>Ga0196970_1001005_pt1 | contig 22996 bp, 19 predicted proteins | sample S1v_513CmetaG_FD_148672 | JGI IMG/M metagenome (GOLD analysis project Ga0196970, IMG submission 148672) | Soil microbial communities from Anza Borrego desert, Southern California, United States - S1+v_5-13C | ecosystem: Environmental > Terrestrial > Soil > Desert | place: USA: California...
GGTCCTTGAGTAATCCACAAACCTGTACACACCGCCAGTAACCAGAGCGTAAGCAGAGTCTGCCTGATCATCGAACGCCCAGCCTCTTTTATCGACTGTGAATTCTTCATTAAAAGAATACTGGTATCCGACAGGCTGAGGATCCGGTTCATAATAGTCGTTATCATTATAGATACATCCCGTAAATACGACGGAGAATAGTGCAACAAGTAGTAGCGTCGAAGTGTATTTGATCCGTTTCATGAATTGTTAAAAACAAAAAGCAGGCCATTTTGACAATGACCTGCTTTGTTAAATCACATTAACAGAACTCTAACAGATGGTAAAAACCCGCTGCTATTCATCCAGTTTCAATACAGCAAGGAATGCTTCCTGCGGTATCTCTACACTGCCGATCTGCCTCATACGCTTTTTACCTTCTTTCTGCTTCTCTAATAGTTTGCGCTTTCTGCTTATATCACCACCGTAACACTTGGCAGTTACATCTTTTCTCATGGCACTAATAGTTTCTCGTGCTACGATCTTTGCCCCGATGGCCGCCTGAATGGCGATCATAAACTGCTGCCTCGGCAGTAGCTCCTTCAACTTGGCACAAAGTTTTCGCCCGAAGTCCTGTGCCCTGCTGCGGTGTATCAGGGCGCTCAATGCATCCACATTTTCCCCATTCAGCAGTATGTCCATCTTTGCGATGTCACTTTCCCTGTAGTCGAGCGGGTGGTAGTCAAATGACGCATAACCGCGGGTACAGCTCTTCAGCTTATCATAGAAGTCGAAGACAATTTCCGCGAGGGGAAGCTCAAATATTAATTCCACCCTGGTGGGGGTGAGGTAGTGCTGGTTGATCAGTATTCCTCGTTTGCCGAGGCAGAGACTCATTATATTACCGATATAGTCGGGCAGGGTGATGATCTGCGCACGAATAAAAGGTTCTTCAATCCTGTCCAGCCTGCTGGGCTCAGGCATTTCGCTCGGGTTGTTTACTATTATGGCGGTTTCTTTGTCTTTAGTAAGGTAGGCCTTGAAGCTTACGTTCGGTACTGTCGTTATTACCGTCTGGTTAAACTCACGTTCCAGTCTTTCCTGGATGATCTCCATGTGTAGCATGCCCAGGAATCCGCAGCGGAAACCAAAGCCTAAGGCTTGTGAAGTTTCAGGTTCGAAGGTGAGAGAAGCGTCATTCAGTTGCAGCTTTTCCATGCAATCTCTGAGCTCCTCGAAGTCATCTGTATTCACCGGGAAGATTCCGGCAAAAACCATCGGCTTGACTTCCTCAAAGCCCTTGACAGCTTCCTTTATGGGATTATTTACAAGGGTGATGGTATCACCTACCTTTACTTCCTTTGCGTCCTTTATACCCGTAATAATATATCCCACATCACCGGTCCTTACTTCCTTTCGTGGAGCCAGACCCATCTTGAGTATCCCAACCTCGTCGGCGCCGTATTCGTTCGCCGTATGGAAGAATTTCACTTTGTCGTTCTTTCTGATGGTGCCGTTGAACACGCGGTAATAGGCAATGATACCTCTGAAAGAGTTGAACACGCTGTCAAAGATCAGTGCTTGCAATGGTGCGTCCGGGTCTCCCTTGGGTGCGGGAATACGCTCGATAATACCCGCAAGGATCTCCTCAATACCAATGCCGCTCTTGCCGCTTGCCAGGATGATCTCCTCGGGTTTGCAGCCTATTAGGTCCACTATCTGATCCGTCACTTCGGGGATCATTGCCCCCTCCATATCTATCTTATTGATCACCGGAATTATTTCCAGGTCGTTATCCAGTGCCAGATATAGGTTTGATATCGTCTGTGCTTGTATTCCCTGGCTGGCGTCCACCAACAGCAGCGCGCCCTCACATGCAGCAAGCGCCCTGCTCACCTCGTAGGAAAAATCTACGTGACCAGGAGTGTCTATCAGGTTAAATGTATACTTCTCGCCTTTGTATTCATAGTCCATCTGAATAGCGTGGCTCTTGATGGTTATGCCCTTCTCCCGCTCAAGGTCCATATCGTCCAGTACCTGCGCCTGCATGTCCCGGTCGGATATGGTATGGGTAAATTCCAAAAGCCTGTCTGCCAGCGTGCTTTTTCCGTGGTCGATGTGGGCTATGATACAAAAGTTCCTTATGTGCTGCTGCATATATTTATTCGAGCGGCAAAGGTAGTCAATAGTTGTCAGTTGGCGCAGCCTCTCTGCACCCGCGATGAACCCTTCCAAAGCTGCATACACCAGTGTCCTGGTACCGGCTGCTATGGTTCTTTAAGGCTTTCAGCCGGGTATATGCCTGAGCACTGACAGCACAGGTAGGTCTGCTCTCAAAAAAGTCGGCTCATGCTGTAAGAAAATGGAAGTTTCTCCCGTCTATTTGATTAGACGTCTATGAATTTTTCGTTTTAACCCGTAAATGTTCTTTCAATGAATAAACTAATTTACATCATTGTTCTTGCCATCATATTGATACCTGAGGCTAAAGCCCAGACTACTCTGCCCTTCGTGGAGAAGTTTGATCCTACCACTCCACCAATAATTGGATGGCAACTAATAAGAAAGGGCGATCCTAATCCCTTTTATATGTGGGATATAAACAATATTAATGGGTATGACGGGAACTATGTGTTTCATAACTATCCGGTTGGTGGTTCGGCAGCAACTGACGACTGGTATGTATCTCCGCCATTCTCTTTTACCATGGGAGGCAAACTGGATTCGGTTCGTCACTTTTTCTCTGGCTTCGGAATACCGCAGGCTGGTGACACAGTAGCCATATACCTGTTGCAGGGAAGTTTAGACCCTGCGCTTGCCACTAAGACGTTGCTGCACGACTTCAGGGGAACGAATTATACAGCAGACGCGACCTGGAACAAGACCAGCAATATTAATATCCCCCCAACCTCGGGTACGTCATATATAGCATTCCGGTATTATACGGTAGCCAACTGGCTGGATGTGAAGTTTGATAACCTTGGCCTTAGCGGTAACGGAGTAAATAGCGTAGACAACCTTTATAAGCACGGCTTTGACTTTACAATTGCACCTAACCCGACGACAAACAAGGTCACCATCAACACAGCCACTCCATTCGTATGGCTTAAACTCTATGACGCACAGGGTCGGATAGTTCGAAGCGAGCGATTTGAACCAGTTACGGACTTGTCAGCTTTACCATCAGGTGCTTATTTCCTGGAGCTGACGGATAGAGACCAAAAGAGAGGATTTACAACTATTCACAAGAAATAAAATAGAAACTATGAAGTACTTACTGATTGCTACTATCGCGCTGATTTCTTTATTTCCCGTTGGCTGTAAGAAGACAGACGACAACGGACCCTGCAAAGGTCAATATGCCGGCGAAATGCAGGTGATCACCGACTGTACCGGCGCATATCTGCGATTCCAGCAGAAAGACTATAAAGTCTGTAATGTTGCTGCCCTCGCAGGATACAACTCAGGTGATTGGGTGAATGCGAGCTTTAATAAAATTGGTGATTGTCCCTCTGCGCCGGGATTTATTTGCCAGATGTACCATGAAAATGAAGGTTTCGTTACAGTACTTTGCATTAAGAAGCCTATGTTTAATTCTCTTTAATATGAGCAGAGGCGGGTTATATTGATTACCAGATTCTGAATATTTATGAAAAGCATCCTCACTGTTATACTATCCATGCTACTCATTGCTGCCTGCAACAAGGAAAAGGTGTGCAATGAAGCAGAGCAAAAAGCGACAGGAAATGTCCTGAGCATAACCGGACCTGACACTTTGGAAGTTGGGAAGACAGTCCCATTGATTGTGGAAGTAGCGGTCAATGATAGCTTTTGTGTAAAGAAGGCAGAAGGATTCATCATCAATAACATCGGTAACCATGTGCAAATAGGTGCACGATTGATACACACCGGCTACCGCACTGATAACGATTGCGGGTGTACAGGCGAGCAAAAGGTAAATACGGTCATCTACTTTACCCCAAATGTAGGCGGCAGCTACATCTTCAGCTCGAAGCCGCCATCCCCGTTATCGAATTTTGGAGATAGTACGGATTATCACATTATAGTTCTTTAATCCACTGTTTACCTTATGCTGGATTGAAATGAACCCAAACCCATTACATCAAAAAAGTAAACAAACCGAGTAAAGATTGAGTTATTAGAGACCGGCACCTAGATATAATGATCGATGGCTGCATCAGGGGCGATCTCCTGGTGCAGAAGTCGTTTTATTACCAGTACTATCCAACCCTTATGCGCATTTGCGTCCGGTATGCTACCAATAAAGAAGACGCTGAGCAATGGGTGCACGATGGCTTCGTGAAGATCTTTGCCAGTCTGCCGAAGTATAAACATGAGGGTTCATTTGAAGGGTGGTTAAAGAAGATCATGGTAAGGCTCTGTATAGATAATCTACGGAGTCAGAATGCTCAAAAGCATGACATAGAGAATAATACTGTTTATGATAGCGATCCAGCACCTGATGTCCATTACGTGCATAACGACTTTACTCTAAAGACGGATGCTGACGACCTCCTGAGGATCATCAATATGTTGCCTGAAAAACAAAAGATGGTGTTTAACCTCATAGTGTTTGAGGATTATACCCACAAGGAAGTGGCGGCTCTGCTTAACATTACCGAAAACCACTCTTACCTGCTGCTGTACCAGGCGAGACAGCAGCTGAAAACCCATTTGCAAAAACATGTAGAAAAAAAGGAGGTGAAGTATGAACAGAAATGAGGTGGAACAATGGATGAAGGAGTCGCTTGAAAAGAGGGACTATGCACCCACTGAGGATACATGGAAGAAACTCCAGGAGGCCATAGTTCCACCTGCTAAGAAAAACAGGGTATGGTTTCTGGGTTCTCTATCTGGCGCATGGAAAGCAGCCGCATCTTTGGCATTGGTGGTTGTAGCTGCCAGTGTAATTTATTTGGTTAGAAATGATGAAGATAAACCGGTGAATGATATCTCGGTAGTTTCTCAAAAGGTTCCTCAGACAAGTTCTACAGTTGTGCCCGAGGGACCGGAAACTTCTGAATCGAAAGAATCGCTGGGGATAAATGGGTCTGATGCGAAAGTTAACAAACAAGGAATTGCTGGAACGGTTAGAGATACTGAAGGTGCTACTATGCCGGTAGCTATTGAAATCTCTCCTATTGGTCTGTCGCCTGATGAACAAACCTTGGAATCGGGAAATCTGGTCCCGGAGCCACGGCAGGACATGAAAATAGCTGTCTCACCCAAAGAAGAAGCAAGAGCAGAAAAGCCAGTAAACAGAACTCCACAGATTGCGCAAGACCTGGTCAAACCCGAACGTGTTTACAACAACAGCCTGAATGTAGGTATTGCGGCACAGGCTGGCAGCGCCAGTGTCGGCAATATGAGATACCAGGTAGGTATTGTTGCGAAGAAGAATCTGTCTGCAAAGTTCTATACGAGTGCGACAGTATCACTGGCCTCTACTAATGTTTCAGCCGCTCAACAGAATACCTTTCCTGTTGTTTCAATGGTCTCCCTTGGATCTTCAGTCGATGCGGACATTACAGAAAAGTCTGTAGAGGCCCAATACGGAAAGGATATATTGGCAATAGGTATATCTCCGAACATTGGTTACCGGCTCACTCGCCGACTTGCTGTTGCGGCTGGTGTGGCGGTTTACAGGAATCTCGATCAATCCCTCAGTCTAACGAACGAGGGAGAAATAGATGCCGCAACACTGAGCAATAACGTGATCAGCACCTCGCAAACCATTAGTCAGTGGGATGCTGGAGTTACGGGAAGCGCCAGCTACAACGTCAGCAAGAAGCTCGCGGTAGATGTACAGTACCGGTATGGCCTCTCCAACTATCTTTACTCAGCTGGAGAGGGTGTTCGGAATTCGGGGTTGGGGATCGGACTTAACTACATGTTCGGCAAACAGTAGCGTAGTGTTAAACTGGAAGGAAACTTCATTTCTATTCTACTATCAACTGTTTTGCCTTTGAAGTATCTGCTTTAAGCGTATCGTTGGTGTCTTTTGTAGTATCCTCTGTGACAGAGCTCCCGATTGCAGTTTCCAGACCAGATGGGGTCATGATATATTCCTTCCCTGACCTGTAGCGATTGTTGCGGTGTCTAGTACTCACGTTGAAAGTTTTCCTTCCCACGTGAATGTCAAACCATTCGTAATCGTTTATATCCCTGCTAAGCTGTACCTTTTTCCCCACCGGCACTTCAATTGTTATGCGCACCTGCTGGTTCCTGAATTTGTCATTCTTGCTTACTGTGAATCCTCTTGGCAGGGTAATCAAGCTATCGCGCTGCTGTATGTTAAAAGGGATATGGCTTGCAAGTTCCCTTGCCTGATGTGAACTCCTGCCTCTGCTGCTCCGGGTTTCATATACATGGTATAGCGAGTCAGGACTCTGCTCAATATTTACCTTCACCGTATTCATCCACAGCGAATCGTCACTGACAAAGCGGAAAGGACTGTCTTCGTCATCCCAGTCATCGATCCAGGCATACCGGCGGTTGCTGAATGTGCCGTTGCTTTTTTGTACGTCTACGTATAGTGTTCCGAGTGTAGGTTGCTGCAATGGGAACGTTCCTTCCACCACTGATCTGGAACTGAAATTCCTCGTCATCATACCTGCTACAATGAGCGTACATGAAATGCCAGCAAGCCACAGTCCGGCAAATACATATGCCAGGTAGTGACGGCGCGACTGTACACCCATAAGTCTTCTTACCGCCCATACTACAAAGGCGAGCATAGGAATGCCCAGAGTAAAGGCCAGTCCTACCCATGCCAGTGTGTACTGTTGCCAGTTGTCGAAAATGAAGTCTGTGAAGGGGAGTATTGCAGTACCGGCGAAAAGCAGACCAATCAATGCTCCGAAAAGACCAAGGGCAATACTGCCAGCTATCAGCAAAAAGAATGCTTTGAACAGAATACCGATCACCCTTCCCAGTCCGCCAGAGGGTGAACCGGTGGTAGCAGCCCCTGTGCTGACCCTTGCCTGTGTAGCAGCCTTAATGCTGTTTATGTCTATCTTCTCACCGCGCAGCTCCATCTTATCGGTAGGAGAGCTTGCATACGGAAGTGCAATCCATAAGACTATGTAGAGTATGAAAAGCGTTCCGCCGAAAGACCCCGCAAAGATCCCTGGGATCCAGATGCCGGGCCAGTCCCACCAGAGTATATTGATCCCTTTCGACAGCAAGCCTATAGCTAGTGGCAGCAAGAAGATCAGTCTTGGTATCCAGCTTTGCACATGAAAGTAGGCCGCTAGTCCGCCACACACTCCGGAGACGATCTTATCATCAGGATTCCGGTACAACCTGCGAACAGTCTTGTATCGTATACTCTGACTCGGGACGATCACCCAAAGCAGGATGTAGATCCAGAACAACGCACCAAACATCAGAACAAAGAGTATTCGGATGATTACGGGGTCTATTCCAAGGCGCACAGCAATGCCACTGCATACACCAGCTACCACTTTATCATCAGCATTCCTGTAGAAACGCTCCCGCAACAGCGTGTTCTTGTCTGGTTGTTCCCCGGTAGCGAAACCTGCCCTGGTATCCTCACCTTCGGCCGCCTCTATGTCTTCGAGTCTGCCAATGTTGTCAATCACCACATTGAGGTCATCAACTCCAATGCAGCTCTTGCCGAGATTTAGTCTTTCAGTAAGCAGTTCAGCGATTCGGTTCTCGATATCATTTATTATCTCTTCGTTGCTTTCCTCGTTGGCAAAGTATCCGCGGAGACTGTTCACATATTGCTGTAGCTTTTCATAAGCAGTTTCCTCGATGGGAATGACCCGGCCCTGGAAGTTTATATTAATGATTTTTTCCATTGTCTATATATTGGTGTCGTTAAGTGGGGGTAGTGAGTCCTTTTTATTCTTTAGTTTATTTACGGCGTATGCCAACTCATTCCATGTCTCCTCCAGTTCCCGGTAAAAACTAAGTCCCTGCTCCGTGAGCGAGAAATATTTCCTGGGTGGACCGCTGCTGCTTTCCACCCATCTATAGGTTAGCATGCCGCTGTTCTTCAGTCGCGTCAGTAGTGGGTACAGGGTACCCTCCAGCACCTGTAGCTTGGAGGCTTTCATCTCCTCCACTATATCACTGGGGTATGCCTCACCTCTGCGAATTACGGATAGGATACAGAATTCAAGTATCCCCCTGCGCATCTGGCTCTGTGTGTTTTCGATCTTCATTCAGCCTGTTTTTGATTTGCTGTTGTCCTTATCTGACACAAAGCTATGTAATTATCCAGTACTATGCAACATAGAGTACTAAATTTATCCAACTACAATGCGCACAATAGTAGTGGACGAGGAAAAGTAGTGATGATTGGAAGAGGGAATCAACGAATAGTTTTACACTGCAGCTCTGGCAATTGCAAAGATTAATCCCGATAGCTGATCGCCAGTTACTGATTGCCCCATCACCGGTCATCGATTACCAATCATCACGAAACACAAAGATCGTCCACTACCTGTCGGCCTATCTGACAGATAGGATGTTTTTTCGAATTTCTTTTCAACTGGTAGTTTTGAAACCTACTGCAACTGGTCTTCTTTAAACTTATTATATTTATGATTCTAAGCTTTTGAGAATGTTTATCAGGAATGTCTTGTCTATTCTGGTTCTGATTGCAGTTTTCAGCTCCTGCAAAAAAGATAAGGAACCGGAGTTTGTCCCCGCAGATCCACTGACGCTTATCGCTGGAAACGCAGACCTACCGCCTACAGGTTAATAATGGTGCAATAGTGGATACAGTTCTCACTTCTAAGTCTTATTTGCATAGAGAAAAGCTCACACCAGGTACTGCTTTTTCGTGGTGCGTGATTGCCGGAGAAGATACTGTAAGCTACTTCAGACATAACATTCGGACAGATAGTATTTACATATCTGATAAGAACGGTGGGATAGGGTCTGGTGAGGCTTACACATACAGAGGTAAGAAACAATAACTATAGCTATCGATTCAATTTTGAAAATGAGTCGTCCTCATCCAGGTATTGGTGTAGTATAGGTCAAGCTAGTATTAAGCTAGTATTAAGCTAGTATAGAGTATGAATAGAGTATGGATAGAGTAGGGACCTCCGGACTATAGCATGCCGCCTTAGGGTCTCAATCCTTCAGAAGCAGTTTCAGGATTCCCGTATTTCCAAAGTCACTCGAAAGCGTGACCGGATACCGATTCTTCTTAGTGATCACAGTCATAAGCGCAGTACACGGTGGAACGGAACCCATACTTTCGGCAGCCATCCTGATAGTCGCTATTTCTTCTGTTCTGCTTAGGCTTACCCAGAACACTGCTGGTGCGGCCGTAAGTTTGTGGTTCTGCAATACTGGATCTTCATTCAGGTACACTGATATGACATCACTGTCTATTTGTGAATTGTCTACCACTTCAATCCTTATAGAGTCCCGCTCATCCGCAGTTATTTCTATCAGCTTTTGTACCTGTTCCTTTCTCTCCAGGTTTTTATCTTTCAGCTTGCTCAACCTAGGCGGGGGCAGCTTGCGTGGAATGCTTTTCTCAAGCCATGCGTCAATGGTAGGACAGTCCGTCAACCCGAAAGCACCTCCCAATGGTTTGCGCCTTCCATCAAATCTCATGAACCCGTCGCCTATGGTTAGCTTCATTACATAGCTGCCACGGCAGTATGCCTCCTTGTTATTGCCCACCCATAACATGCTGTCTTCTTTGAAGTATATAGAGGAATCGCTGCTGAAGTACTGGCCGGAAATTGCGTAGTGTTCATTGTCGCTATTGGTGTAATAGAGATGTACAGTTCCATTCACAAGGCTATCCTGATAGACGCTCAGGTCTACCACAATCTTCGAAGGCTGATCCTTTTCATTTGCTACTGAATAGATGCCTGTCCACTTACCTGATAAGTCCTGAGCGACAGCAAAGCCTGACATTACAAGAAAAATGAAAACAAAAAACGCGCGCATAGCCATATTCACAAGAAAATCATACCTATCCAACCTGATAGTCCCGGCTGCAAATTAGGAACTTCAGTTCGGACTTAGACTAAAGGCATAAGTATATACAAAATTGCGCGACCAATCCGGTAGCGCTACACCCCTTCCTCCACGCTCCGTTCTCCCACCTGCTGGCGCCACATGGCATAGTAAAGCCCTTTTTTAATGAGCAGCTCTTCGTGGGTGCCCACCTCTGCCATCCTGCCTTTTTCTAACACATAGATGACATCTGCATGCATAATTGTCGAGATACGGTGGGCAATGAGTACTGTTATCCTGCGGCGGCTGGCAGATATCTGTCTGATAGTATCAGTCACGTCTTTTTCAGTGAGGGAGTCGAGGGCGGAGGTGGCCTCGTCAAATATGAGCAGACGTGGATCGCGGAGAAGTGCGCGGGCTATTGATATCCTTTGCTTCTCCCCGCCGGAGAGCTTCATTCCGTTTTCACCAAGTATGGTATGGATGCCATTGGGAGAGCGGGCCAGTAGCTGAGTGGCTGAAGCTTTGTCAAGCGCTTCAATGATCTCCTCATCGGTGGCATCGGACTTAACGAATAGCAGGTTGTCCTTAATGCTGCCGGCGAACAACTGGGTGTCCTGGGTGACGAAGCCTATCTGTCGGCGTAGCTGGTTGTAGCGGATATCGGTGGAGAGTTCGTTGTTGAAGTAGATGTTACCAGTTACAGGTTTGTATAGTCCGACCAATAACTTTACCAGGGTGGACTTGCCGGCGCCAGAGGGACCTACGAAGGCAATAGTCTCACCTGTCTTAACAGCAAAGGAAATGTCATCTATGGCGTTGTAGTTGGCTGACCTGTGACGGAAGACCACCTCGTCGAAACGTAACTCCTGCAAGGCTCCTATTTCCACAGGTTCATCAGGCCGCTGCTCAATAGGCTTGTGCATTAGCTTGTCGAAGTTCTGAAGGGAGGCGTCCACTTCACGGTATTGAAGGATAATACTTCCCAGGTCCTGTAGCGGACCGAAAATGGAGGTGGATATAAATTGCATACTAATAAGCTCACCGGTTGTCAGCACATCGCTGAATATGAGCCAGAGGAGGATGAATAGGATGGACTGTTTTAGGACTGTGAGGGTAGTGCCCTGGAGGAAGGTGAGCGTCCTTACCTTTCTCACCTTCATCATTTCCAGGTCAAATATCTTCAGGGTTTGTTCGCGCAACCGGCGGATCTCGGGAAAGGTCAGCCCAAGGCTTTTAACCAGCTCAATGTTACGCAGGCTTTCGGTTATGACGCCAGACATCTTGTTCGTCTCCTTGTTTATGGAGCGCTGAATGGTTTTGATCTTCTTAGATAGCAGGCCGGTAAGAGAGCCCAGGACAACTATGCCCACCAGGAAGACGGGGATCAGCATCCAGTTCTTAGTGATACTATACCAGATAAGGAAGCCTATTCCTATGAGCGAGGAAAAAACTATATTGATAAAGGAGTTTACAAAGCGCTCGGTATCTGTCTTTACTTTTTGCAAAACCGATAGCACCTCACCACTGCGGCTCTCCTCGAACTCCTGGAAGGAAAGACGTAGTGTCTGGCGCAGTCCGTCGTTGAATATCTGCATTCCGAACCGGGCTACTACGAGTCTTGTTGTGTATTCCTGGAAGGCCCTTGCTATCCTGGCAAGTATGGCGACACCTATTGCTATACCCAGCCAGAATAGTACGCCCTTTACGGCTTCGGCCTTATTAGCAGATATAGGATTGGTGGCGTAGTCGTCTATGATCTTACCAAAGATGATCGGATCGATCAGGCTTAGCAGTTGCGCAACTGTAGCCAGCAGTAGGGCAACGATGACCAACGCTTTGTGAGGCTTCAGGTAAAGCCAGAGGATCTTCATGGCTCAGATGGACAAAATAATCGCACCATCCTGAAAGTTATTTCTGCAGACGCTGAAGAAAATTGATAATATGGTCAAGAGTATCAGTTTAAAGGCTTGCTTTCTGCTGTTTCAACTAATTACAAAGGCTGAGGGGATACTTCGACTTCGCTTCATTACATTACGCTTCGCTCAGTATGACGTACCTGGATTGAGCTTTGCCGCTGCATATTTGCTATCTTTTCTCTCACCACCATGTGATTTTTCACCTCGTTCCGTTACTAATGAGAGGTAAATGCAGGTAAAAGAACAACTATACAAAGATTTCCTCGCCATGGTGCAGAACCATGAGCGGCTGATCTTTAAAATATGTAACCTCTATTCAAAAGATGTTGAAGGCAGCAAAGACCTATTCCAGGAGATCGTGCTGCAGGCGTGGACGGCCTTTCCGAGGTTCAATAACGCCTCAAAGATCAGCACCTGGCTCTACAGGGTGGCGCTGAACACGGCAATCAACTACAAGCGCAAGGTTGATAAACATGCCCATACCAACGATACCTCCGGGCTTACCCACGTGGCTGAAGCAACAGACTCCGGAACCGAAGAGTATAACCTGCTCTATCAAATGATCAATGACCTGCCTCCGCTGGAAAAAGCACTGATACTCCTGTACCTCGAGGACAGGAGCTACCAGGAAATTGCAGACATCATGGGTATGTCTGTGACCAATGTAGGCACCAGACTAGGGCGCATAAAACTCAAGCTAAAAGGAAAAGCAAAAACTTTAACCAACTAAAAAACCAGACATGGAACTTGAACAAATGAAGCAGCTTTGGCAGCAGCACGATGAAAAGCTCGGCCAGAATATATCGCTCAATGAAAAAATTATCAAAGGAATGATCGTCAATAAGTCTAAGAACGATATAGGAAGAATACTCACGTGGGAATACATAAATGCCTCCGTCTGCGCATTGGTGGTAGTCGTTTACGTAGCCATGTGGGGACACACACCCAATGTCACCGGACTGTGGCTGTCATATTTCTCTTCCCTCGCGCTTATCACAGCCACACTACTGTATAGTCTGTATAAAATCAGCTATCTCTCCGGCATCAACTTCGCCCAGGACCCGGTCACCAGCACAAGGGAGAAGATTGAATCATTCCGGCTGCGAATGCTGAAGGCAAGGATGCTGGAGATCATCCTCTTCGCGCCACTTATCCTGTCTGTCTATGTAGTGGCCAACTACTGGGTGCACCAGCAGAACATCCTCGACAACATGGCGACCTATGCACCCAGGATAGCTATTGCCTTACTGGTCGGCATACCTGCGGTAGTGTTTGTGTATAGGAAGGTCTATTTTGATAGTATTAAACAGCTAAAGGATAATCTGAAAGAAGTGGAGGGGTTTGTTCATAGCTGACGACAATTCTGAAGCGGTAAAAGATAGGCACCTTGAGCAAAGAGAGCGACTTATAATATTCTCATGACAATAATACAAAGTGCATTGGCTACTTTACGGTCAACGTACCATCAACTGAATGAAACAACTGCTACTGGTTTGCATTGCTATTTTCTTGTCCTTCCAGGCCAATTCACAAAACTGGCGATGCCTGCAAATTACGGGTGAGACCTATTATCACAACTATTACCTGCGCGGTATCTCAATTGATTCAATTACAGTAGCAGGTACCGATACCTTGTTATACCCGTTCAAATCACCACGTGGTTTCTATAGCCCATTGGCATACGGTATGGGATCCTGGCTTGGTAAGGAAGTGAAAGTGAAGCAAGATGGTGTCAATGTTTTTGACACTTACTGGGGTGACACTGTCTTCATCAATACAAGGGCAGCTTTAGGGGAAAGCTGGATGTTTTACAACGATACGTCAAACAGGTACTACATTGCCACTATAACTGATGTAGACACGATGACGCTTTTGAGTACACTCGATTCTACTAAGGAAATCACCTTAACAGCCTATGCCGGAACGAATGTCAACACCACAGATCTTGCTCACAACCGCACAATCACCATCAGTAAACAGCATGGACTCGTCGATGTCTTTTCACTATACATGTTTCCGTTTCATTCTGCAGACACTCCAAACTATATTCCCGGGTTAGATTGGCTGATGGATAACAGAGATGTTACATCCGGAGTACTTAGGTCGTACCACTTGATCGCTGACCCTGACCCCACTGAGATCGAACTGTATGATTATGAAGCTGGCGATGTGTATCAATACTTTGAAGACTACATTAATGGGTCAGGGGCCGAGATGTGGTCTTACTGGGTGGACTCCATACTTTCAAAAACGGTGGTTAATGCATCGCAGGTCACCTACCAGATCAGGCGGATTGGTTCAAGACAAAAGGTATCTCCCATTCTGTTCCCAACAACCTTTTCTGATACAACATTTTTGTTTACTGTCACATCAGCTTCTGCCAACCTGATAAGTATGCCAGAAAAAGACACCTCACGGTGGTCCTATACCTATAGGCCTTTAGATACCACTCATTGTGTAGTCAGTGAGTCATTCCAGATGAAAGAAGACCTTTACAATATGTCACCATTCGGGTCATGGGGAGAGTACAAGGCTTACAAATTGGGCTTCGGTACTCTCCGGTACAGTTACTGGTCTGGTCAGCCCAGCACTCCTTCGGTTGACACGTTTCTTATCTATAGCTACAAGAACGGGCAACCCTGCGGAAATTATTTTCCCCTTGCTATAGACGATGTGATTTCTGACTCCAAAGAATCATTGAAGGTTTATCCCAACCCTGCAAGCAGTGAACTAAATATTTCTTTTGACGGAACATTCAGTTACAAACTTAACGATATGACTGGAAAGCTTTTAAAGTCTGGGGTAGGTAAGGATCAAATGAAGTTTGCAGTTGATGCTTTTCCTCCGGGGGTGTATATTCTCTCAGCCATAAAGCAACATACTGGTCGCAGAGCCATGAGGAAAGTAATGATTTCACGCTGATGGAACCTTACGAGAGTGCTAGTAGAGAATAGTTGGGTGTCGAGACTGGTGTAATTATTCACCGACGCAATCAACCCCTGATATTGTCGTATACAGCCACCGGCATATTCCTTTTTTACTATCACCTTTGTATTGTCACTGGGAGACAGTAACCAGCAAAGGTGGAGCAGCGACCACAGTAAAAACGGGCGGAACCGAAAAGCCATATGAGTAGGATTCGTAAAAAACTAAAATTATGTCAGACAACAATGTTTCTTTACACAGGGTCCTTGCAGCACCTCCGGAAAAAGTATTTCGCGCATTCACTGATCCGCTTGCGATTGCTTCATGGTTACCGCCATATGGTTTCCTTTGCACCGTGCATGAAATGGACGTGAAAGTCGGAGGTGGCTACCGAATGTCGTTTACTAATTTCTCCACTGGCAATAGTCACTCCTTCGGTGGAAAATATGTAGACATCAAACCGAACGAGTTTCTGCAATACACAGATAAGTTCGATGATCCGAACCTGCCGGGTGAAATGATGACCTCTGTATGGCTACGCAAATCTGTGGCTGGTACGGAAATCAAGATCCTGCAGGAGGGTATACCCGCTGCGATACCTGCTGATATGTGCTACCTGGGATGGCAGGATTCCCTCGACAAACTCACAAGATTGGTGCAGCCTGAAATTCCGGACGCTTGATATTTATGTATCTGGGGATGAACCACACCATACAGGTCAGGCTTTCTGCTGAGACCTGTATGGCCCCCTCCCTACGCCTGGCGGCGGTAAAAGATGTAATCGGTTACAGGAGGTTCTATCCCTGCCATCCGGAAGTCAGAAATAATCTGTCCTCTGTGATGCGTACCATGGTTAGCCGTGTGAAATAAAATATCCTGGATTGTATTACTGAAATGCTGACCCGCTTTTGTCCTGTACGGAACCGTTTCAGACAAATCCCGGGTATCAAGAATAGAAAGTGTCGTGTCATAATTTGCGGCGTCAAGCGCACGACATTCGTCCACAGAGTGCATGTCATTCACACCTATTGATTCTTGTCCCAGTATTCTTGCATTCCATATCTGGTGGGCATTCAGTATGTGACAAAATAGTCTGAAAGTGCGTTCAGGCAGGCTCGCATTGAGGGTATTGAACTCCTTTAGCAACAGTTGGTTTGTATGATGGTGGTATTGGAATATGTCTTTGAAAAAAGCTTTCATAGAATTCACCAGTTTATTTAAAGGATATGACCTTGGCTAAAATATAAAACAAGTTTGGGCCTGCCGCCCTGTATACTCACCAGCTAAGATTGCTCCCACCATTTCTCTATCGGGTATTGCTCATCAAGCACTACCGGCTGTCCGATCATTGGAGTCGTGTATGCTACGTTTGCTTCATCAGCCGCCTTCACAAAACGCCTGATAGGTTCATCCCACTCGTGAAGAGCCAAAGCAAACTTCCCCCAGTGGACCGGCATAATGACTTTAGCCTTCAGATCGGCACCCTCTGTAATGAGTTCCTCCGGCATGGAGTGGATGTATGGCCATGCATTGTTGTATTGGCCACATTCGAGCAAAGCCATGTCGAATGGTCCGTATTCATTGCCGATCTCCTTAAAATGCTCATCATATCCCGAGTCGCTCCCCATGAATATCCTGTAGTTACCAACTAGCAAAACGAAGGAAGCCCAAAGAGACTGGTTTCTCTTTAAACCGCGTCCGGAGAAATGCCTGGCGGGAGTGGCTATTAGTTGTACCTGCTCGTTTATATTAGTCTGTTCCCACCAATCCAGTTCAGTCAACATACTCTGCTGCAGGCCTGCGCCCCTTATGGATCTGCTGACACCTGCAGGAGTATAGATACTTCTGGTCTTGCTAGCTAAAGCGCGAACACATCCAATGTCGAGGTGATCGTAGTGATTATGCGTGATGATCAGCGCATCAATATCCGGCATGTCGCCTGGCTTGTAATTATCTGCACCGGCGAAGGCTTTTATGTAGAACCTTACCGGTGAGGCATACCCGCTGAACACCGGGTCTACCAGGATATTTACGCCATCGACATGAATGAGATACGACGAGTGTCCAAACCAGACGATAGATGGGGCTTTTGAATAGTAAGACTTCAGGTCAGTGTTAATGTAGGGGAGACGAACAGGTGGGACGGTCGCAGAAGACCTGGAGAACAAAAAATCCTTCATCACGCCGAGCATAGAGTACCCTTCTGCAAGTTGGGGAGTTTCTGAGAGGTTTTGAAATCCTCCTTTACCTGTATGATGTCTTTTCTTTTCCATTTAGTTGACTGTTCGTAGATAGCTCAGGTGACGCCAGTAGATTCGGCTTTTCACCCCGCGGCACCGAAAAATAACAATAGCACGATTAATGCTGCCATTCCCACTCCTGCAAGGGTTTTATACTTAAGCTGTTTGTCACCAAATCTGTTCAGGCTTGGTAGAAATGCATAGCCTAATAGTAGTCCGCTGATCAGTCCGCCTGCATGCGCTGATACATCAATGTGCTGTTCCTTCATGCCCCCTGCCAGCAGGTATCCTATATAGATTGCCAGAACCGGAAAAAGCCTTTTCCTGTTCTCCCTGTCAGTAAGATTCACCGAAAGCAATGCGAGAAATATGCCAAACAACCCGAAGATACACCCTGATGCACCTGCGCTAAGATTATCAGGTTTCAGAGACATGCTCAAAAGAGCACCTCCAACACCGCTTAGCAAATAAGCAAAAAGGAACCTTGACTTGCCGAACAATGGCTCCAGCGTCATGCCAACAAACAGCAGTGCCACCATGTTGGTCAGCAGGTGAATGATGCCTACATGGACAAACTGGCTGGTAAATATTCTCCACCATTGACTTTCAAGTGTGGCGGGTACAAAATTGCCTCCCCAGCGGAAAATGTGCTTAGAGGTTGGGTCCACTATATCAGCTCCTGTAAGCACCATTAGGATGAACACGAGGAAGTTGATAATGATCAGCAATGGAGTAACTACAAAGCCCTTCCTGAAAAGAAATCCCTTTCCTGATTTTTCTTTCAGCCAGAACCGTTGGTTGTTGGCGGTAGTGGCATCATACTTACCGTGGTGCTGGTTCACAAACGCTTCGAACGCCTCAGGGACGGTAAACTCATCTATCTCTTTTCTCAAGTCGTGGAATAGCTTCTCGAAAGCGACGACGTTCTTTCGGTTCTTACCCCAGTCGTGTGCACGGTCATCTGCGGTCATGCTTTTGATGAGGACACGTTCCAGGTCGGCCACGATGAGTATTTCTTCATTGTCAACTCCTGCCAGCAAGGCGCCATTAGAAAAGGAGACAATTTGCCAGCCAAGCCTCGTCGCCACATCAAGGCTAACCAATATCACCGCCTCAGGGCTCAGGTAGCCAAGAGGTATATCTGTAACATGACTGGTCGTGTAAACAAATCCGGTAGGCATGACCTGCAAGATAGGAGAAAGGAAAAACACGAGTCCTGATATGCCAATAGAGCAAAATCATAATCAGTGGGACGAAATGAGAAGCGCCTGCCTGTGATGCAGGCCTACTGACCTAGTGGGGTCATTGCCTTTACTTTCCATGACAACCCCTGGCTGTTGTAAATTCTCTCTTCCTCAAGGGTTGAACAGAGCTTATCTAGCCTCTCCCAATACTTTTCATGGTCGGGATGGTCGACAATAGAAAAGATGAATATCCCATCTTTCTTCATGTTGTTCAGCAGGCACTTTTTTATAGTTCCGCTCGTAGAGGTGAAATAGTAAAGCGTGTTGTTGAAGATGATCACGTCAAATCTTCCGGCAAGCTTTTCTTTTTCGTAGTCGAGGACTCTGAAATCGGTGCCGGGGTAGAGCTCTCTGCCCTGAGCTACACCTTTCTCAGATATATCGATACCCAGGTAAGTGTCAGGGCTTACCACATTTTCATGGGTCAGGTGATGGTATTGCACACCGTGGCCACACCCGATGTCTACGCAGGTACCCCTTGGCTTATGTTTTTTGAACATTCTGCAGACCGCCCTGTAGTGTTCAGCCTCCTCAGGGTTGCCGAGGTAAGCCCATCTTCCATTTTGGTACTGTTCATCCCAAACCACAGCTTCTATCCGCGTGCCATATCCCAGCCTTTTCAAAGTGCTGTTATATATGGACCTGACTCTGTTGTTAATCCTTTCAGAGATGGGCTTTGAGGTATTCATTCTCCAAAGCTAGAACTACGATTTTTGACAGCACATTTTCTGCCAGTGAAATAACCAAAAAATAACCAGGGGGTTTACAGGTTTAAAGATGTCTGGACTTTCTGGAAGCTATTATCAGCTTGATGTAATTAGCCAGGTCTGCAAATAAGAAAAGAGTGAGGGGAACCTCACTCTCTAATGTGCCCGGGACTGGATTCGAACCAGCACATCCTTGCGAACGCTGCGACCTGAACACAGTGCGTCTACCAATTTCGCCACCCGGGCAGGTGAATAATCATTCAGGGGATGCAAAGATAATTGGAAAATGGGAATTATGAAATGGAAATCCTGTCAGATTACATAGAAAGAATATACACATGTAAAATGTCCAATAAAGTTGCCGGTAGGCAATTCTACGTACATTCCATCTCCAAAAGCCAACCATAAAAAAGCGCCCCGGTGTCATTTCGGGGCGCTCTTATACAGTATGTTTTATAGCTTGTTTATCTTGACGAACTCGGTATACCTCGCGTTGTTGTAACGGATAAGGTACATTCCCTGTGCCAGTGAGCTAATGTCGATGACGGTTTCTGCCTTCTCAGCAGAATACGTACCTAATACCTTTCCTTTCATATCCAGTAACGTAATAGTTCCACCTTTTGCCTTTTTTAGTCTGATGGTTATTTTTTCCCTCGCAGGACTAGGAAATACTTCCAACATGCTATTGTCATTCGCTATCGAACCAATACTCGTAGGGAAGGTGCTAAACATCTGATTACTCCAGGATGAGTATTCGTTGTTTCCGCAATAAGTCCGCAGATGGAAATAATAGGTAGTAGCATCGCTAAGGCCCGTAGCCTGGAAACTTGTGCCGTTTACAACAGTACCTGCACCGGCAGGACTCATGCTGTTCTGATCAACTACGTACTCATAGTTAGCAGCACCAGCAACAGCATTCCAGTTAACAGTTGCAGATGATGCCGTGATCTGGGTCGCAGCATTCAGCGTCGGTGCTGAGCACGGAGCGTCAAGTGTTACTGTGTAGTCTTCCACTTCACCAAAATATAACATGTTACAAGGGAGTGTGACCGGGTTGTCGGAAACAGAGACACGCAGACCTGTAGCGCCAACAACAGCGTTTGTAGGGATTGTGAATGTTGCTGTTGCTACATTGGAAGAGTTTATCAACGTAGAGATCTTTTCGGAGGGATCAAACGTTCCACTCTGGTTATAGTCGATCCAAAAACTGACGTAGAGCCATGAAGCGCTAACTGAAGCATTGAAGGTATAGGTCTGACCGCTCATCAGTGTCGCGGTGTTGAATGCGGAGCCTGGAGACTGTAGCGTATACCCGTTTGTTGGCGTTGACCATGTAGAGGCGTTTAGCGGTGTATTTAATATTGAGACATTGCTAATGTAATTGGTGGAATAGTTTACCAGTGTAGTACCATTTACTGGTGAACAATAACATTGTGCAAAAGGATTTTGCCCTATAGGTACTAAGGCAGAGGTGTCAGAGCTGGAGCTGCAGGTCACGACCGCCCGGTAATCTGATGCTATGGTTTGACTGGTTAACGTATAATTCTTGGTTGTTGCACCACTGATGTTGGTCCATAGACCACCAGCCGTCGGTCTTGATTGCCACTGATAGGTAAGGCCGGAAACTGCGGAAGTGCCGGTGAGCGAAAGGTTCACAGGTATATTCGGGCAAACATTGTAAAGACTAGCAGTAGCGACGCCCACGACAGGTGTTCCTGAGCATGCTGGCAGCACTACTATATTCACATGATAGTCTTCCACTTCGCCGTCGTAGATCATCGTACAGGCATCTGTGATGCTGCCGCCATCAGAAAGGGAAACCCTCAGGCCTGTGGACCCGGGTACCGCGTTCTGTGGAATAACAAAGGACGCTGACGCCATGTTCGTGGACATGTTGAACGACAGGTTAATTTTCTCGGAAGGATCAAATGAGCCACTTTGATTATAGTCAATCCACATGACAACGTCCGGTCCCCAGGAACTACCAATTGACACATTCATAGTATATGACTGCCCTGGGTGTAGCGTCGCTGTATTGAAAGATGAAGTAGCTGGGAATAATGTATACCCTGAAACAGGCACGGTGGAGCTAGAGGAATTTAATGTTGTACCCGGAATGGAGACGTTGTTTATATTGTTACTTGGCCAACTTACAAGGACCACCCCGGTAGAAGGAGAGCAGTAACACTGCAGAAAAGGGTTCTGAGCTACCGAAACGGGTGCCGATGTATCTGCGTTTGTATTGCATTGTACGATTGCACGATAGTCGGTAGCGGTAGACTGGTTGCTTACTGTGTAGTATAGTGCAGTTGCACCCGCAATGTTCGTCCAGGAGGTTGACGATGCAGGTTTGCTTTGCCATTGGTAAGAAAGCCCGTATGACACGGTGGCCCCGTCAAGATAAAGTGTGAAGGTTGAATTGGGACATACGGTGGACATTGTAGATGCCGTTGTGCCTGCAACAGGTGCACCGGTACACGGGCCGGTTCCGCTGATGGAGATTGTGTAATCTTCAACCTCTCCGTTTGATACTGGCAAGCAAGGACTATAGGCGTTCCACTGGCTACCCATAACTCTCATGCCGGTTGTGCCTGCCACTGCATTAGCCGGAACAGTAAACGATGCGGAGGCAATCATAGTCGAAGGATTGATAGTTAGAGTTAAGGCCTCAGCATTGTCAAAATACCCGTTTTGGTTGAAGTCGATCCATATTGCCAGCCCTCCCGAGGATGTGGATGTAGTGTGACTGACATTGACGATATAGCTCTGTCCCGGAACCAGCGTGGCAGTATTTGATGACGGAGTGGCGGGAACCAGGGTGTAGCCGTTTGTTGGTGCTATGGAACTGCTATAGTTCAGGCCGGTGCCCAGAATTGAAACGGCTGTGATAGTGTTAGCGCCATTGTTTGTGAAGGTGAAGCCGTTGTTCGGAGAGCAGTAGCATTGCACTATAGAATTCTGTGTCACGGATACTATTGCCGACGTGTCAGTGTTCGTTCCGCAGGATACGATGGCCCGGTAGTCGGTAGATGCTGTCTGGTTAGCTATCACATAGAGCTTAGTAGTAGCTCCGCTGATGTCTTGCCATGTGCTGGATGAAGCTAGCTTCGACTGCCATTGGTATGATAGGCCAGATACTGCAGATGTGCCCGTCAATGAAAGGGTGAAAGGAGTATTAGGACATATTGAAGACTGAGTGGACGTGGCCGTGCCAGCAACTGGTGTTCCTGAACATGCAGGCAGAGGGACCATGGTGATAGTAAAGTCTTCCACCTCGCCGCTGTACATCGTTGCACAAGGCGTACTCATCATACTATTGGTAGCTATGACCCTCATGCCCGTGACACCGGCAGATGCTGTGGCGGGCACCGTGAAGGATGCTGTGGCAGTGCCGGCTCCGAGGTATACAGTCACTGGAATCTGCTCTGTTGTTTCAAAGGTGCCGTTCTGATTGTAATCTATCCACAAGCCTATAGTGGTAACGTTCGTATTGATAGCAGCATTGAAGATGTAGAATTCTCCTGGGTTCATTGTTGCCGTGTTGGAGGCGGGCGTAGGCGCAACCAGCGAGTACCCGTTCGCCACTACGTTAGAACTTGAATAATTCAAAGTCGTATTCACAACGGATACATTTGTGAGGTAGTTGTAGGGGCTGGTCACCAGCGGGTTGCCGTTGTTTGGAGAGCAGTAGCACTGAGTAACTGCATTCTGGCTAACGGTAACAGCAGTAGACGTGTCTGAATTATTACCGCATGTAACAACCGCACGATATTCGGTGGTGGCAGTCTGCCCGGTAATAGCATGAACCTTTGTAGTTGCTCCTGTTATATCTGTCCATGCCGATGAAGTAGAACTTTTGGATTGCCATTGATAGGTGAGCCCGGAAGCTATAGTGCTCCCGGCAAGGGATACATTGAATGTACTATTCGGACAAGTATTTGCAGGTGCGGTAGCAAGTCCCGCAGAGGGGCTGCCTGAACAGGCAGGGATCGACATTATGGTAAGTG
>Ga0196970_1001006_pt1 | contig 22994 bp, 21 predicted proteins | sample S1v_513CmetaG_FD_148672 | JGI IMG/M metagenome (GOLD analysis project Ga0196970, IMG submission 148672) | Soil microbial communities from Anza Borrego desert, Southern California, United States - S1+v_5-13C | ecosystem: Environmental > Terrestrial > Soil > Desert | place: USA: California...
ACACTGGCAATGGGGGATCCTGCCCTCGGCTGGATAATGGGAGCCGGATGAGCTGAGAGGTTCACGTCCGGTTCTGAGAGAGCCTCGGGGTGTAACTCCCCGGGGCTACTCGCCCGGGAAGCCACCCCGGCTCTGACTTGGCCGCGGTCTGCCGGCGGCAAAGGGATGCCAGGTGGCTCCGTCAAACCGCACCGTCAGGCTCGGTGGCAGGAGACCCGCCCCTTCAAGCGCTGCTGGTTACATCAATGAAGGCCCGAAAAGTGACACAACGGTAACCGCTTGACACCGTCGCGTTCGAGCGCGATATTATGACTGACCGGTCATATGACTGCCCGGTCACATGAGAGGAATGAAGTCGATGCCCCTTCAGACGTTCTTCAACCTGCCCGAGCCTAAACGCCAGGCGATTATCGACCTCGCGATCGATGAATTTGCCGAGCACGACTTTCCCAGCGCCTCCATTTCCCGCATCGTCTCACGGGCAGGCATCGCGAAGGGCAGCTTCTATCAATACTTTGCCGACAAGAAGGACCTCTTTCTCTACCTGCTCGACCTCGCGGGGCACGAGAAGATGCGCTTCGTCCAGGGCCTGCAGCCCCCGGACCCCCGCATGGGCCTCTTCCCGTACCTGCGCTGGATGATGGAAGTGGGCAGCACCTTCCGCCTTTCCAACCCGAAGCTGGAGCAGGTGGTTTACCGGGCGCTCTACTCCGACAGCGGCACCTGGCTGGAGGCCATCAGCCGCCTGCGGGAGCAGACGGACGCCTACTACCGTCACCTGGTCCAACTGGGGATGCAGCAGGGCGACGTCGATCCCGCCTATGACCCGGAACTGGTGGCCTTCGTCCTCAGCACCCTGACCACCGAACTGGGCAAGCACGTCATGACCCGGCTGCAAGTCGAGCCGGCGCAATCTGTGACCCGGGAGTACGTGGCGAAAGCGGCACCGCTGCTTTCCGAAGTCGTCCACATGTTGGAGCACGGGCTGCATCGCAAGTAGCCGGCTCCACTCTTTTTGAACCAGATGTGACCGCCCGGTCACATGCGAGGGAGGCTATCGACCATGATCACCGTTGAGCATCTGTTCCACTCCTACGCACACGACGGCACGTTCCAGGTGAACGACGTCTCTTTCCGTGTAGAGAAAGGCGAGATCTTCGGCTTCCTCGGACCCAACGGCGCCGGGAAGAGCACCACGCAGAAGATCCTCACGGGTCTCCTCCCGTTGCAGAAAGGCCGGGTCGCCATCGCCGGGGTGGAGATCGAGCATTCGGACCGGCGGCTCTTAAACAAAATCGGCGTCTCCTTCGAGCATCCCAACGTCTACCGGAAGCTGACGGGCCTGGAGAATCTGACCTTCTTCGCAGACCTGTACGATGTGCCTACGGCCGATCCGCGGGAACTGCTCCGGCTGCTGGGACTTGGCGAGGCGATGGGTAAGCGGGCCGGCGAGTATTCCAAGGGCATGCTGCAGCGCCTGGTGCTGGCCCGGTCGCTCCTGAACCGCCCGGAGATCTGGTTCCTGGACGAGCCGACGTCGGGGCTGGACCCCGCCACCGCGGCCATGATCAAGGATCTGATCCGGGAAAAGCAGGCCGGGGGTACGACCATCTTCCTGACCACGCACAACATGCACGACGCCGAAGAGCTGTGCGACCGGGTCGCCTTCCTCAATGAAGGCCGGATCGCCGCCCTCGATACTCCCCGCAACCTTCAGTTGGCTCACGGCGAGCGCAGAGTGTTGGTGGAGTACCGGGACGGGACCCGGGTAGCCGCCGAACTGCTGTCGCTGGAGCAGGAAGCCGGGCGCCGCCGGCTCCACGAGTTGACTGAGCACGGGCTGGTGGAGACGATCCACTCGCAGGAGGCCAGCCTCGAGCAGATCTTCATCGCCGTCACCGGGAGGGGGCTGAAGTAGATGCTCCGCCGACTGTGGCTATCGATGCGGCGCGACAACCTGATCAACTTCCGGAACCACTACTACACCGTGGTCCTGGCGGTTGCGGCGCTCTACCTGGTCGCGCTGATGTGGCTGATTCCCGAGAATGCGACGGTTCAACACGCGACCTATGTCGTCGACCAGACGGCCGGCGCCCGGGTCGCCGCTGACCTGCAAACCCGTGACACGCAAGGCCGCGTGACGGTCCTGAGCACGCCCGATGAACTGCGCACAGCGATGAGCGAGAACCGCAACAGCGTGGGGCTGCTCTTCGCCGATGGCCGGCCGCTGCCCGCCGTGACCCTCTTCTTCCAGGGCCATGAGAACCAGCGGCTGCAGAACCTGCTGGCCGCATCCACCGAAGATCTGCTCCGGGAGATCTACGGCCAGCCCTGGCCGCACTCGGTGCCAATCGCCCACGAAGTGCTGCGGGGCGCCGGCGCCCCGCCCGCCGTGCCGCTGCGGCAGATGCTCCTGCCAATCTTCCTCTTCTCCGACCCGGCGCTGGTCGGCCTGATCTTCATCGCGGCCCTGCTCTTCATGGAGAAGCAGGAGGGGACGCTGCGGGCCTACCTGGTCAGCCCCGGGCGGGTGTGGGAGTACCTGCTCTCCAAAGCGCTGACGCTCACGTTCCTGGCGCTGATCTTCACGTTGATTCTGGTGCAGCCCGTCATGGGTGCCGGCCCGGACTATTTGGCGGTCCTGGCCCTGATGGCGCTGGGCAGCATCTTCTCCGCCCTGCTGGGGGCATGGGCTGCGATCTACTTCGACAACCTGGCGCAATTCCTGTTTCCGGCCGTCGCCCTCATGGCGGTCCTGACCCTGCCGACCGCCTCCTACTTGGCCCCGAGCTTCTCGCCGGTCTGGATCCGCCTGTTCCCGACTTACCCGTTGGTCTTCGGGCTCCGGGAGGCGCTTTCCCCCACCGGCCGCCCACAGATCATCTACACGGCCCTGGCCACCCTGCTGGTGCTGGATGGGTTGCTGCTGGCGGCTGCCAGTCTCTCGTTCCGGCGGCAGATCGCGAGCAGCTAGCTCAGGGAGGAGGGAAACGACCATGAAACGGATTCTTGCGTTAATCCGGCGCGACCTGACGGCCACCGGCAAGGACGGGCTGCTGCTTTACGTCGTACTGGCACCCCTGCTGCTCGCCCTCGGCACCCGGCTCTTCCTGCCGGCGGTCGGCGAGACGTCGATCAACGTCGTGGTGCCCGCCGACATGCCCCCGGCGCTGACCGCAGAGCTGAAGGGTTACGCCGAAGTGCAGACCGTCGCGGACCGGGCAGCCCTGGAGCGCCGGGTGACCGCCTACGATGACGCCGTGGGCATTATGCCCGCCCCCGGCGGTGGCTACACGCTGGTGACCGAAGGGAACGAAGCGCCCGATGCCGTCAGGCTCGCGCAAATCGTCCTGCAGCGGCTGGCGTCCGGCACGGCGTTGACCGTGCTGACTGAAGCGGTCACAGACGGGCAGGTGCCGTTCCGGGAGATCATCGGCGCCTTCTACGGCGTCTCCATCCTGTTCATGAGCGCCATCGTCATGGGCCTGCACATCATCGAAGATAAAGAGAGCCGCATGCTGCTGGCCCTGGGCGCCAGCCCGCTGGGCCGGCGGGAGTATGTGGCAGCCCGCAGCATTATGGCAGCGTGCGTGGCGATAGCGCTTACGTTCGCCTGCCTCTGGATCCTGGGATTGACGGCCTTCGATCATCTGCAAATGCTGTCAGTGGCCCTGACGACCTGCATTGCTGTGGCGCTTGCGGGGTTCCTCATCGGTGCTGTGAGCGCCAACCAAATCGCGGGCCTGGCCAGCATCAAGTTCGGATTCCTGCTGATTCTTGCCCCCGCGATTGCCACCTTGTTCATTCCGGATCAGCTCCGGTTTGTGCTCTACTGGCTGCCGCCCTACTGGACCTTTGTCAGCACACGGGCCATTTTGGAGCGGACCGCCTCCTGGAGCGAGCTGGCGCCCATGCTGGCTTGGAACGCAGGCACTGCGATCTTGCTGGTCGCACTTACGTATAGGTGGCTGAAGGTGAGACTCGACTTTGCGCGAAACTGATGCGAAAGGAGCGAACGAAATGAAACCCTTGTACTGGGTGCTGATCGGCATCGGTGTGGTCGGCGTCGGCATCATCAAACTGGCGTTGTTCCAGAAATGGCTCGCCGCAAGGCAAAAGAAGCAGCAGGATATGGCCGAGTAGACGGTCAATCATGTTGCCCCGCGGTGGGAACGCTATCGGTTGAAACCCACCAAGGAGGCGGAGTACTTCGTGAAAGCACTTCTGGTTTATGCCCATCCCAACCCCAGGAGCTTCAACGCTGCGATCCGGGAGACGACCGAGCAGGAGCTCCGAAGCCACGGTGCCGAGGTGCGTGTGCATGACCTGTACGCCATGAACTTCGACCCCATGCTCAAGTCCGACGACTTCACCGAGCTGGCCGCGGGCCGTGTCTCCCGAGACGTGCAGCCGCTGCAGGACGATATTCGCTGGGCGGATCTGCTGGTGGTCATCTTCCCGACCTGGTGGGCGAGCGTGCCCGCCCTGCTGAAAGGCTATTTTGACCGGGTTCTGACCAACAGCTTCGCCTTCGCCTACGGTCCCGGCGGCGCCGAAGGATTGCTGAAAGGCAAGCGGGCTGTGGTTTTCCAGACCACCGGCACCCCGGGCGAGGTGCTGGAGCCATCCGGCATGAGCCGTGCGATGACGGTCTGCACTGACATGGGCGTGCTGACCTTCTGTGGGCTGGAAGTCGCCGCTCATGAGTACCTGTACGCCATTCCCTATGTGTCGGACGAGGACCGCAAGCAGATGCTCAGCCGTGTGCGGGAGACGATCAGCAACGTCCTGCCGGTGCGGGCATAGCAATCACAGGGGCCGTCTGCGGCGTCACCGCACGCAGGCGGCCCTTTCTGGCAGATACGGCCTGAATGGGGGACTCCGCATGCTTTCTCTGGCGATTGGTATCGCCGCACTCACCTACCTGTGGGCAGCGGCACACGAGCACCGACTTGTCGTCTACATCCTCAAGCCCGGTACCATGCTGCTGATCATCGCATTGGCGGTAGGCGGCCTGCGGAGCGGCGCGGCGGGCGCCTACGCGGGCTGGGTGGCGGCGGCACTTGCCCTCTCCGTCGCCGGCGACGTTTTCCTCATGCTGCCGAAAAACCGCTTTGTGCAAGGGCTGGCGGCCTTTCTGGCCGCTCACCTGCTCTACATCGGGGCGGTCTGGTTTGCGCTGCCCGCCAGGCTGGTGCCTGGCGATCTGCTGACGGGTGCTGCCATGGCGGTCTTTGCGGTCCTGATGGCCCGCCGCCTGAGCGCCGCCCTGCGGGAGCTTGGACAGGCCGGGCTCGTGGCGCCGGTGATCGCCTACATCGCCGTCATCAGCCTGATGGTCTGGCGGTCGGTCAGCCTGCTGTTTCAGCCCGGGCCGCTGCCCGTGCCGGGGTGGCCGGTCGCCCTGGGGGCGGTGCTGTTCTGCATCTCGGACAGCCTTCTCGGGTGGGACCGGTTCGTAAGGCCCCTCCCCGGGCGCCACGTGCTGGTGATGAGCACCTACTTTGCCGCCCAGTACTGCCTTGCGCTTTCGTGCACGCTCGCGGCTTGAGCGGCGCCCCGCCCTATTCTCCGGCGTAGGCCCGCCTGAGCGCCGCAATATCGACCTTCCCCATGCGGAAGGCGGCGTTCAGCACCCGCTCCCGCTTCACCGGGTCGGGATCGCCCATCATCTCGATGAACGCGTTCGGCGTGACCTGCCACGAGAGGCCGAACTTGTCCTTCAGCCAGCCGCAGGGGCCGGGCGCGCCGCCGTCAGCGGTCAGCTTGTCCCAGAAGTAATCGACTTCCTCCTGCGTATCGCAGAAGATCTGCAGCGAAATCGCTTCGTCGAATTTGAACTCCGGGCCGCCGTTGAGGGCCGTGAACTCGTGGCCGCCCAGTTCAAAGACCACGGTCATGACGCTGCCTTCGGGCTTCCCATGGAACTCAAAGCCCGCTTTGCTGTAGCGTGCGATCTGGACGATGCGGGAATTGGGGAAGACTGATACATAAAGGTTCGCCGCCTCTTCGGCCTGATCGTCAAACCAGAGGCAGGGTGTGATCTTCCGAAACTGTGCCATGCTCTCTCCTCCGTTATCGTAGTAACGCACGCAGCTCATTCGTCATCTGCTGCACCAGGTCCGGCCGGCCATGGCGGCGGCATTGCCTCGCAGCACTAGTGTTGACGAACGGCTCGTCCTGGACTCATTGCGACTGATTCGGGGAACTATGGCTGTGGGGTATCTCACTGATCCGGGGGGGGTTACTCATTCACGGCATTGTGGCGTCCCACGAACAACTGCGCTCGGAGCTTGCCAGGCGGCTGCGCCATCCGGAGAACCTTGGCATTAGGTTTCACACCTTCCGTGTCGGGCCGGAGCATATCCTGGCAGTCTTTATCCAGGGCCTGGCTCACGAAGAACGCGTGCGCCTTTGGGTGCTCGAGCCGATGAAACACTTGCCTGCGGCCGGAGCGTTGGAGAGCGGCACCCTGGCCGAGCACTTCGCCGCTCCGTACACCAGGACTGTGCAGAGTCTGGATCAGGCTATTGACGGCATTCTGGACGGGGACACGGCGGTCTTCCTGAACGGAGCGGCGCTGCTCATTGAAACGGCGGTCCGCCCCGGCGGAGCGGGCCCCGCAGCGGGCGTGGCGGAGAGCTTCGGACAGGGTTTGATTGAGAACGTGGCGGCCGTCCGCCGGCGGCTTCGCACGCCGGAGTTCATCGCCGCAGCACTCGCGGCCCCGGGAGAGACCGGCAAGGCTGCCCTGCTTTACGTGGAGGGCCGGGCGGAGCAACAACTCATTGGGCAAGTGCGGAGCTGGGCGGAGCAGCGGGCGGGGGAGGAGCAGGTCCGGCGCGGCCTGGCTGCTGGCAGGGCGGCGCGAATCGGCCTTCTCCCCACGCTCGCCAGCGTCCCATGGCCGGGCAAAACGGCGGTGCTCCTGGATGCCGGCTACGTCGCCGTCCTGGTTGACGGCATTGCCGAGGCACTGGTGGCACCCGTCACCGCCCCCATGCTGCTGCAGGGACCAGGCGACGAGCACCAGCGCCGCGCCTTGGCGGGCATCAAGCGGTTCCTGCGGGTGCTGCTGGCCTTCGTGGTCATTTTGGCGCCGGGGATGATCGTCGCGGTGCTTGAATACCACCAGGAAATGATTCCCACGACCTTCCTGCTGGCACTGGCCTCCGTACGCGAGACGGCAACCTTGCCGATCGTCATGGTGATGGCGGGGCTGGAGGTGCTGCAGCAGCTATTTTGGACGGTACCGTTCCGGCTGCAGTTCAACATCTCCGCCGGACAGATGCTGATCACATTTCTGCTGACCGTCACGTTTCTGACTTTCGTAGGTCTGACGGGTCCCCTGACTGCCGTGAGCGCCGTCCTGGGATTCATCGGCACGCTGAACGTGGTCAGTTACGACCTGCGCAATCTGGTACAGGCGTGGCGGTGGGCTGGGTTGGCCGGAGCGGCGCTGTTTGGCCTGTTCGGTATCGCAACGGTCATCTTCCTGCTGGCGGTCTATTTGACGCAGCACGAATCGTTCGGGGTGCCGTTCATCGGTGAAACCGGCACCCGATTCACAGTCAGCAGGCGCAGTTCCGCACAGCGGGAAAGGGGGAACGCTTACGGAAGCCCACCGTCAAGTGGGTAGCTGGTCGTTGGCCGCCGCCACGATGACATTGCTGTCAGCACAGCTTTCCCACCCCATTTTGCTCTTCCCCATACAGACCATTGGCAACGGCACCTGGATCGCGGTGCTGCTGGCTGGCCTGCTGGCCATACTCCTGTACTGGCCGGCAGCGGCCGCGCTGCAGCGGCTGGGCCATGGCAATCTGATCGATCTGGCCAGGCAGGCGGGCGGCGCCCCGGGCGAGATGGCGGTGGCCCTGATTCTTGGCGCCGCCCTGGTTTTCGACGCCGGCGCCGTTATGCGGGAGACGGCGGAAATGACCATCAGCTTCGCCTATCCCCACACGCCCCAAACGTTCGCCATGGTTGCAGTCACCATGTGTGCCCTATACGGTTCCTCGGGGCGGACCGTCGGCATCATCCGCCTGGGCCGCCTCTTTCTGCCCGGGCTGTTGTTGACGGTGCTGCTGGTCATTGCAGGAAGCGTGGGCTGGGGCGAACCACGGTTCCTTCTGCCACTGTGGGGGACGGGCCTCCAACGGATACTGGGAGATCAGGTCCCCTTGCTCTCCCTGTTCCTGCCTGTGTTATTCCCCCTCCTGTCCGTCGGTGAGGCCCGGGACCGCCAGCACCTCGTCCGCTCGGGCGCGGTGGCCCTGGGCGCATATACGGCTCTCCTTTCGGCCACGACCGTGGTCTACCTGATGGCGTTCCCCTTGCCTGTCGGCGGCTCCGTGGCTTTTCCCCTGCACTTCATGTCCCGCCTGACCATCGGCGGGCGGTTCTTAGAACGACTGGACGGGATCTGGCTGTGCATATGGGCCTTCGGGACGGCCATCTACCTCTCTGCGATCCTGCACATGGCGGCGACGGCGCTGGCGGGCGCTTTTGCTTTTCCATCGCACCGCGTGGCCATCTTGCCGTTGGGCGCGCTGGCCGCCACCGTTGCCCTCTTTCCGCCGGACATGGGGCGGGTGCTCGTAGACCATTTCGCGGCTGCTCCCTTGTTCGCCGCCGTCGCTTTCGGGCTGCCGCAGGCCCTGATCCTGCTTGCCAGGCTCCGCCGCCGGGGGGCCCGGACATGAGGAGGCGGCGGCTGCTGTGCATCCTGCTCCTGCCGGCCCTGCTGCTGACCGCCTGCTGGGACCGGACGCAGTTGGAAGATCGCTACTACGTCATAGGCTTGGGGCTGGACCGCCACCCCAGCGGAAAGCTGCTGGTCAGCGCGCAGCTCGCCATGGCACAGTTGCTGGCCGCGGGCCTGCTGCGCGGCGCCGCCGAGCCAACCGAATCAGCGGTGGCCTGCCGAACGTTGAGCACGGTCGCCGAGAGCATTCCCCAGGCGATGCGCATCCTCAACGCATCGCTGACGCGCAGTCTCACGCTGAAGCATCTGCGCGCCGTGGTCATTGGGGAGGACCTGGGCCGGGAGGGCGTGGAGCCGTACCTGATGGAGCTGTGGCGCCATCCGGAGAGCCGGGGGACCGAGTTGATTGCGCAGGCCCGCAATGATTATGCCTACCGGCTGCTGCAGGAGTGCCAACCGCTTGGGGAGATCAACCTCAGCCGGGTGCCTGAAGGCTACCTGCTGCAGCAGAAACGCTACCATCTGGCTCCCCCGGTCCGGCTGCACCAGTTCATGATTCGCATGGGCGTCTCCGGTGCCGATCCGTTTTTGCCGTCAACTGCTCTGAACAGCGGGATCGACCGCGATCCCGTTGAGCTCGAAGCCGAATTGGAATCGGCCCGGGCGGGGGAACTGGAGCGGGTGGGCGGCAACCGGGTAGAGTTCCTGGGCACCGCCATCTACCGGAAGGATCGGCTCAAAGGCTTTCTGACGGTGGATGAGACGCAGCTGCTTCTGGCGCTGCGTGGAGAGATGGGCAAGGCGTATGTCACGTTTCCAGACCCGATCACGCCCGAGCGCAAAGTCACACTGCGCTTTCAGCAGGAGAACTTGCCCCGGTACCGGGCCAGTTTTCGGGATGGCGCGCCCCACGTGAATGTGGACCTGCTGTTCGAAGGCGAAGTCCTGGCCGTTCCCGGCGGCACGGACTACGTTCCGCCCGCTGCCAGAGGGCGGCTGGAGGCGGCGGCTGCACGCGAGGCCGAGCGGATCATTTGGCCTCTGCTCGACAAACTGCGCATGTGGGAAGCGGACCCGGTCGGCTTTGGGCTTCTGTTCCGGGGCCGGTTCCGGGATAGGGATCAGTGGCTGGCCTACAAGTGGGAAGAACGTGTGAAAGAACTCGGGGTCGACGTCTCGGTGAAGATGCGCATCCGCCGTTACGGCCTCCACACCGGACCGGATCGCACCAGAGGAGGCAGATAGCCGCATGCAGGACTGGGACCGGGTGATGATGATGCTGCTCGGGGGAGGGGTCTCCGTATACACAGGCTATCAGGGATGGCGATACTGGCAGCAGGCCAACCGTAAGGCCGCCGCCGGTGCCGCCGTCCTTTCGGTGGCCGCCGTGGGCGTCCCCCTGGCCCTGAGCCTACTGGGCGGATAGTGAAGCGGGGCGACCTTTAAGGCCGCCCCGCTTGCATATAACCGACTGGCAGACTGCACGCCCACCCCTTGTTTGCCCTCGGCAATAAGGGATAGTATAATGTTCCATGGTCCGCTCTTTTCCTCGGGAGGCATGGGCATGAAACCCTGGCAACAGAAGCTGGTACGTGAAATTCCGCCCGTGAATGCGATCCTGTCGGCTCCGATCGTCGTGCGGCTGCTGGAGTCCCATGCCCGAGAGCTGGTGGTCGGCGCCGTGGGCGAAGCCCTGGGCGCCTTGCGCAGCCGGATCATGGCTGCGCCTGACCAGTCCGCCCTGGCCGGGCTCGACCTCTCCCTCGGCGCCATCGGCGAGGCGGTGGCGGACCAGATGGCCTGCAAGCTCAAGCCACGCCTGCGGCGTGTCATTAATGCCACGGGCGTTGTTCTGCATACAAACATGGGCCGGTCGCCCCTGGCGGAGGAGGCCGTGGCGGCCATCACCGCGGTGGCGGCCAGGTATAACAACCTGGAGCTGAACATTGCCACGGGCGAGCGCGGCTCCCGCTACGCGCACGTCGAAGAGCTGCTCAGCCGCATCACGGGCGCCGAGGCGGCCCTGGTGGTCAACAACAACGCCGGCGCCGTGCTGCTGATGCTCTCCGCCCTGTGCAAGGGCAAGGAGGTCATCATCAGCCGGGGCGAGTTAGTCGAAATCGGCGGCGCCTTCCGGGTGCCGGACGTGATGGAGCAAGGCGGCGCCATCCTCCGGGAGGTGGGCACCACCAACAAGACCCACCCCTGGGACTATGAACGGGCCATCGGCCCGGAGACGGGCGCCCTGCTCAAAGTCCACACATCAAATTTCAAGATGATCGGCTTCACCGAAGAGGTGGAGACCAAAGAGCTGGCGGCCATCGCCCACAAGCGGGGGCTGCCCTGCCTGGTCGACTGGGGCTCCGGCGTCATGGTCGACCTGGAGCGGTTCGGCATGAAGCATGAAGCGACCATGCCGGAGTTGATCCGCGACGGGGCCGACCTGGTCACGTTCTCCGGCGACAAGCTGCTGGGCGCCCCCCAGGGCGGCTTCATCGTGGGCCGCAAAGAGTTGATCGACCGGTGCAAGAAGCACCCGCTCACCCGGGCCCTCCGGGTCGACAAGCTGACGCTGGCGGGCATCGAGGCGACCCTGAAGCTCTACCTGGAGCCTGACAAGGCCGTCCAGCGAATTCCGACGCTGCGCATGCTGAGCCTCACCCCGGCGGAGCTGGCGCCGGTCGCGGGCGAGCTGGCGCAGCTCCTCCAGCCGGTGCTGGCAGGGCACGGCCTGCGGGCCGAAGTGATCGACGGCATGTCCCAGGCGGGCGGCGGCTCGCTGCCCGGCGTCGACCTGCCGACGAAGCTGGTCGCCATCGTCCACCCGGCGCCCCACGAAGTGGAGCGGCGCCTGCGGCAGCAGGACCCGCCCGTCATGGTGCGCATCTGGGGCGGTCAGCTGCTGATCGACCCCCGCACGCTGTGGCCGGAGGAGCTGGCGCTGGTGGTATCTGCACTGGCGCGTGCCGTCGTCTAAGACAGGGAGGTGAGCCCGTGAGTGACGAGCAGATCATCCGTTTGACCCAGTACTCGTCCAAGGCCGGCTGAGGCTGCAAAATCGGTCCGGAGGACCTGAGCGAAGTGCTGCGTTTCCTGCCCCCGTCCGTGGCCGACGCCAACGTCATCGTGGGGCTGAACACACCTGATGACGCCGGCGTCTACAAAATTAGCGATGATGTGGCCATCGTGCAGACCGTGGACTTCTTTACGCCCATCGTGGACGATCCGTATTGGTTCGGAGCCATCGCCGCCGCCAACGCCCTGTCGGACGTGTACGCCATGGGCGGGCGCCCCGTCACGGCGCTGAACCTGGTCGGCTTCCCGGTATCGAAGCTCGACAAGCGAATTCTGGCGGATATCCTGCGGGGCGGCGCCGAGAAGTGCCGGGAAGCGGGCGCCGTCATTTTGGGCGGCCATTCGATCGATGATCCGGAGCCCAAGTTTGGGCTCGCCGTCACGGGGGTCGTCCATCCGGGGCGCATTGGCGCCAAGGCGGGCGCCCGGGCAGGCGACAAGATCATCCTGACCAAGCCCATCGGCATCGGTGTGGTCACCACGGCCATCAAGCGGGGCGCCTGTACGCCGGAGCACGCCGAAGAGGCGATTCGGGTGATGGCGACCCTCAACAACGTGGTCGATGTGCTGGAGCCGTTCGCCGTCCGGGGCCTGACGGATATCACGGGCTTCGGGCTGCTGGGCCATGCGTCGGAAGTGGCCCGTGAGTCCGGCGTGGGCATGCGGATCTCGTCGGCGGCTGTTCCGGTGCTGGCGTCGGCCCAGCTTTACGCGGCCCAGAACATCTTCCCCGGCGGCTCCAGGAGCAACTACAAGTTCCTGACGGCCCACGAGTATATCCAGTTTGACCCGTCCATCGACCAGACGCAGCAGTTGATCCTCTGCGATGCGGTCACGTCCGGCGGGCTTTTCATCTGCGTGGCGGGCGATTGGGCGGAGGCCCTGGCCGCGGCGCTGCAGAAGAAGGGCACCCTGGCTGCCGCCATCATCGGGGATGTGGTGGCCGACCATCCCGGAAAGATCATGGTGATGCCCTAATGCGTACTTCGCTGGTCACGGGCGTCCGGCTGAGCCCCAGCCCCGCTGCCCTGGCCTTCCTTTTTGACTTCGCGAAGGTGGCGCCGGCGTACGAATACGACTGGCGCAAGCAGGAATCGTTTGCGGCCCGGGCGGCCCACCTGAACGGTGGCGGCTACCGGGGCGACCGCCGGGGCCTCGCAGCGGCGCTGGCGGCTTACAACGGCGCCCTGGGCGCCGGTGCGGCGACGCTAAGCAATGTGCGGCTCCTCCGGGAAGAGGGCACTCTTGCGGTCGTCACCGGTCAGCAGGCGGGCATTTTCACCGGCCCGGCCTACTCGATTTACAAGGCGATGACCGCCATCCACCTGGCCCGTCAGCAGACGGAGCGGCTGGGCGTTCCCGTCGTACCCGTCTTCTGGGTGGCGGGAGAGGACCACGACTGGGTGGAAGTGGCCACCGTCATGGCGCCGTCCGGCGACGGCGCGGTCCGCATCGGCCTGAGAGAGTCGTTCGAGGGCGACCGGCGCAGCGTCGGCCTGGCGCCTATTCCGGAGTCGCTCTTCGCATCCGTCATGGACGAGTTCCTCGCCCTGCTGCCCGAGACCGAGTTCAAGGCGGCGGTGGCGGAGCGGGTGCGGGCTGCTGCCCTGGCAGGCCCCGCGCTCGATCCCACGATTACGTGGGGCAAGCCCACGCTGGCGGACTGGTTTGCCCGCCTGATCACGTGGCTCTTCGAGGGCACCGGCCTGGTCATCTGCAATTCCGCTGACCCGGCCCTGCGCCGGCTGGAGGCGCCCTTCTTCGCCCGTGTTGTCGAGCGGCACCAGGCGGTCGACGCCGCCCTCACGAAGGGCTTCGCACGGTGCGAGGAGTTGGGCTTCAAGCCCACCGTGGACCGGCAGCCGGCCCATTTGAACCTGTTTACGTATGTCGACGGCCAGCGGCTGCCCGTGCTGGCGGAGGGCGATCATTTTTGGGTGCGGGACCGGGCGGAAATCGGCTGGATTACGCCGGAATTGGTCGATCTGGTGATGACCCGGCCCGAGCGGTTCAGCACCAACGTGGTGCTGCGCCCCGTGGTGCAGGGAGAGCTCTTCCCGGACCTGGCCTATGTGGGCGGCCCCGGGGAGATCAGTTACTTCGGCCTGTACCGCGATGTTTTCGGGGCCCTGGGCAAGCAGATGCCCGTGGTCTACCCGCGGGAGTCGGTCACGCTGCTGGAGCCGCCGGTTGCCCGGGTGCTGGAGAAGCAGGGCCTGACGGTGGAGGACGCCTTTTTCCGGCTCGAAGAGAAGAAGCAGGAGCTGCTGGAGCGGGAAGACCGGCTGGGCATTACCGAGCTGTTTGCGCAGTTCCGGAGCAGCTTTGGGGAGACGTACGAGCAGCTGGTCACCCGGGTGCTGGAACTGGATCCTAACCTGCGCTTCGTGACGGAAGAGAATCAGAAGCAGATTGCCGTGCAGATCAACAAGCTGGAAGAGAAGGCCCGCCAGCAGCACCGGAAGAACTGCGAAGTGGCCGTCAAGCAGTTCGACCGCCTGAAGGCGCAGTTGCTGCCGGCCGGCGGCCTGCAGGAGCGGCAGGTTTCGATATTGCCATATGTCGCCAAGTACGGCCCGGGGCTGGTGCGCCGCCTCGTCGACGAGGTCGTGCTGGGCGAGGAGTGGGGGCACCAGGTGGTGTACCTGGGGAACTGAAGGTTTCTGGATGAGAAAGGGACGCCGGAGAGCCTCACTGGCTTCCGGCGTCTCGTTTTCGCTTTCGCGTGACGGGTGCTCACTACGAAGACGGTCGCCAGGAGCCAGGCTGCCGTCTCCTTGTCCAGCCGGGCTGCTTCCACGATTCGCCGCTATTTTGCAGGAGGGGCTCGAGAGATGTGAGCAAATCGCAGGTGAATCGGGTGGCCGGATAGCCTTTTTGCCCTCAGAAGGGGCTTTCTTCGGGCCAAACCATGGCATCCTGAAACGAAAGGCCCCAGAACCGGCAGCTTACTGAGCTGACTGGCGCCCCATTTTTAGGATTCGCCGCTTGTTTGCGTCATTGGGTCGTACACTGCTCTGCAAAACACAGGTGAATCAGGAGGCTGGCTTCCTCCCCAGCCCTTCAGGGGGCCCAGCGTCTCGCACCGCCACGACCGGGGTGACGGTAGGGTGACGATGGAGTGACGACGCAGGCTGTCGCGAGGCATCTGCAGTGGCAACGCGTTGCGTGCCGGAGCCTCGATGGCGACAGGCAGAGTGCATGGCCGGCGGTAGGCGCCCGCGTCTTCGGGGGGAATACGGGAGTCACGCAGGAGTAGGCATTCCTGCTTGGGCGTCGTTGCACTATGAATGGGGTTACAGCGTGGGTACGAAGGGTGACGGCATGAGACCAACTGGTTACCGCAGGCTGCACTGAGGCGTGGGTTCGTCGCGCACCAGTCGCGCGGCGGGGGCAGATTCGCCGGTTGACGGCCGGCTGCAGATTGGTTGATGCACCCAACAGCCCGTAGTGGGGGCTGCGGCTCCCACGTCTGTTCTTCGCCCAGGCATAACGCCCGTCATGCCCGTCTCCGCAACGCCCGCTTCATCCGTCTTCCAGATGGTACTCAGGCCGACCAGCCGTCCGTCCTTCCGGGCGAGCCAATAAGCCTCCGGGAAGAACAAAGGCCGCGCCAAGTTCTTGACCCACGGCTCAAGAGGCACGTCGGTCAGGGGCTGCGCGGTAGGAAAATCTCGCCTGATCAGCGCTCCCAGTTCATGGATCTGCCGGTCGCGGTCTTCGCCGGGAGGGCCACCCCAACCTTAAATCTGCGGGGGTGGCAGGCGCCCGGATACTGCGCGTACTCCGAAAAGGCGACTACCCGTCCATCCGACTCCGCGACCCACGCCGCATGCAGGCAGTGCGCTGGTCGGGACAGTTCTTCCTGGCGCAGCGTTTCCGCCGAAAAATGGCGGCCGTACACCACAGCCAGGATCTCTGCCAGGGCTGTATCGTCGTTCTCTGCAAACGTAGGGATGGCAAACGGCACGGTAACGCCCCCTGGCACAATCTTCGGTCTTTAAGGAAGATGCCCATCCAGGCAGGAAGGTTCCGTTCCATATGCGAATCTGCATAATCCCTTGCTTCCGTTGATGCTCTGGCTTAAACTGGTAGGCACAGACCTTTCATAGGCGTCTCCAACTGCGATTGGCAGACTGCACCTGCGGGCAGAATAACCTCGCATGTGCAAGCTGCCAGTCGTTTGCTGAGGGAGGCGAAGCTGTGGGAGGGTACAAGGTAGCCATCGTCGGGGCAGGCCGAATGGGCTCCCTACTGGCGCACCGGATTCCCGCCGGGTTCCGGAAAGTGATTATCGGCCGGGAGCGCACGGGCGCGGCTCAGGTGGCCGATGAAGTCGGCGGGCTTGCGTCCGACCAAATCAGCAGCGTAAGGGGGTGTCAGGTAGTCTTGCTGGCCATACCCGGTCCGGCGGTTGTGCCGGTAATCCGGGAAATGGCGCCCCATTTGGCAGATGGCGCCCTGGTGGTGAACATGGCTCCGGATGTGTTCACCGGCGACCTCGCCGCCGATTTTCCGAAAGTCCGGTTTGCTGCGGCCAAAGTGCTGGGACATGCCCGTGAGCTTCACCTGGGCGCCCGCGGCGTGGTCGTCCTCGACCATCTGGATGAAGACGCGGAGGACCGCCTCCACCTGCTCCTCGAACCGTTGGGCCCCGTCATCCAGGGCAGCGAAACAATGGTGCAGGATGCCGGCGCCGCCGTGGTCAGCGTCATGCAGGAAGCCCAGAGCGACCTGCTTGCCCGCCTGACGGCCCTCGGCCTCGACCGGCACCTGGCGCAGGCAGCCCTGGCCGCTGCGGCGCCCGGGGTGCTGCGGGCCATGGCGGGTGGCGACGAAGCGATACCCATGTCCGGCTCTATTGATAGACCGAATGCGGGGGCGGCGCCCGAAGCCCGAGCGTCACATTAAGCCTGCAGCCCCCGGCAGGCGCAATACTCACCATAATAGGAGGGGAGCCTGTGCTCCGTAGGAAACAGCTACGCCGAATTCTCGGGGTTCTGGCCCTGATCGCCATTGTCAGTTCGCTGCTGGTCGGGTTCACCACGACCGCAAAGGCGGCGCCCCCGGAGCTCACCCTGAATGTGAAATCCGCCATATTGCTCGACTATGCCACCGGCCAGACCCTGTATACGAAGGATGCCGACCTGCCGATTCCGCCGGCCTCGCTTACGAAACTAATGACGCTGCACCTGGCCTATAAGAAGATCGCCGAAGGCGCCATCAAAAAAGAGGACAAGGTGAACATCCAGCGTGAAGCCTGGGCCGCGACAATGCCGGGCTCCTCGGTGATGTTCCTTGAGCCCGGCCAGATTGTGACCGTCGGCGAGATCATGAAGGGCATCGCGATTCCCTCGGGCAACGACGCCTCCGTCGCCATTGCCCAGCATATCGCCGGCAGCGTCGACGCTTTTGTGGCGCTGATGAACAAGGAAGCCCAGGAGATGGGCTTCAAGTCGCTCCGGTTTGCCGACCCCGCCGGCCTCAGTCCCAATAACATGGTGACGGCCCGGGAGTTCGCGGAGTTCGCCCGCCTCTATGTCCAAATGCACCCCGAAGCCCTGACCGACCTGCACTCGGTGATCGAGTTCACCTACCCCCTGCCGGAGAACCTGCCGGCGGACAAAAAGGGCACTCCGTCCGTCAAGCAGTACAACCGTAACACGCTGCTCGGCAACATTGAGGGCGTCGACGGCCTGAAGACGGGCTTCATCGAAGAGTCGGGCTACAACATCGCCCTGACGGCCAAGCGTGGCGAGACCCGGCTGGTCGCCGTGATTCTGGGCGCCCCGGGCAAGACGGAAGCGGAGGGCTCCCGCAACCGGGCCGAAGCCGGCGCCGCCATTTTGCAGTGGGGCTTTGCCAACTTCACCACCGCCAAGCCCGCCGTGCCGGAGCTCAAGACCGTCCGGGTCTGGAAGGGCGCCGCCAACGAGGTGGCCCTTGAACCGGACCGCCCGGTGCTGCTGACCGTGGCGAAGGGGCAGGAGACAAAGCTGATCCCGACCGTTCACCAGGAAGAGTCGGTCACCGCCCCGGTCAAGAAGGGGGATAAGCTCGGTGAACTGATCTACTCCGCCGACGGCAAGGAAGTGGCCAAGTTCAACCTGCTCGCCTCGCAAGACATAAAGCAGGGCGGCTTCTTCAAGCGGCTCTGGGACACGATTCGCCTTACCGTCTCCGGTTGGTTCAATCGCAAGAAGTAATGGAAACGGGCCGCCTGCACGTGGGTTGCAGGCGGCCCGCTGTTTGCCATTACACCCGGAACTGCTCGACCTGCTCCCTGAGCCGTCTGGCAATCTGCTGCAGCTCCTGGGCGGAGGCCGAGACCGCCTGGGCGGAGGCCGTTACTTCTTCCGTCGAGGCCGACACCTCTTCGGCAATCGCCGCGTTCTCCTGGGCAACGCCGTTGATGCCGTAGATCGCATCCGTCACCAACTGGGCGCTGGCGGCCATCTCTTCGGTCGACGCCGTGTTCTGCTCCGTCACGGCGGAGATCGCCTCGAATGCATGGGTTACATCCTGAATGCGGCTGAAGCTGGCCTGAACCCGCTCCGCAATCGCCTTCACGGCCAGGGCCGTCTGCGCTGCGGCCGCCTGCATCTGGCGGAGGGTTTCGCCGGCGCCCGCAGCCAGCTTGGCGCCGGCTTCGACTTCCGCCCGGCCCGCCTCCATGGCCTTGACCGCTTCCTGGGTCTCGTTCTGAATGGTCTGGATCAGGCCCGCGATCTCCCGGGCTGAGCCGGCGGCGCTTTCGGCGAGCTTGCGCACTTCTTCGGCCACGACGGCGAACCCCCGGCCGTGTTCACCTGCCCGTGCCGCTTCAATGGCGGCGTTCAGCGCCAGTAGATTCGTCTGGCCCGCAATGCCGGAAATCGCTTCGGTAATGGCGCCGATCTGGCGGGAGACGTCGGCCAGGTGCCGGATCCGGTCCGCCGAGGCTTCGACGCTGGTGCGGATGCGGTCCATGCCGGCGATGGTCTCCTCCACCGACCGCGCGCCCCGGGCGGCTGTGCTTGACGCCTCTGCCGCCGCTTCGGCATTTTCGCTGCTGCTCTGGGTGGTGGCGTCAATGTCGGCGACCATGGTGGTCAGAGTCTCGGCCGCCTGCTGGACATCGCGTGAGGACTGTCCGGCGCCCGCCGCCACCTGCTCGATCGCCCGCTTCAACTGCTCGACGGTGCGGCTGACCTCCGTGGTCGCTTCCGCCTGGCGCGACGCGCCGGCTGCCACTTTGGTCACGGCGTTGGCCGCCTGGCTGGAGGCATCGGAAGCCTGCCCCGAGATTTCGCTGAGCGTATCGGCCGCCCCTGCAACTTGGTTCGTCGACGCGGTTACGCTGTGGACCAGCCCCCGCAGCGACGCTACCATCTGGTTGATCGATTTGGCGAGGTCGGCCAGCTCGTCACGGCCGGAGACCCGGACCGGGTCGGCCGCCAGGTTGCCATCCGACACCTGGCCGGCCAGAGCGGCGATCTTGCGCACGTTCTGCGCCATGACACGGGCCATGATGAATCCCATGAGCAGGGCGAAGACCGCCGCCGCCGTGAACGCCGCGTACCCAATCAAGCGGGTTGTTGCGGCATAGGCGCGGGTCTCCGCGACATCTGCCAGCGCCTGCTCTGAAAACTCCCTGAGAATCTGGTCAGCCAGGGCGCTCATGTCCGTGGCAATCGGTGCCGCTTCCCGGCTGGCGACGCCGCGGGCTTCCTCGGCCTTGCCTTCCTTGACCAGGGTAAAAATCTGATCGGCGGGCCAGGTGAAGTTCTGGCTCAACTCCCGCAGCTTCTCAATTTTGGCCTTCAGTTCCTCATCGTCTTCCACATAGTTGGTCAGTTGGCCCAGGTCCGTCTCCAGCGTGTAGCGGACGTTGCCGTACTCCACCTGCATAGATGCGGAGCCTTCTACCAGATAGCCACGCAACGATGAGATTTGCTGGGAGACGCCCGCCTGCACCTTGGCAGCCAGGGCGCTGGCTGTTTGTGTGTGCGTGATCACATGCCCATAGGCCGCGTCAACACTGCTCAGCCGAAGCATCACGAATGAGCCGCCGATTCCCATAATCAGGATGACTGCAGCGAAACCCACTAGCAGCTTCATCAATATTGACATGCGCATGGCTGCTGCCTCCTTGGGTCCCATGAAAGATTTCTGTAGCTATTCTTCAGGGTGTCGGAATTTCCTCCAGATCTTGTGAAAATGCCCTGCCACATCTATCCGGCGGTTCAGATATCCCCTTCCTCGGGGGCGGGCGTCCACCTTTCCGATATTCCGTAAAGCGCACTATTCTGTCTGCAAGCGCGAGATTCCTGCCGTTTCCTGCTGAACCCGCTGTTCGAAAGAATAGGAGCCGCCCGCGTACGGGCGGCTCGTTTCTTTACTTCTGGAGTGACTTGACTACGTCAACCGTGTCACGGGCGATGACCAGCTCTTCGTTGGTGGGAATCACCCAAACAGCAACCTTGGAATTCGGGGTGGTAATGACCCGCTCTTCCTTGGACCGCTTGCCGTTGATCTCCTCGTCAAGCTCGACGCCGAGGTAAGAGAGGTTCCGGCAGACGGCAGCCCGTACCGTGTTGGAATTCTCGCCGATGCCGCCGGTGAAGACGATGGCATCCACGCCGTTCATCGCGGCCGCGTACGCACCGATGTACTTGCGGAGGCGGTACTCGAACATATTGAAGGTCTCGATGGCCCGTTCGTCACCCTTGGCGGCTTCTTCCTCGATCTGCCGCATGTCGCCGGAAATGCCGGAAATGCCTCGCATGCCCGAGTGCTTGTTGAGCATGGAGTTCATTTCGCTCACGGTCAGCTCTTCGCGAGACATGATGTAGAAGAAGGCGCCGGGGTCCAGGTCACCGGAGCGGGTGCCCATGATCAGGCCTTCGAGCGGCGTGAAACCCATCGACGTGTCGATCGACTTGCCGTGCAGAATCGCCGCGCACGACGACCCGTTGCCCAGGTGGCAGGTGATGATTTTCAGTTCGGAAGCCGGCTTGCCGATGCAGGCGGCGACCCGCTCGGAAACGTACCGGTGAGACGTGCCGTGGAAGCCGTACCGGCGGACTTTGTACCGCTTGTACATGGCGTAGGGCAGGGCGTAGAGGAAGGAGGTGCGGGGCATGGTCTGGTGAAAGGCGGTGTCGAAAACGCCGACCTGGGGCTTGCCGGGCAGGGCGGCCTCCGCGGCGGCGATGCCGACCAGGTTGGGCGGGTTGTGCAGGGGAGCGAGGTCGATCAGGGCGCGCATGGTGTTCTTGACCTCGTCGGTGATCAGTACGGAGCCGGTAAAGGCTTCGCCGCCGTGCACCACCCGGTGACCGACCGCCGTGATTTCGTCGGGGCTGCTGACCACGCCGTACTCGGGGTTGACCAGAGCGGCCAGGGTCCGCTTGACGGCGTTGGTGTGGTCAAGGATGGAGCAGACCTCCTTGATCTCCTTGCCGCCGGGAACCTTATACTCAAAAATCGCATCTTCCGAGCCAATGCGCTGCACCAGGCCCGTGGCCAGCAGCTGCTCATTCTCCATGTTGAGGAACTGATACTTGAGCGAGGAGGAGCCGCAGTTCAGAACAAGGATTTTCATCTACCTGGCACCTCCGTTCTTGATCCGGTGACCGGCCTTGTCATATTTGAAGAAGCCTTCGCCCGACTCGACGCCGAGGTTGCCGGCGCGCACCAGCTTGCGCAGGATGCGCGACGGCCGATAGCGGACTTCGCCGTATTCGCGCCACAGCCGCTCACACATGACCAGAACGGTATCGAGGCCAATCCGGTCAGCGATCTCAAGCGGACCGCGGGCCATCTCGAAGCCCAGCCGCATGGCCGTGTCAATATCTTCGGCGGAGGCGACGCCTTCCATCAGGACGGCGCAGGCCTCGTTGATCAGGGGCACGATCAGGCGGGTGGTGACGTAGCCGGTCGCTTCGTACACTTCCACGCCGGTGCGGTCGAGGGCGCCCACGATCGACATCACTTCGCAGACGGTCGCATCGGAGGTCTTCAGGCCGCGCACGATTTCAACGACGCGGGTCTTGGTGTAAGGGGTGAGGAAGTGGCAGCCGATGACCCGTTCAGGCCGATACGTGGCGGCAGCCATTTCAGTAATGGAGAGCGTAGAGGTATTGGAGGCCAAAATGACATCCTTACGGCAGATCTGATCCAGGGTCCGGAACAGCTGCTTGTCCTCGTCGATCTCAGCGACAATCGCCTGCAGAACGAAGTCGGCATGAGCGAGCTGCGTCAGGTCCATAGTGAAGTGAATCCGGGCCATGGTGACTTTCTTCTCCGCATCGGTGATGGCCCAATGCTCGATCTGATTCTGAAGGGCGATATCGATGGCCTGCCGGGCAGCATCCAGCTCGCCGGGCGTGCGGCCGACCACGATCACCTCAAAGCCCTTGGAGGCCACAAGTTCGGTGATACCCCGGCCCATTGCGCCGGTACCGATAATTCCCCAAGTATGAACTGCCATGCGTCACACTCCTACATCTCTGAAAGGTAAGACCGATGCCCCAATGTCCTTCAACATAATACCGACAAACCTTAGTCTTTCCTAGTGGCCGCGGCTTCAAATAGCGCCCGCACACTACTGTAGTGCCATTGTAAAGCAAAAGGTCCATGGTTCGGTTCATTACTATGCTCTGGATTATCCAACCCATTCAACACCCGTACCTGGCGATAATGGGTATCGCCATGAATGAGCATCGCTTATAATGGAGCCGATTCCAGAGAACTCCCTTTGATAGGATACCGGTCGATCATGTACGATAAAACGGCTTAGGGTTGATTCCAAGCAAGGGGGGATCCGCCGTTGTCGCCGTTCTTATCGAAGCATGTACGCCGTCTCGGGGGGCTCATTTCCGTAGTTGCCGCCGTGGTGATGGCAACTGCGGGCGCCCGCGCGGCCGGCCCCTCGGCGCCCTGGTTTGGGCAGCACAGCGCCGGGTTGGAATCCGTCCGCACGCCGCTGGACTTGGCGTCGGGCTACGTTTCGTTCTGGCTGTATACAGACGGGCTCACCTGGGCCCGGTACAATGAAACGCGGCTGGCCCGTGTCGGGGTGCCGGCCATTTACCTGGCCAGGGCGGCAACGCCGCTCCCGTCCCTGCCATCGGAGCCGGTGAACCCCGCGATGACCTTGTCTGACCCGGCGCCCGAGCCCGAGCCCGCACCGGCGCCCGAGCCCGAGCCCGCACCGGCCCCCGAGCCCGAG
>Ga0196970_1001007_pt1 | contig 22991 bp, 21 predicted proteins | sample S1v_513CmetaG_FD_148672 | JGI IMG/M metagenome (GOLD analysis project Ga0196970, IMG submission 148672) | Soil microbial communities from Anza Borrego desert, Southern California, United States - S1+v_5-13C | ecosystem: Environmental > Terrestrial > Soil > Desert | place: USA: California...
GGCGCCGACGCCCCGGCCTGCACGACCGCCCCGTTCGGCGACGTCGTGGCCGGGCAGCGGTTCTGCGGGGAGGTCGCGTGGCTGGCCGACACCGGCGTGTCCACCGGCTGGCCCGACCACACCTTCCGCCCCGCCCTGTCCGTCGAGCGGCAGGCCATGGCCGCGTTCCTGTTCCGCTTCATCGACGCCGGGCTCGTCCCGGCGGGCTGACCCGGACCGGAGCGAACGGGCGCGACACGCCCGCCCGTCGCGCCCGCTCGCTCCACTCTGCGAGGGCCGGGGGCGGCTGTGAGAATGCCCAGGTGACCGCGACCACACCCGGCCTCGCCGAGCCCCCCGGCCCCCTGCCCGACGACGGCGCCGCCGCCGCGGGCGGACCGACCCCGCCGCGCGTCGTCGTCGTCGGCGGCGGCCCGGGCGGCTACGAGGCGGCCCTCGTGGCGTCGCGGTGGGGCGCGCAGGTCACCGTCGTCGAGGAGCACGGGCTCGGGGGTGCCGCCGTGCTCACCGACGTGGTGCCCTCGAAGACCCTCATCGCCACCGCCGAGTGGATGACGATCGCGGACCGCGCCCCCGAGCTGGGGATCCGCAGCTGGGACGACGACGACCCGACCCTCGGGCACCACGTCGACCTCGGCGCGGTGAACGCACGGGTACGCGACCTCGCCGAGGCGCAGTCAGCGGACATCCACACGCGGCTGGCGGGCGAGGGCGTCGAGATCATCGCCGGGCGTGGCCGGCTCGCCGGGGGCCTGACGGTCGAGGTCACGCGGGACGGCGCGGCCCCCAGCACCCTCACGGCCGACGCCGTCCTCCTCGCCACCGGCGCGACGCCCCGCATCCTCCGCGACGCCCAGCCCGACGGCGAACGCATCCTCACCTGGACGCAGATCTACGGGCTCACCGAGCTGCCCGAGCGCCTCGTCGTCGTGGGGTCCGGCGTGACCGGCGCCGAGTTCGCCGGGGCGTTCAACGCGCTCGGCGCGGACGTCGTGCTGGTCTCGTCCCGCGACCAGGTGCTGCCCGGGGAGGACCCCGACGCCGCGGCCGTGATCGACGAGGTGTTCCGGGGGCGGGGCATGACCGTGCTCTCGCGATCGCGGGCGGCGTCGGCGCGGCGCACCGACGCGGGCGTGCGGGTGACGCTCGCGGACGGCCGGGAGGTCGAGGGCAGCCACTGCCTGCTGGCCGTCGGCTCCGTCCCCACGACCGACGGCCTCGGTCTCGCGGAGGCGGGGGTCCGCCTGACCGATGGCGGCGCGATCGCCGTCGACCGGGTGTCGCGCACGAGCGTCCCGGGCATCTACGCCGCGGGCGACTGCACCGGGGTGCTGCCCCTCGCCTCGGTAGCGGCGATGCAGGGCCGGATCGCGATGGCGCACGCCCTGGGCCAGGCGGTGGCGCCGCTCGACCTGCAGACGGTCGCGGCGAACGTCTTCACGGCGCCGGAGATCGCGAGCGTCGGCGCCTCCGCTCGTTCGTTGGACGAGGCGGGCGTGCGGTACGAGGCGCGGATGCTCGAGCTGGCCCGGAACCCCCGCGCCAAGATGCTGGGCATGAAGGACGGCTTCGTGAAGCTGTTCGCCCACGCCACGACGGGCATCGTGCTGGGCGGCGTCGTCGTGGCGCCGCGGGCCGGAGAGCTGATCTTCCCGGTGACGCTCGCGGTCGCCCAGCGGCTCACGGTGGACGACGTCGCCTCCTCCTTCACGGTCTACCCGTCGCTGTCCGGGTCGATCGCCGAGGTCGCCCGGCTGCTGCGTCGCGCCTGAGGCGGACGCGCCGCGGCCGGTCGCGACGCCGGCGCGCGTGACGCCGCTCCGGTCAGCCCGCCTCGGTGGTGGCGGGCGTCGGCCCGAGGACCCGGAGCTCCACGACGATCGGCAGGTGGTCCGAGCTGAGCGCGTCCGTCAGCACGGTGGCGTCGAGGAACGACACGCCTGCGCCGAAGACCCAGTCGATGCGCTGGAAGGGGTCGGTGCTCGAGAACGTGAGGGCCGCCGGGTCGCCCGCCACGTCCACGGCGCTGCCGAAGCGCTGCGACATCAGGTCGATCTCCGGCCAGCCGGGCTCGGCGTTGAGGTCGCCCGCGACGACCGCGGGCCCGGCGGCGTCCAGGTCGGCGAGCAGGGTGTCGAGCTGGTCGAGGCGCGTCGGCGTGTTCTCCTCCCGGTGCTGCAGGTGGAGCGACGTCACCTGTACCGGACCGCCGGCGGCCGGCATCGCCACGGTGACGGCCGACCGGCGCTGCGGTCCCTCCCCGTAGGGCAGGGCGAGCACGCGGACGTCGTCGGCGGGCAGGTCCGTCAGCACGGCGTTGCCGAACTGCCGGTCCGCGGCGGGCGCGAAGGCCACCCGCATGTCCAGACGCTCGGCCAGCCACGTGGCGGCGTCGGCCCCGCCGCCCATCACCCAGCCGCGCGACACCTCCTGGAGCGTGACCACGTCCGGGTCGTGTGCCTCGATGGTCCGGGCGATCTGCTCCAGGTCGAGCGCACCGGCCGGGTCGACGCCGTAGTGCAGGTTCCAGTTCACCAGTGTGAGCTGCTCGCTCAGATCGGTCCCGGGCGTGAGCGCCGACGCGCGGTGGCTGGTGACCGCCCGCGCGCCCGCCAGGCCGGCGCCCACCACGACCAGGAGCAGTGCTGCGGCCACCGGGCTGAGGAGCGGGCGGCGTGTCCGCGCGACCGAGGGCGCCGGGGTCCCGGGCTCCCCGCGTCCCGTCCGCACGCCGCCTGCGGCGAGCACCACCGTGGCGGCGACGAGGACCAGCCAGTTCGGCACGCCGAGCGGGACGTCGTAGTCCAGCTGGTAGACGAGCAGAGGCAGGATCGTGCCCAGCCCGACGCCGAGGGCGGCCGGCGCGGCCCGTGCGATCCCCAGGGCCGGGCCGGGCCGGAGCTCCAGGCTCCGGGTGAGCACCAGCACGAGCACCGACGGAGTCGCGAGGACGATGACCAGGCCCGGCCAGCTGTCGGTGAGGAGGAGCCCCGACACGAGGGCCACGAGGGTGAGCGCCTCGAGCGTGCCGTGCGTCCGGGTGCCGAGTGCGCTCGTCGTCGCGAGCACCCAGCCGACCCCCATCAGCGTGCCGGCGGCCGCGAGCGGGGTGGCCGTCTGCGACGCCGCGAACGCCGGGTTCGCCAGGAGCATCGCCGAGAGCCCGAGTGCAGGACCGAGGGTCCACAGCCGTGCCGCGCGGGCACTGGCCGGCGTGGTCCGGCCCGAGGCGTCGGGTACGTCGGCGGTGCGGACGTCCGGGGCGGGGGACGTCCGCGCGCGGTCGAGCCACGCCGCCGCACCGAGCGCCACGAGCACCCCGACGGTGACGGCCCACCCGACGGCGTCGTGCCGCCAGTAGGCGTCCCAGGTCCCGAGGACCAGCTGCAGCCCGACGGATCCGGCGAAGCCCACCGCGAGGGCACGCGCGGCGACGGCGCCGCCGGTCCGTACGGCGAGGGCGTCGACCGCCACGACGAGGACGGCGATGCCGAGGGCGACGGTGGTGAGCCCCACGGCGAAGCGCGCGCCCGCGGACAGCGCCTGCACGACGAGCCGCAGAGCGACGAGCGCGACGACGCCCGCGAGCACCGGCCCGCCCGGCACGCGGCGTCCGACCGCGAGCACGAGCGGTGCGAGCAGGGCCGGGGCGGCGTAGGTGAGCAGGGCGGCGCCGGCGGCGCTGACCACACCCTGGCTGAACGCCATGTCGAGCAACGGACCACTCGACCGGACCAGCTCGAGCACGACCATGGTCAGGAGGGCCACCAGCACGGTGGGCCGGGAGGTCAGCACGCCGTCACGGTACTGCCCTGGGCGGACCCCGTCAGCGGGCGCCGTGCAGGATGTCCAGGAGCGTCGGCCACGCCGCCCGGAACGCGCCGAGCAGCGGCAGGGTCGGCACCTCCGCGACGTCGACCCACACGATCGCCAGGCTCTCCCGGTCCGTCGGCATCGGCTGCTGCGGCCCGGACACCCAGCCGACGACGGTCGTGTACCGCCAGTCGCGGTGGACGAGCGCGTGGCGACCGACGACCTCGACCCCGGCCGGGTCGACGCCGGCCTCCTCGGCGGCCTCGCGGAGCGCGCCCGCCTCGACGTCCTCGTCCTTGTGCAGGGCGCCACCAGGGAGTGCCCAGGTACCACCCTGGTCGCTCCACAGGGCGCGGTGCTGGAGCAGCACCTGAGGGTTTGCCGGGTGGCGGGCGAGCAGCAGGCCGGCGGCTCCGTACCGGCCCCAGTGCCGGCTGCCGCAGCTGCACTCGACGAAGGCGTCACCCGTGCCGGGCGCGGCCGTGCCGCCGGCGGGACCGGCGAGCGGGGCCGTGCTCTCGGGCTGCGTCAAGCGTCCAGGATCTCGCAGATCGCCGCGCCCGCACTCACACCCGCGCCGACCGTCGCGGTCAGGCCCGTGACGCGGCCTGCCCGGTGGGCCACCAGGGGCTGCTCCATCTTCATCGCCTCGAGGACGACGACGAGGTCACCCTCGGCGACCTCGGCGCCTTCCGCGACGGCCACCTTCACGATCGTGCCCTGCATCGGTGACGCGAGCGTCGTCCCGGCGGCGGCGTTCGTCCGGGCGGCCGGCGTGTGCCGTGCCCGCCGCGGTGCCAGCCCGGTGCGGGTCCGCGGCGACGTGAGGCCCAGCCCGGCCGGGAGCACGACCTCGATCCGCTTGCCCCCCACCTCGACGACCACACGCTCCGTGGGCGCCGGCGCGTCGGTGGATGCCGGGGGCGCCGCGCTGCTCAGCTCCGGGAGCCGGTCCGCGAAGGCGGTCTCGATCCAGCGGGTGTGCACCGCGAACGGCCGCCCCTCCGGGGGGACGAACGCCGGGTCCTCGAGCACCGCCCGGTGGAACGGCAGGACGGTCGGGATCCCGACGACCTCCATCTCGGCCAGCGCCCGACGGGCACGCTCGACGGCCTGGGTCCGGGTGGCGCCCGTCACGACGAGCTTCGCGATCATCGAGTCGAAGTTGCCGGACACCGTGTCGCCCTCGACGACCCCGCTGTCCACCCGGACACCGGGACCGCCGGGCAGTCGCAGGCGCGTGATGCGCCCGGGGGCCGGCAGGAAGCCCGCCGCGGGGTCCTCGCCGTTGATCCGGAACTCCAGCGAGTGACCCCGGGTGGGCACCTCGCTGTACCCGAGCGGCTCCCCGGCGGCGATCCGCAGCTGCTCACGGACCAGGTCGATGCCGGAGACCTCCTCCGTGACCGGGTGCTCCACCTGCAGTCGCGTGTTGACCTCGAGGAACGACACCGTGCCGTCGCCCGCGACGAGGAACTCGCACGTCCCCGCGCCGACGTACCCGGCCTCGCGGAGGATCGCGACGGACGCGTCGCGCAGCACGCCCTCCTGCTCGGGCGTGAGGAACGGCGCCGGGGCCTCCTCGACGAGCTTCTGGTGGCGCCGCTGCAGAGAGCAGTCCCGGGTGGACACGACGACGACGCCGCCGTGGGCGTCCGCGAGGCACTGGGTCTCGACGTGCCGGGGGGAGTCGAGGTACCGCTCCACGAAGCACTCGCCCCGGCCGAAGGCCGCGACGGCCTCACGGACGGCCGACTCGAACTGCGCGTCGACCTCGTCGGCGGACCGCACGACCTTCAACCCGCGGCCGCCGCCGCCGAACGCCGCCTTGATCACGATGGGCAGCCCGAACTGCGCCACGAAGTCGTGCACCTCGTCCAGCCCCGCCACGGGGTCCGGGGTGCCGGGCGCGAGGGGTGCCCCGACGCGTTGCGCGATGTGCCGGGCGCTGACCTTGTCACCCAGGGCGGCGATGGCCTCCGGGGGAGGGCCGATCCACACCAGCCCGGCGTCGATGACCGCACGCGCGAAGTCGGCGTTCTCCGCGAGGAACCCGTACCCGGGGTGCACGGCGTCGGCACCCGAGCGCCGGGCGACGTCGAGGATCTTCGCCACGTCCAGGTAGGTGTCGACCGCGCGGACGCCGTCGAGCGCGTACGCCTCGCCCGCCAGTCGTACGTGGAGCGCCTCGCGGTCCGGGTCCGCGTAGACGGCGACACTGGAGATCCCGGCGTCGGTGCACGCGCGGGCGATGCGGACGGCGATCTCACCGCGGTTGGCGATGAGCACCTTGCTGATGACGGGCACGGCTCACCGTAACGTCACGCGGGGGTCCCGACCGTCCACCGGCCCTGCGCCGCGCGAACATTGGCAGGACCCGCCAATCGCGGTGCCCGGCCGTTGTCGGACGCCGCAGCGCCGCGTCAGGCCCGCAGCATCCGGCTACGTGGCCGACGGTCCGGCGGTGTCCCGCCGCGCCGCCCACTCCTGCGCCAGGACCGCGTACCGGTACTCGTCCGTCCACTCGCCCTTCCACCAGGCGCTGGACCGGTGGTGGGCCTCACGGCGCATGCCGACGCGCTCGAGCAGGGCCGCGGAGCGGACGTTCCGGGCGTCGCACTCGGCCGCGACCCGGTGCTTGCCGCGCACCAGGAACAGGTAGTCCAGGACCGCCGTGACCGCCTCCGTCGCGTACCCGAGCCCCTGTGCCTCGGCGGCCAGCGTGAAGCCGATCGTGGCCAGGCGCGGGTCGTCCGCGTCGACGTGCACCGCGACGTCGCCGACGTGCCGTCCCGCAGCGTCCTCGATCGCGAGCTGGCACCACTCGCCGGGCGTGTCCGGGTGCCGGCCGGCGGCCTCGTCGACGAGCTCCTGCGCCTGCGCCAGCGGGTACGGGGCGTCCCAGCTCTGGTAGCGCGCGACGTCGGGGTCCGAACGGTAGGCGGCGAACGTCGCGGCGTCGTCCGGGCGGAACCGGCGCACGAGGAGCCGGGCGGTGCGCAGCCCGGTGAACCCCGTGTCGCTCACCGCCACAGCTCCGTAACGCTCACACCGACCTCCGCGAGCAGCTCGCGCAGCAGGGGCAGGCTCAGGCCGACGACGGCGTGGTAGTCGCCCTCGATCCCGGTGACGAAGGGGCCGCCGAGGCCGTCCACCGTGAAGGCGCCGGCCACGGCGAGCGGCTCCCCGGTGGCCACGTAGGCGTCGATCTCCGCGTCGGAGAGGTCGGCGAAGTGCACCACCGTGGAGGCCGTGCGCCCGACCTCCACCGGCACGGCGTGCCGCAGGTCCACGAGCCAGTGACCCGAGTGCAGCACGCCGCGGCGACCGCGCATCAGGCGCCAGCGCTCCACGGCGTCGGCGGCGGTCGGCGGCTTGCCGTAGGTCCGCCCGTCGAGCTCGAGCATCGAGTCGCAGCCGAGCACGAGCGCGTCCGTCTCGGGGCCGAGCTCGGCGGCGACGACGGCCGCCTTCGCCCGGGCGAGCACGACGACGTCGTCATCGGCGCCCGCGCGGCCGCGCCGCGCGTGGGCCGCCGCGAGCTCCGCGTCCTCGTCGACCCCGGACACCCTGACCTCGGCGGCGATGCCCGCCGAGGTCAGGGTGGCGAGCCGGGCCGGCGACGCCGACGCGAGGACCAGCCTCACCGGAGCGCGTCCCGCAGCACGTCGAGGCCCACCGAGCCGAGGGACAGCGCACGGGCGTGGAACTCCTTGAGATCCAGCTCCTCACCGCGGGCGCGGGCGCCGGCCATCGCCTCGTCGCGCGCCGTCTCCCAGAGCCGCTGGCCGATCTTGTAGGCGGGCGCCTGACCGGGCCAGCCGAGGTAGCGGTTGAGCTCGAAGCGCAGGAACGCCTCGGGCATGTTGACGTTGGCGCGCAGGAACTCCCACGCCTTGTCCGGGTCCCACGTCCCGCCGCCCCACTCGGGCGGGCACGGCAGGCCCAGGTGGACGCCGATGTCGAGGACGACGCGGGCCGCACGCATGCGCTGGCCGTCGAGCATGCCGAGCCGGTCGCCCGGGTCCGCGAGGTACCCGAGGTCGGCCATGAGCCGCTCGGCGTACAGCGCCCAGCCCTCCCCGTGCCCGCTGACCCAGCACGCGAGGCGGCGCCACGAGTTGAGGGTGTCGCGCAGGTGGACCGCCTGCGCGATCTGCAGGTGATGCCCCGGGACGCCCTCGTGGTAGACCGTCGTCTTCTCGCGCCAGGTGTTGAACGTCGTCACCTGGGGCGGCACGGACCACCACATCCGGCCCGGCCGGGAGAAGTCCTCCGACGGCCCCGTGTAGTAGATGCCGCCCGTGTGGGTGGGGGCGATCCGGCACTCGAGCCGACGCAACGGGCCGGGGATGTCGAAGTGCACGCCGTCGAGCGCCTCCATGGCGGCGTCGGACGTCTCCTGCATCCACGCCTGCAGCGCCTCGGTACCGTGCAGGGCGCGGTCGGGGTCGGCGTCCAGCGCGGCGACGGCGTCGGCCACGGATGCCCCGTGCCCCGCGATCTGCGCCGCGATCTCCTCCTGCTCGGCCACGACCCGGGCCAGCTCCGCGAGACCCCACGCGTAGGTCTCCTCGAGGTCGACCTGCGCACCGAGGAAGTACCGCGACCACCGGGCGTAGCGCTCCCGGCCGGCCGCGTCCTCGGTGGGTGCCTGCGGGGCGAGCTCGTCCTGCAGGAAGGTGGCGAGCTCGGCGTAGGCGCTGCGGGCGGCGGTCGCGCCCTCGGCGAGCGAGCGGCGGATCTCCTGGCAGGCGGCCGAGTCGTCGAGCGCGGCGTCCACCGCCGGCCCTTCCACGAACGTGACGAAGAACGAGTCGTCGCCGGCGAGCTCCTGCGCCTGCTCGACGCACTCGCGCACCTGTCGGACGGGGGCGACCCGGCCGCGCGTGGCGGCGAGGCGGAGGGACTCGACGACGCCCGCCACCGCCCCCGGGAGGGCGTTCAGTCGTGCGGCGACGTTCTCCCAGTGCTCGGGCGTCGACGTCGGCATGAGGTCGAACGTGTCGCGGAGCTCCTGCACGGGCGAGGCGATGTTGTTGAGCTGGCCGAGCCACTCGTCCGCGGCGTGCAGCTCGAGCTCGAGCCCGAGGCGCTCGCGCATCGCCGCGACCGTGACGCGGTCGACGTCGTCGACGGGCTCGGCCTCGGCGAGCTCGGCCAGCGTGGCACGGGCGGCGTCGGCCCGCGCGGCCCAGCCGGCGGGGGAGAGGTCGGTCATCAGGTGGTCGTAGCCGGGCAGACCCATGGCGGTGGCGCCGAGCGGGTCGAGCCGCGCCGTGGTGGTCACGTAGGCGTCGGCGATGGCGTCGATCGGGGTGCTGGGGCGGGTGGGGTGGTCCGTCATGCGCTCGACCCTACGTCCGGTGTGCAGGTCCGGTGCACTCGGATACTCCAGTCGGGTGGCGGGCGCCGGGACGTCCCTGCCGAGGGCTTGGGTCCGCTCCCACCATTGGTCCCGGGCGGCCCCGCCGGCGGGCAGGACGCCGGCCCACGGCACGGCTACCATCCGAGGCACGAGCCCAGCGCGCGAGGGGAGCCACGAGCATGGACTTCGACAGCCCGGCCGAGGCGTTCGCAGCGATCGCGGGACTGGTCGTGGGTGCCGACGCCGTGGGCTCGTCGCGTGAGCGCGACTACCTCTTCGGCGACGTGCGCTCGCTCGCCGTCTTCGCGGGCCTCGACGACGCCGCGTACGCCGGCCTGGTCGCGGACGTCGTGGGCCGGCTCGTCGACGAGTTCGGCACGGAGGAGGGCGTCCTGGCGCCCTCGGCGGCGGCCGAGGTCGCGGCCGCGGCGTGCGCGGTGCTGGACGAAGACCGCCGGATCCAGGCCCTCGGCATGGCGCGGTCGCTCGCGGGCGCCGACGGCGCCGCCGCCGCGGAGGGTGACGTCCTCGAGCGCCTGCGCATCGGCCTGGAAGGGTAGGCCGACGACGTGGCCAGGCTCGTCGCCGGCTGCGCGGCCGCCGCGGTCGCCCTGCTGCACGTCCTCATCGGCCTCGGCGTCCTCGTCATCACCACCGGCGCGGACGCCGGGGCGGACCTGCGGGTGTTCGGCCTCACTGCGGGCGCCGGTTTCGCGGTCGCCGCCGTCGTCGTCGCACAGGCGCAGCGCAGGCTCGTGCACGCCCTGGTGGGTGCCCTGATCCCACCCGTGATGATCATGTACGTCGTGATGGCCGACGTCCGCGAGCCGCACTTCGAGGTGTGGGGGCTGACCATCCAGGCCCTGCAGGCGGTGCTGCTCCTCGCCCTCGTGGTGCTGGTCGTGCGGCCGCGTCAGGTGCCGTCGGGCGCCCCCACGCGCGGGCGGACGGGCGCGGTCAGCGCCAGGCGCTCCAGCGCCACGCCGCCGGTCCCGGGGTCAGCGGGTCGCTGAGGGGCGTCGCAGCGTCGCGCCACCGGCGCCGGGCCTCGGCCGCGCGGCGCCGGCGCCCCCCGGAGTCCGGTGCTTCGGCGGGGGCGGCGAAGCCTGCCGCGATCCCGGCCACGAGGGCCGCCAGCTCGACGTCGTCCGGCGCTCCGTGGAGCACCCGCACCTGGGGCGTCACAGCGGCACGTTCCCATGCTTCTTGGTGGGCAGGGACGCGCGCTTGTTGCGCAGCGCCCGGAGCGCCCGCACGATCTGCAGGCGCGTGGCCGAGGGCGCGATGACGGCGTCGACGAACCCGCGCTCGGCCGCCTCATAGGGGTTGATCAGCGCGTCCTCGTACTCGGCGACGAGGCGGGCACGCTCCGCCTCGACGTCGCCACCGGCGTCGGCCACCGCCTTGAGGGCACCCCGCTGGAGGATGTTCACGGCGCCCCCGGCACCCATGACCGCGACCTGCGCGGTGGGCCAGGCGAGGTTCACGTCCGCGCCCAGCTTCTTGGAGCCCATGACGATGTACGCGCCGCCGTAGGCCTTGCGCGTGATGACGGTGACCAGGGGGACGGTGGCCTCGGCGTACGCGTAGATGAGCTTGGCGCCGCGGCGGATGATGCCGTTCCACTCCTGGTCCGTGCCCGGCAGGAAGCCCGGCACGTCCACGAAGGTCAGGACGGGGATGTTGAACGCGTCGCAGGTCCGGACGAAGCGCGCCGCCTTCTCGGCGGCGTTGATGTCGAGGGTCCCGGCCATGTGCAGGGGCTGGTTGGCCACGACGCCGACGGGGGACCCCTCGACGTGCCCGAACCCGACGAGCACGTTCGGCGCGTACAGCGCCTGCACCTCGAGCAGCTCCCCGTGGTCGAGCACGTGCTCGACCACCGTGCGCATGTCGTAGGGCTGCGAGTCCGAGTCGGGGACCAGGGTGTCCAGCTCGAGGTCGGCGTCGGTGACCTCGGCCGGCTGGACGTCCGGGTCGTCCCACACCGGTGGCTCGGCGAGGTTGTTGGACGGCAGGTAGCCGAGGAGCGCGTGCACCCAGTCGATCGCGTCGTCCTCGTCGTTGCCGAGGTAGTGCGCGACGCCGGAGCGCGCGTTGTGCGTCATGCCCCCGCCGAGCTCCTCGAACCCGACGTCCTCGCCGGTGACGGCGCGGATCACGTCCGGACCCGTGATGAACATGTGGGAGGTGCCGTCGGCCATCACCACGAAGTCGGTGAGCGCGGGGGAGTACACCGCACCGCCCGCGCTCGGGCCGAGGATGAGCGAGATCTGCGGGATCACCCCGGAGGCCGCGACGTTGCGGCGGAAGATCTCCGCGAACTGGGTGAGCGCGGACACGCCCTCCTGGATGCGCGCGCCGCCGCCGTCGAGGATCCCGATGAGGGGGACCCCGGTCCGCAGCGCCATGTCCATGACCTTGGTGATCTTCTGGCCGTGCATCTCGCCGAGCGACCCGCCGAAGACCGTGAAGTCCTGGCTGTACACGCAGACCTGGCGCCCGTCCACCGTCCCGTAGCCCACGACGACGCCGTCGCCCGGCACGCGCTTGGCGTCCAGCCCGAAGGCGCTCGAGCGGTGCTGCACGAAGGCGTCCAGCTCGACGAAGCTGTCCTCGTCCAGCAGTGCGGCGACGCGTTCGCGCGCCGTCTTCTTGCGGCGGGGGTGCTGGCGGGCGGCTGCCGCCTCGTCGTCGGTGGCTGCTGCGGTGCGCCGTTCCAGGTCGGCGAGCTTGGCAGCGGTACCTGCGGCGGCGAGCGAGGTGCCGGCGGGGGCGTCAGTCACAGCGACCACGGTAGTTGTCGAGAATGCCCAAGAGGTGTGCAGGAACCCACGGTGTTCGCCTGCTGGCGTGTGCGGGTGCCTACAAGGCGCCGCTGTGCGCGGCTACGGTGGGGACATGGGTCCTGACCCCGTCGCCGACGCCGCCCCGCTGGTCCCCGACGCCGTCCGTGCGGCCCTCGCCGGGGTCGTGCCGACCGGCCTGGGCCGGGTCGAGGTGGTGCCCCGGACGGGCTCGACGTCGTCGGACCTCATGGCCGCCGCCACGGCCGACCCTGCGGCGTGGCCGGACCGCTCGGTCCTGGTCACCGACCATCAGACGGCGGGCCGAGGCCGCTCGGGCCGGACGTGGGAGACGCCGGCCGGCGAGGCCCTGACCTTCTCGGTCCTGCTACGCCCGCGGGTGCCCGCGGACCGGCTGGGCTGGCTGCCGCTGCTGGGCGGGCTCGCGGTGGTGCGTGCGCTGGAGGACCTGGGCGTCGAGGCGGGCCTCAAGTGGCCGAACGACGTGCTCGTCGTGGATGCCGCCGAGCAGCTCCCGGGGTGGGGTCGGCACCGCAAGGTCGCGGGCGTGCTGGGTGAGCTGGGGGCGGACGCCGCGGTGCTCGGCATCGGGGTCAACGTGCACCAGCGCACGCTCCCCGTGCCGAGCGCGACGTCACTCGCGGTGTGCGGGATCACCGTGCCGCGGTCCGTGCTGCTCGCCACGGTCCTCGCGGAGCTCGTCGCGCTGGACGAGCGGTGGCGGGCGGCCGACGGGGACGCCTCGGCCGTGGAGCTCGCCGCCGAGTGCGCCGCGGTGTGTCTCACGCTCGGTGCGCAGGTCCGGGTGAGCCGGCCGGGTGGGGCGGTCCTGACGGGGCACGCGATCGGCCTCTCCGACCACGGCGCGCTGCGCGTGGCGGACGACGACGGTCACGTGCACGTGGTCCTGGCGGGGGACGTGGAGCACCTGCGCGCCTAAGGTGTCACGGCCGGTCTGTACTGGTCAGTAACAGGGTATTGACCGGGTGAAACGGCCAACCTACTGTGAGCGCGACGCACCGCAAGGGCCGTCGACAGGGGGCATTCCGCGTGACCGGACCGACGTCCGGCACCCCAGATCCGTTCGCCGTTCCTGCCTTCGGCATGCCCATCGTCCGGACCTCCAGGCAGGAGCCGCCATGTCACCCCGTCCACTCCGCGCCGCGCTCGCGGGCGCCGTCGGCGCCGTCGTCGCGCTCACCGGCGTCGCCGCCGCGCACGCCGCGACCCCGGCGCCCGGGACCACCCCGGCCGCACGTGCGGTGCCCGCCGTCGCCGAGCGCCCGACCGCCGGCACGACCGACCGCATGATCATCCGGTACCGCACACCCGCTCCGGCCGGCACCGTCGGCGCCCAGGTGCAGGGCGAGCGGCGGGAGCGCGTGGAGCGCGCCGCTGCCGACCGAGGCCTGTCGGCCGAGCACGTCCGCGACATGACCGGCGGCGCGCAGGTCTGGGCGCTCGGAGCCGAGCTGCCGGTGGCGGACGTCGCCGCCGTGGCGCAGGCCGTCGTCGCCGCCGACTCCGCCGTCGAGTACGCGGAGCCCGACCGGGTGCTGTGGCCCCTCGCCGCCCCGCCCGACGACCCGCGCTTCGCGGAGCAGTGGTCGCTGCAGGCCTCGAGCGTGGGCATCGACCTGCTGGCGGCGTGGGACGTGTCCCGGGGCGCCGGCGTGCGGGTCGCCGTCATCGACACCGGCTACCGGCCGCACGCCGACCTGGCCGCCAACGTCGTCGGCGGCTACGACATGATCTCCGACACCGCGGTGTCGAACGACGGCAACCTCCGCGACGCCGACGCCTCAGACCCGGGTGACTGGACCGTCCGCGACGAGTGCGAGCCCGGCTGGCCGGGCTACGGCTCCAGCTGGCACGGCACGCACGTCGCGGGCACCGTCTCGGCCGTCACCGGCAACGGCGTCGGCGTCTCGGGCGTGGCGCCGGAGGCGAAGGTCGTCCCGCTCCGCGTGCTCGGCCAGTGCGGCGGCTACACCTCCGACATCGCCGACGCGATGGTGTGGGCCTCGGGCGGGGCCGTCTCCGGGCTACCGGCGAACCCCAACCCTGCGCGCGTCCTGAACCTGTCCCTCGGCGGCTCCGGCACCTGCGACACGACGTCGCAGCGGGCCATCACGACCGCGCGGGCGAACGGCGCCGTCGTGGTCGTCGCGGCGGGCAACGAGAACACCAACGTCTCGACGTCCAGCCCCGCCAACTGCTCGGGCGTCGTCGCCGTCGCCGCGTACGGGCCGAGCGGTGCGCGGGCGTACTACTCGAACTACGGCACGCTCGTCGACGTCGCCGCGCCCGGCGGCGACCAGAGCGGAGGTGCCGCCAACGGCATCCTGTCCACGCTCAACAGCGGGACGACGACGCCGGGCTCGGACACGTACGCGAGCTACCAGGGGACCTCGATGGCCGCCCCGCACGTCGCCGGGGTCGCCGCCCTCATGGTGGCCGCGAACCCGTCGCTGACCCCGGACCAGGTCGAGAGCCTGCTGAGGAGCACGGCGCGGCCCTTCGTGGGCACGTGCTCGGGGTGCGGAACGGGCATGCTGGACGCCGACGCCGCCGTGCGGGCGGCCGTCGGCGGCACCACCCCGCCGCCGGCGTCGGGCACCACCGAGTCCGAGCCCAACGACACCCGCGCCACGGCGGACGTCGTGAGCACGAAGGGTGCGGTCACCGCCGCCATCGGGTCGTCCACCGACACCGACTACTTCGCGGTCGCGGTGCCGGCCGGGGCGACCCTCACGGCCACCCTCACCCCCGGGGCGACCTCGGACCAGGACCTGTACCTGTACAACGCCTCCGGCACCCGCGTCGCCCGCAGCACCGCCGGCACGGGGGCGGTCGACTCGGTGAGCTATCGGAACCGCGGGTCCGCCACGGCGACCTTCTACGTCCGGGTGCTGCACTACTCCGGCCCGACCGGCGCCTACGGGCTGCAGCTGTCCTGGTGACGCACCCGGCCTGACGCGCCGGACCACGCACCCCCCACGCCGGGTGCGTGGTCCGGCGTCCGCCGTGCTGCGCGCAGATGCGGCGCAGCCCCGCCCGGACCCGCCCGGACCCGCCCGGACGGCGCGGCGGGGTGACGGCGGTCACACGTGTCATAGCCTGGGCCGGTGCCCGACGACTCCACCCTGCGCCGCCTCGAGGACCAGCTCCTCGGGGGTCGGCGCACGCTCAGCCTCCGGCAGCTCGCGGAGCGCGCGGGGGTGTCCGAGCGGGCCGCACTCGCCTTCTGGCAGGCCCTCGGCATGCCGGTGACGGACCCCGACGCCGCGGCGTTCACGGAGGAGGACGCGCGGGTGCTCGGCGCCCTCCTGAGCGCCGCCCAGGACAGCGGGATGGGCCGCGCCGGGCTCGTCTCCCTCGAACGGTCGGTGGGGCACCACACCGAGCGCATGGCGACGTGGCAGGCCGAGGCCCTCGTCGAGCACTACGCCGAGCACTACCACCTGGACGACGCGAGCGCCCGGCTCGTCCTCCTCGACCGGATGCGCTGGGTCGCGCCTCTCCTGGAGCAGCAGATGCTGCACGCCTGGCGTCGGCACATGGCGGCGCTGGCCGCGCGCTTCGTCAACGAGTTCTCCGTGGCGCGGGACGTGCCGACCGACGCCCTCCCGCTCGCCCGCTCGGTGGGCTTCGCGGACATGGTGTCGTTCACGGTCCGCACCGCGTCGATGCTGCCGGGTGAGCTCGCCCGCTTCGTGCGCGACTTCGAGGAGGGTGCCACGGCGATCGTGACGTCGAACGGCGGCCGGGTGATCAAGACCATCGGGGACGCCGTGCTGTACGCGTCCGACGACCCGGTCTCGGGCGCCGCCATCGCGCTCGGCCTCGCCGAGACGTACGGGCCGACGTCGCACACGCCGGTCCGCGTGGGCTTCGTGTGGGGGCGGGTGCTGTCCCGCTTCGGGGACGTGTACGGCGCCTCGGTGAACGTGGCGGCGCGGCTGACGGACGAGGCGGCGCCCGGCACGGTGCTCACGGACCCGCCGACCGCGGAGCTCCTCGCGGCGGAGGGCCACGTCCTCGAGCCCGAGCCCGAGCGCGACGTGGCCGGCCTCGGGCTGATCCAGCCCTTCCGCCTCCTGCGACCGGCTAGCTGAGGTCCAGCGGGAGGTCGAGCTGCACGGGCTCGTCCCCCTGCGGGAGCTCGACGGGTTCGATCAGCTGGGCGCCGTCCGTGCCGACGCGGTTCACCTCGGTCGACACGGGCCGTGCCACCAGCGGCGGCGGGCGGTGGTGCAGCAGCTCCTGCACGCGGTCCGGGTCCGTGACCGTCGGGTCGAGCCATGCGTCCCAGAGGTCCGGGGGCAGGATGACGGGCCGCCGGTCGTGGATCGCGGCGATGGCCGGGTCGTCCGTGACCGCGCCGCCGGTGACGATCGTCATCGTCACGAGCCAGCGCAGCGGGTCGTCGTCGGCGCGCGACCGGTCCCGCCAGAACTCGTACAGGCCCGCGAAGGCGAGCGTGCCGCCGTCGGCGGGGTGGATCCAGAAGGGCTGCTTGGGTTGCTTCCGGCTGCCCTTCGTGGCCGGGCCTCCAGCGCCGGACGCCGCCTCCCGCTCCTGCCACTCGTAGTAGCCCTCGGCCGGCACCAGGCACCGGCGGCTCGCCGCGGCCTTGCGGAAGGCCGGCTTGGTCGTGAGCGTCTCGACCCGCGCGTTGATCATGCGCGAGCCGACGGACGGGTCCTTGGCCCAGCCCGGGACGAGTCCCCACCGCACGACGCGAAGCGATCGGCGCACCTCCCCGTCGTCCTCGCGCTCCACGACGACGCGCACCGGGTCGGTGGGCGCGAGGTTCCAGGACGGGGGGAGGAGCCGCGCGTCCTCGGCCACGTCCGGCGGCGCGACGGCGAAGGCGTCGGCCAGGTCCTGCGCCTCCCGGAACGATGCGTAGCGCCCGCACATGGGTCCAGCATGCCTGCCGGGTCCGACGCCGACGCGACGACGAGGTGTGTCGAAACGATCCGATGGCATACTGGGGACGGTGACCGACGCCCCCGTGACGCCCGACCGTCCCCGGACCGGGGGCGTCCGGCGCGCCTCCGGGGCCGGCCTCGTGGCCGTCGTCGGCTCGCTCACGCTCCTCCCCGCCGTCGCGTCCGACATGTACCTGCCGTCCCTGCCGGACGTCGCCGCGGACCTCGGCTCCACCACAGCGGGGGTCGGTTTCACGATCACCGGGATGCTCGTCGGCGGCGCCGTCGGGCAGCTGATCATCGGGCCGTTCTCCGACCGCGTGGGCCGCCGCCTCCCCGCCCTGCTGGGCATCACCGTCCACATCGTGCTGTCGCTCCTGTGCACCCAGGTGACCGGCGTCGGCCAGCTCGTCGCGCTCCGGGTCGCGCAGGGCCTCGCCGCCTCCGGGGGCACGGTGGTGGCGATGGCCGTCGTGCGCGACCGGTTCACGGGGGCGCAGGCGGCGCGACTGCTCTCCCGGCTCATGCTCGTCATCGGCGCCGCTCCGCTGCTCGCCCCGACCATCGGTGGTTTCGTCGCGCAGCACTGGGGCTGGCGCGCGGTGTTCCTCACGCTCGCGGGGATGGGCGTGCTCATCGGCGCCGCCGTGTTCCGGTACCTCCCGGAGACGCTCCCGCCGCACCGGCGCGCCGCGCGAGGGCTCCGGGCGGCGTCCCGCGGCTACGGCGCACTGCTGCGTGACCGCCGGTTCCTGGCGTTCGCCGTGCTGCCGGGGTTCGGCATGGGCGTGATCATGGGCTACGTCTCCGGGTCGTCGTTCGTGTTCCAGCAGGAGTACGGGCTCGACAAGGTGCGGTTCGCCGTCGTGTTCGCCGTGATCGGGATCTCGCAGGTGCTCGTCGCCCAGCTCAACGCCGCGCTGGTGCCCCGGCTCGGGCCGGTCCGGCTGCTCCGGGTGGGTGTCCCCTTCGCGGTGTCGGTGGCGACCGGCGCCCTGGCCGTCGCCGCGACCGGCTGGGGTGGTCTCCCCGCGCTCGTCGCCCTGCTCTGGTTGACGCTCGGGTCGCTCGGCATCGTGATGGCGAACGCCTCCGCGCTCGCCCTCTCGCGGCACGGCGAACGGGCGGGCACCGCGGCCGCCGTGCTGGGCTTCCTCCAGCTGGGACTGGGCGGGGCGGTCGGCTCGGTCGTGGGCGTGCTCGGGGGGAGTGCCACCGCCATGACGGGCGTGATGCTCGGCAGCCTCCTCGCCGCGCTCACCGTGCTGGCGCTCGGCACACCGGCGTTCCGGCGGGGGGCCGGAGAGCTGGGGACGCCCACCGCGAGCGACGTCGGCCACGGGGCCACGCCCGAGCGCCAGGAGGGTCCTACGCTGGCGCGGTGAACCGATGGCTCGACGTCACGTCCGCGCTGGGGCTGGTCACCGACGACGGCATCCGGCCCACGATCTTCGCCGAGATGTCGGCGCTCGCCGCGCGCACCGGGGCACTGAACCTCGGGCAGGGGTTCCCCGACGTCGACGGGCCCGACTCGGTGCTCGAGGCGGCCGTGGCCGCGCTGCGCGCGGGCCGCAACCAGTACGCGCCGGGCGACGGCATCCCCGAGCTGCGTCACGCCGTGGCCGCCCACCAGCGGCGGCACTACGGCCTGGAGTGGGACCCGGACACGCAGGTCCTCGTCACCACCGGGGCGACGGAGGCAATCACGGCCGCCGTCCTGGCGCTCGCGGGACCGGGGGACGACGTCGTCGTCATCGAGCCCTACTACGACTCCTACGCCGCGGCGACGGCGCTCGCGGGTGCCCGCCTCGTCACCGTCGGCCTGGTCCCCGGAGCCGACGGCTTCCGGCTCGACCGGGCGGGACTCGCCGCGGCGATCGGACCGGGCACGCGCGTCGTGCTCCTCAACTCCCCGCACAACCCGACCGGGACCGTGCTGGCGGCGGACGACCTCGCCGAGATCGCGCGCCTGGCCACGGCGGCCGACGCCGTCGTCGTCACCGACGAGGTCTACGAGCACCTGACCTACGACGGCGTGCGGCACGTCCCGATGGCGACCCTGCCCGGCATGGCGGAGCGCACCCTCAGCGTCTCGTCCGCGGGCAAGACGCTCTCCCTCACGGGCTGGAAGGTGGGCTGGGTGACGGGGCCGGCGGAGCTGGTGACGGCGGTCCGGGCGGTCAAGCAGTTCCTCACCTACACGTCCGGCGCGCCCCTCCAGCCGGCGGTGGCGGCAGCCCTCGACGACCCCGCCGTCGAGGAGTGGGTGCGCGGCCTCGCCACGTCGCTCGGCGAGCGCCGCGACCTCCTGTGCGCCGGCCTCGAGGCCGCGGGCTTCAGGGTCGCCGTGCCCGCGGGCACGTACTTCGTGGTGGCGGACGGCGCGGCCTTCGACGAGGACGGCGCGCGCCTGTGCCGGTCCCTGCCCGAGCGCGCCGGCGTGGTCGCGGTGCCGGTGAGCGCGTTCTGCGTGCCGGGCGGCGAGGTCGCCGAGCGCCTGCGGTCCTGGGTCCGGTTCACGTACTGCAAGCGCACGGAGGTGCTCCAGGAGGCGGTCGACAGGCTGGCCCGCCTCTCCCAGCCCGGCTGACCGACGGTCCTGGGAGGGAGGACCGCGGATGCTGCGGTCTTCTCTCCCGAGGTCCGCGGCGGGTCAGACGGCCGCCGCAACGCGCAGGTCGGCGACGAGCGCGTCGTACGCCTCCTGCCAGCCGTCCCGGCCCCTCAGACGCAGCACGGCCGAGGGGTGCGCCGTGACGAGGACGGTGCCGTGCGGTTCGTCGAGGAGTCGTCCGCGCACCTCGCCGACCGCGGCGTCCCGGCCCAGGACGGCGCGCGCCGCCGTCCCACCCAGGCAGACGACGACGCGCGGCTGCACCGCCGTGAGCTCGGCGCTCAGCCACGGCAGGCACGCCCGGATGTGCGTCACGCCCGGCGTCTTGTGGATGCGGCGCTTGCCGCGCTCGACGAACCGGAAGTGCTTCACGGCGTTGGTGAGGTAGACGTCGTCGAGCGCCACCCCGGCGTCGGTCAGTGCGTCCCGCAGGACGCGGCCCGCCGGGCCGACGAAGGGCTCGCCACGCCGGTCCTCCACGTCGCCGGGCTGCTCGCCCACGAGCATCAGCCGGGCGCCCTCCGTGCCCGCGGAGAACACCGCCTGGGTCGCCGGCGCCCACAGCTCGCAGCCCCGGCACCCGGGGACGGCGGCGCGCAGGCTCGGCACGTCGGCGTCGGGCGGTACCCACGGGCTGGCGTCGGTGGCCACCCCACAACGCTAGGAGGGGCGGCGCACGAGCGCGCGCGGTCCCCGCGCGGGCAGCAGCGGGCACCCCGCGCACGACGCCGGAGCGGCCCCCCGGGTGGGCGGGCACCCCGTCGGGCCGCACCGTGCGGCCCCGGCCGCGGTGAGCTGGGCGATGACGCCCGCGACCAGGTCCGCCGGCATGCCGAGGCGCCGGGCGACGGCGTCGGCTGTGGCGCCGGCCGTGAGCTCCGCCCGCACCTGGGCGACCAGGGTGGTCACAGCAGCCTCGTCAGGACGGCCCCGGCCTGGAAGACGACGACGGCCAGCACCCAGGCGACGGCGAGCTGGACCGCCATGCCCACGACGGTCCACCGGGCGCCGAAGCGCCGCCACTGCTCGGACACCGTCGCGAGGCACGGCGTGTAGCCGAGGACGAACACCATGAGGGCGAGGGCCGCCGCCGCGCCGGCGCCGCCGGAGGACTCGTCCAGGGTGGCCCGGATGCCCTCGTCGAGGGCGGCGGCGTCGTCGCCGACGGCGTACGACTGGCCGAGCGAGCCGACGACGACCTCCTTGGCGACGAAGCCCGACACCAGGGCGGCCGTCACGTGCCAGTCGTCGAGGCCGGCGGGTGCGAGGGTCGGCGCGACGGCCGCGGCCGTGGCGCCGTACAGGCTGCCCTCGACGCTGCCCTCTGCGTCCTCGTCGACCGGCACGGCCATGAGCACCCACATGACGGTGAGGGTGACGACGATGATCGAGCCCGCCTTGAGCGCGAAGGACCGCACCCGGACCCACACCGAGGACAGGATCGGCCGCAGGCGGGGCCGCTGGTAGGCGGGCAGGACGAGCAGCAGCGGCTCGCGGCTCAGGGTGCGGAACGCCGTCCGCCGCGCGACGAGCCCGCCGGCCACCACGAGCCCGAGGCTGAGCAGGTACATCACGAAGATGGCTGTCCCTGCCTGCTCCGGGAAGAAGGCCCCGGCCAGGAGGACGTACACCGGCAGTCGGGCCGCGCAGGTGGTCCACGGCACGAGCAGGCCGGTGAGGAGCCGCTGCTTGGCGCTCGGCAGGGTCTGGGTCGCAGCGACGGCCGGCACGTTGCAGCCGAAGCCGATGACGAGCGGCAGCATCGCGCGGCCGTCGAGGCCGAGGGTCCGCATCCACCGGTCGGCGAGGAAGCCGGCGCGCGCCAGGTAGCCGCTGTCCTCCAGGAGTGCGAGGGCCAGGTAGACGACGGCCAGCAACGGCAGGAACGTGAGCACGGTGCCGACGCCGACGAGCACGCCGTCGACCGCCAGCCCCTCGACCCAGCCGTCCGGGAGCACGCCGCGGGCGGCGTCGGCGACGGCCGTCACACCGGCGTCGACGAAGCCCATGAGCGGCGCCGCCGCGGTGGTCGTCAGCTGGAAGAGCAGCCACATGGCCGCGAGGAACACGGGGGCGCCGAACCACGGGTTCAGCAGCACGTCGTCGACCGCGTCGGTCCGCGTCCGGCGTACGGGCGCCGGGGTGCCCAGCTCGCCGACGATGCCGTGCACCCACTCGAACAGCCGCTCCACGTCGGCGAGGGCGACCTCGTCGTGGGCCGCCCCGGTCGGGGTGGTGCGCGGCGCACCGGCGACGGGCCGAGCGTCGGGGATCGCGCGGGCCAGCGCGCCGTCGGGGTCCCCGGTGCGGGGGTCGAGCGGGACCACCGGGACGCCGAGCAGGGCGGCGAGGCGGTCGGTGTCGACGGCGCTCCCGCGGTCCCGCGCGACGTCGAGCAGCGACACCGCGGCGACGACGGGCCGGTCGGCACCCACCTGTGCGAGCAGGTAGAGGGACCGGGAGAGGGCGGTGGCGTCCAGAAGGATGACGGCGACCGCGTGGGGCTGGGCGGCGAGGGTGTCGGTGACGACCTGCTCGTCGGGGCTCCGGGAGACGAGAGAGTACGTGCCGGGCAGGTCCACGAGCGGCCCCACCCATGCGCCGACGCGCAGCTCGACGGTGGTACCCGGCGCGTTCATGACCTTCTGGCGCGCGCCGGTCAGGCGGTTGAACAGGGTCGACTTGCCGACGTTGGGGTTGCCGACGAGCAGGACGGTCCCGGCCGGGTCGGCGGCCGCCTCGGCGAGCGCCAGGGCGGCGTCGCCCGCGGTGTCGTGGCAGGTGGTCACAGCTCCTCCACCTCCACGCGCCCGGCGGTCGACGCGTCCAGGGCCAGCCGTGCGCCGCCGACGGCGATGACGCGTCCCCCGGAGGGCCCCCGGTGGGTGACGTGCACGACGGCGCCCGTGTAGAGGCCGATCTCGTACATGCGCGCACGGGACTCGGGCGGGAGGTCGACGGACAGGACCACCACGTCGCGGTCGAGCGAGCAGTCACCGAGGTGCACGTCTCGACGGTAGAACGAAGGTTAGACAACCCTAAGGGACGAAGGTCCAGAGCCCCGGGTGATGTCCGTCATCCCTCCGTCGTCCGTCCGTCGTCCGTCCGTCATCCGCCCGTCATGGCAGCCAGGCGCTGCGCGTCGAACGGCGCATGCACCTTCACGTCGTTGTCGAAGTACACGTAGACGTCGGCGTCGGTGCGCCAGCGCCGCACCTTGGCCGCCCAGCGTGCGAGCGCGGCGTCGTCGTAGCCGCTCACGTACAGCTCCTCCGCGCCGTGCAGGCGGACGTACACGACGTCGCTCGTGCGCTCCTCGATGAGCGGCCACTTCCCGGCGGTGTCCGCGACCACGAGCCCCACGTCGTGCTCCGCGAGGAGGGCGGGGAAGCCGGGCGTCTCGAACGTCGGGTGCCGGACCTCGAGCACGTGGCGGATCGGGCGGTCGGCGT
>Ga0196970_1001008_pt1 | contig 22972 bp, 51 predicted proteins | sample S1v_513CmetaG_FD_148672 | JGI IMG/M metagenome (GOLD analysis project Ga0196970, IMG submission 148672) | Soil microbial communities from Anza Borrego desert, Southern California, United States - S1+v_5-13C | ecosystem: Environmental > Terrestrial > Soil > Desert | place: USA: California...
AAACGAATATTACAAATCCGACATCGGCCTAGTCAATCAGATAGATAATCTCGGGAACTATTCAAAGGCCCCTGAACCTATTGTTCTGCTTTTTGGTGACGATTCCAATAAGAACCGTACATCGTGGATGCGGGATGAAAACGGAGTGCCGACGACAGGTTGGATTAAGTATTCTCCGGCAGGGGTATTGAGCGCGCCACACCCATTGCAGCACTTCACAACGTTTAATATTCTCAATCAATACCAGAAGCCATCAAGACGGGTTGAAGGTAGCTTTATGGGAGTATTTACCCCTGTAGATACTTTTGAGATTCCTCTTATTGATGGCAAGTTTATATTCCTTTCCGGGGAATTTGACGTGAAGTCGGCCATCAACAGGTTAGTACTAGCCGAAGTGTTTACCGAAGAGTTAACCACGTACAACGAAACCACTTTTAAGGATTATGGTTCGTTCAAAGATAGTTCCGGATCTACCGTTGGTTCACCTACCGGCGTTAATATCCCTCCGGTAAATTCTACACTTGGGTTTGTGCCGGAAGACACAGCCAACAAAGGACAGCCGGGCGGTTACGCGCCGTTAAACGAGGGCGGCACAATAGACCCTGTTTATCTTGGGTTAGCTTCATTTGACGACTTTATAAAGAACCAAACTACGCTACAGGCAAACGCCAAGTTTCACGTAAAAGGTGGACGGTTTAACAGTTATTTGATACTACCAAAAACGGCTCCAGAAGCGTCGGACATCCCGAATGGTGAATGGGCGATGTGGGTAGGTGATGAGGGCGTAGGTGCGCCGCAACCGCCAATCATCGCCAATCTCGTAGACCTTCAGGACGTGAGTATCGCAAGCCGGGCAGATGGGTATGTATTGTATTGGAATGCTTCAACAAGTAAGTTTGAGTTTAAGCCAGACGGTGGCGGCGGTGGTGGTTCGTCTGCTTGGGCGGATATTACGGGAAAGCCGACGACACTTTCGGGGTATGGAATAACAGATGCTTACCCGTCGAGCAACCCTTCTGGATATATCACAGGTATCAATTCTGGCATGGTTACTACCGCTTTGGGGTATACTCCGGTAAATCCTTCGGCGCTAGGTTCAAACGCTTACAGCTCTACTGCTTATTTGCCGTTGATGGGCGGGACATTAAGCGGTATTGTCAATTTAAACAACAATATATTCTTAAAAGGATATAGCCTGCAAAACAACCCAGCTTCATTGATAGGAATAAATAACGCTAACCAAATAAGCATTGATGCAGATGGATACGGAACGGTATTCGGTGGTGCATTAAATGGAACAAGCGCAACGTTTAGCGGAGCCTTAGTTGCGTCTAATATTTCAGGCACAAACACCGGCGATGAAACTACTGCAAGAATAAACGCATTGTACGGGTACACCCCAGCAAACGGAGCTAATTACGCGGCGTTGTCCGGCGCAACCTTCACCGGCCTCCTCACCGCCCCAAAAGTAAAAGCAAACACATTATTAACCATACCAACTGTAGCGCCAAATGTTAACGACATGGCAAACGGGGAAGTAGCTATATGGGTGGAGGGTTTCTAAATGCTTGGGAAAGAAATATGGAAGAATATTGCTGGCTACGAAGGAAAATACATGATCAGTAATTTAGGGAATATTGTGAGTAAGCGTACCGCCAACTCCACATGGAAGGAGATGAAAAAGGAGAAAAAGAAAAATGGCTACTTAGAGGTAGGACTTAGAAAAGTGATAAATAACACGAGCGTAAGGGCTAGTTTTAAAGTTCATCGACTTGTAGCATCAGCTTTCATTGATAACCCAAATAACAAACCTCAAGTTAATCATATAAACGGTATTAAAAGTGACAATAGGGTAGAAAATTTAGAGTGGTGTACCGGCCTAGAAAACATACGCCACGCCATTGCTAATAATTTGACTTACTATCCATCTGGAAGTGAAGCCGGAAATTCATTATTAAATAATGAACAAGTAGCCCAAATAAGAGAATTATACGCTTCTAAAATATACAATCAAAAACAGTTGGGGAATATATATAATGTATCACAAACTGCTATATCAAGAATAGTAATAGGGAAAACTTATGTGTCCAGCACCTAGCACTGCATACTACAACAACGCCAACGCCAAGCCAACAATAGAAAATGGCGTTGATAAGGTTGAAACACTAGCAGCTTTGAACCTATACGGCACCGCAGAGGACATTAAGAGCCTGTTCTATTTAGATGGAATTGTTCAGTTTGCAAAGAACGCAAACGGGACTTTAGAAAAATCATTTGTCGGGTATGTTCTTGATGGCAGCCCACACGTAAATAGACGGCCTAGTTCAAGAATATACCCGGTCCATATTCCAGGCGCGATATTGGGCATTCTCCAAGACGCTCAGTTACTTAACGATGCAGGGTTAAACACCTATGCAAGTATATCCAACTTCATCACAACAAACTTCGCTGCGAATCCTGCCGTATCGGCCTTATTTACATCTAGTTATTACAGTAGTACAACATACGGTTTTCTTATTCAGAAATGGCTAGATACAGGGAGCGGTGAAATATTGGAGAACAACTACGACTATAACTATACCATACCACAGCAGTCAAGCGAAAATAGGCAGTTAGTTTTAGATATGGCATTGCCTCCGAGTGGTTCTGTTGCATACGAAGTGTTTGCATACGCCGAAAACGAGGAGGGAAGGGTATATTCTCCTATTAGATTTGATTTGGAAGCAAGAGAGCAAACGGCAACTTATCAGGCATCTGCCGTATTTCTACCCAACGGCCCCGGCGTATCGGGTGCCATTTCGCTACAGCTCCCTGCTTGGAAAACCATGCAGTTTGAGTATGAGATAGTATATGTAAACGCGGACGACTTTCCGGTAATGGTAACACTTGCTATTACTATTCAAGCAGGAGAAACTCAGGGAAGTGCCTCGCAGGATGTTGATAATTATGACGATGACATGGGAGACAGCAACAACAAAACAGAAAATATACAAGAGCGAAGAATATTTGAGCGAACAAATTCAAGACATTATCCACAGATATGAATATACCATACTCAGCAGCTTTTCAGCTTAAAGAATTAATCGGACGATTTAAAGTAGACAGCTATTCTGATGTCGAACGCATCCGGGAGCAAATATCACAGCTACCATTAGAAGAGTTCAGTATTTCCTGCAATGGCGATAATCAAAAAGCCAATGAGTTATGGCATAAAGAATCGAACCTTTCAAAGGACGATTTCGCTTGGCTCACAAAAGAAGAGTTCAAGCAGGCTATTGAAAAGAGGGGGTTTACAGCCGCAGAAGTTGAGTTTTTGGAGTATTGGATAGTGAAGTAAAAATATTAGCATTAAATAATTTGATACTAAGACAGTTAGCACGAAAGTTGTGCCGTTCTGTGGTAAATATCTATCATGGAAACAACGACCTTAAAACTAGAAAGAATGGAACCTGAACAGACTACTTATTGGGTTGACTTGGTTAAATGGGTATCTGCTTGGGTAAGTGCAGCTATTGCTACTGTGGTAACATTCAATCAGTTTGTGAACCGGTACTTCGATTGGAAAAAGAACCAACAACAGCAATTTATTGAACAGATAATTGATAATAAAGTGTCGCCAGAAATATCAGAATTGAGAGATTCCATAGACCAATTAAAAGAGGCGATATGGGAACTGAAAAATAAAATTAAGAACTAATGAAATTACCAGCAAAATATCAATGGTTATATAACGAGGGCGCACCGAAGATGCTCGTTGAAGCTATTAAGCATTACGGTATTCTCGAAAAGCCGGGCAAAGGCAGCACCGTTGACATAACAAATTGGGCTAAAGAAGTTGGTGTATCTGGATGGTATAACGATGATGATATTCCGTGGTGTGGTTTGTTTGTTGGCGTAGTAGCTAAACGTTGCGGATATCCTTTCCCGGCCAGCAAACTACTAGCCGCCAGAGAGTGGATAAATTGGGGTGTACCTGTGACACCGGGCCGTGAAATGCTTTGGGATGTTCTGGTTTTTTCCCGTAGCGGCGGCGGACATGTGGGCTTTTATGTAGGTGAAAATGAAAAGGCGTATCTAGTCTACGGTGGCAATCAAAGTAATGCAGTTGGTTTTGCATGGATCGACAAATCAAGATTGTTAGGAGCAAGAAGGCCAGCGTACCGAATTGGCGAACCCGATAACGTCCGAAAAATAGCGCTCAACTATACCGGTGAATTATCAAGAAACGAAGCATAAATATGAATTGGTTTACAGCATTTATTGCAAGGCTTTCAAGTGAAACGCCTTCATTCTTTAAGAAAATAATTTGGTTCGGCAGTATCGTTGGAAGTATCGGCGGGGCCCTGCTTGCTGCCGGGGAGAACGCTACTATTCCGGCATGGCTATTAGACCAAGCCGATAACATGGTATTAATTGGCGTAGTGTCGGCAATTGTGGCAAAATCCGCAGTTAAAAGTTCTGATGACCTAGCGCAATGAGTAAGAACCTATTAAACACCGTATGCGGCCTTGTCTGTATTATTTTACTGATAATAGCCGTCCTGTTATCGCCAAGCTGCACCACAAAAAAAGGCTTCATCAAATACGGAAACAAACACCCTGATATTGCAGCAGAATTTTGCGCGGAAGAGTACCCGGCAAAGGATAGTATTATTCAGGGGCGAATTGATACGTTAGTTCAAGTCAAAACAAGAACCGATACCGTAACCACTACCATAGTAAACGAGGTGACCGGCGAAACACGTACTATCCGCGTTCCATGTCCTCCCTGCCAACAAACAACACGGACGCTCGTAAAAACAGATACTATCATCCGGATAGACAAGGCAAAGGAGGCCGTTTTAATCAACAGGCTGAACGAAAAGAATACTCAACTGATAAAGGTCGAAATCGAAAGGGATGGTCTTAAAAAGGATAATAACGGCCTTAAGTGGTTTAGTGGTATTTCATTGGCTGCCGCTATTTTTTTGCTATTTCTCGTACTTAAAAAATAACATATGACTACAACAATCTACGGAAGGGAGTACTATATTTTAGAGGCAGATGCAGGAACGGACATAACCGAGTTGCTAACTAAGGCATTCTCTAAGCATAAAAACGTATTACTTGAGCGGCCTTATGTTATCAGCCGTCCCGTTGAGATAAAGGACAATTGTAGGTTAAGGAACAGGGGAAAGGGTTCTATATCGTCGCCAAAAATGAGAATATTCGATATTAACGGCAATGATAATTCCCTTGAAGATGTTAATTTATCGCCGTTAGGGTTGGTTAATCCTGCCGGATGGGCAGCGGCAGTAATATTTATACGAGGTGGAGGCAACTCTATCCGGGTAAATATGAATTACAACTTCTCGGATGAATACCCGTCAGGGATATGGATGCAGGGGCCGCAATCGAAAGGCAATACTATTTCAGGGTGTAAGTTAAATTCGGTTTCAATAAATTACGACTACGGGGCTAGTTACAATATCATCGAAGGAAACGAAATAAACAACTCTGCCGCTAATTCAATTTCAGGAATAGGGAACGGGAATTTGATTTGCAGGGAAAATAAGATTTTATCTAATATCATCAGGAATGCCGGACGAGTTGCCATTGAAGATATAAATAACACTTATGGCACTATTGCGAAAGGTAATACTATAATAGGCAGCGGTGTTCGTCCGTTCGCCAATGGGCAGGGCATGGGTATTTCTACTGTTGGGATTAAACCTCTCGTTTTAGGCAACATAGTAAAAGACTTCAAAGGTTTAGCTATCGAAATAAGCGGAACCAGGGGCGGGACAGTTGAAGGTAATATTATTGAAGATAATACTCATACAAAATACGGAATTAACCTTAATTGGCGAACCGCCTCTGATAAGGACTACGGAATCCCTGTAATAAAAAGCAATGATATTAGCGGTTGTAAATGGGCTATTGAAGGGGGTGGAACAATTCAACCTCGCGCTATCATTTCCGAAAATCATATCCGTGATTTTGGCGAGGCGGGAATAAGGTTAGATTGCGAAGTTGAAGGCGTGGATTTCACTATAACTAATAATAAGTTCTATTACGAGCGACTTAAAACATCCGATAGGCTTGCTATGAGATTGAATGGAGGATGGAAGGGTAACCAGAAATTAATTAATAAGGGTAATGAGTTTATCTACCTTAACGGGGTTTCTGAAGAAGTAGAAGTATTTGATAATATATCCCGCATTAACAAAGCATCTTAAGTAGTACGGAGGATGCGTAAGGTGTTACGCATGGCTCTAAAATATCAAACTTTTCACTAATCACAACACCATTAAGTTCAATCCAAGGGCTGTGTTTAATGTTCATTCCGAAAAGTGTAGTATAGCCTAATAGCAATAGAGCCTCTCCAAGTTTGGTATTAAAATAAATATCATAAGGAGTCTTCCCTAATTCTATGAACTGATGATACAAGTCTTTATACGCTTAAAATTATTAAAGAACTGGAGAATCTGGAGCGGTCCGGCAACCTCCCTAATTATGTGTGATATGAAGTTTAAAGCTACACTTTGGATATTAGCATTTCTTATTACTTGGGCTGTTTGCCTAGCTTCCTGCTCAAAGAGAATAACCGAATCCAACAGAACGAAGGAACAAACCAGTCAATCTTCAGAGCTTAAAGTTGATTTAAAAGAATCTTCTACCGATAAGGGGCAAACTGAAACGTTTATCGAAGAGAATATCGAGAGTATACGGGTGCTGGAATACTTCGGGTTAGATACTTCAGGGAAGAAGCCAGTCTGGAAAGAAACAACCTATTCTAAGACCGATAAGAAGTCAACAGAGAAAGAGCAAAAGGATTTGACGCAAAATAAAGACCTACAAGCGAAGGAGAAACAAAAGGACACTACTACGTCAATTAAAAAGGATAAAGCCACAGAGCGCAAAGGAATGAGCCTTGGCGGGTATATTGGTGCGGGGATTGTTCTTATACTTATTGCGTTCGGGTTGATAGTCTATCAAAAGATTAAAAAGGCGCGTAAAATAAAAGAAGCCCTGCTATTGAAAGGCTCTTGATTTTTGCGATTATTATTGGGTAGTCTGCATTCTATATCAAAGAATCAAAAAGGCTTGACATGTACTTATTTAGGGAGTTTACAGAAGTGGGTAAGAGCCTTTATTGTTTTCTTGTCTTCTGGATCTGCATATTCCTCTATATAATCTCCTGCTGCCTCTTGGAATAAAAACATGGCTGATTGTAGCTTTCGGAATGCCGAGTTAAATCTATCAGTAGCTATTGTAAATTGCGCTACCCGAAGTTTAATTTCTGTAATTCTTGGATTTTTATCTTCCATATTCAAATTTAAACAATTATCGGTTAAAAAAGCGATATTTTGATTTATCGGTTAATTGCCCGATTTACCAGCTCCCCGGAAACATGATGTTAACAAAGCATCTTAAGTAGTATCGGAGGATGCGGAAGGTGTTACGCATATTGTTTGAGGGTTAGTTCGGTGCCTGTGAGAATCTCGAATATATTCTGTAATTCATGTACATACTTTATTTCTTTACTTATAGCTTTGAAGTAGTTCTCTAAAGGAATCCCAGCTATAATCTTAAACCCATCTTCCAGTCCTGAAATATTCCTAAGTTCGAAATTCATTGTTTGCGGGTGAGAGTAGTTTTTGATATGCACCTTGCTCGGTAGGAACCCCAACTCTAAAAGTCTTTCCTCTGTTAAGGGGATGGGGGAAAGGTCACGGTTAGATATTTTCTTGAACTCTGCCTGTGTCGGGTATTCATGGAATAAAATATACTTACTATCAAACAAGCCTATTTCAACCAATTGGATTATTCTCAATGTTATTGGCATGTGAATTTCATTGCTTCTATCCATTGGATGAAACAGATTCCCGATTTTTAATTCCTGTGGCTGTATCATAATCAAATATAGTTATTGCGCTTCATAGTCTGCGGTGGGGGTTAAGCGGATTGCCTTTCTTCAAATATCCTTTTTGATTCCCGATTCTTGTATGTCATATATTGACAACCAAATATAGTTTTTGCTGTTAGATTCTCAAGCATCCCCATTATTAACCTTTGGCTGGCTTTTTCCCGATGTAATATAGGGGCGACCTTTGCGATATATGGGTTAAATGAAGCAACGTATATTAATCCCGCGTATTCTGGGATTTCCTCAATCTTAATTAATCCTTCCGGACATGCAAAATAGAAGCGGTTAGGTATTATCCAATTTTTATTGATGAGTCGATTAGCTAACTTGTAATGCTTCATCTTCTTTTTGAAATCGGCAAAGAAATCAGCTCTGCTTACTTTTACCTCCACTTCAGTAACGAGCATTGATTTTGTAATCGCCAAGATATCGGATTCGTAATATCCCGACCTATGATAGTTCAACGCCTGAATATTATGGCTTTGCTCAAATAGCATTTTCTGTACATACTCTTGGACTTCGTTTGCTTTCATTCTCTTCTTAAATTTACCAAAAATCTATCAATTAATCAACTCTATGCCCAAATGCCGCTTCCGAAAAATGTACTTTGTCTGCCAAGACAAGAAGGTAATATCTCCTAACGTACACATGACCCAAGCCTATCAAAATAAGAAGATGGCAGAGGATGTATGTGCCGACCGTAATCTAAAGCAAGGTGAAAATCACAAGGAATGGCAGGATAGAACAAAGCCTGTTCCTGTTCATTCTGTCGAAGGGTTTTACCTGGTTCCTGAAGCATTGTATGAGGAAGTGCTTAAGAGGTGGGTGGAGGGTTAGGCGTAGCTTTCACAATATGATAATGGAACTGATAGGTATTGCAGCATATTTGAACATTCCTAGCTTCGCTTTTATTCCTGAACCTCATGCTTAAACATGACTCCGGGAAAGGATGACCATCTATCCACTCTTCAAATGAACTGTAACTTGTTGGTATTAGGTCGTGAGGGTCATCCAAGTCATAACTGGCCTTATGCAATAATATGGCCTGTTTATCTAATTCAGCAATCTCTCTGTTTAACTTGGATTTCTTTACTTGAATTTCGGCAAGCTCCCATTCAATTTGCGATTGTGTTTTCACAATACTTCCTCCAATAATATCAAATATCTTGCAACGTGTTCTTGGGCTTCCTGACCTGATATACCGTTTTCGTATACCAGCTTATTGGCGGATAGAAAGGAGGCGTAGGCTTCCCAAATGTCCGGTGCTAATAAGTGAGCATGGTTCGGTATAATCTCCTTCATCTGTTCCTCATTCAGCTCATTAGATAAGCCTAGAATGCGCCAGTTGCCGGGAGGGAGGCGAACAGGTGCGCTATCATCCCACACTTTCCCGTTTCTAAACCATAGCCCGTTTTGGTATGATATGGAAATCTCGGTTGCGTTAGGACTGATAGGGATTGCCAGAACCGTCTTTCCGTTGGTCTTTATTGTTTTCATGGCTTGGAGTTTAAAAGCTCTTCTAAAACATCCACTTTCCCCTGATGGTATTCTTTTCTATCAGTGTTATAGTAATTGGCAATAGCCTCTTGGTGCAGTCCGCTTATATCATCTCTGGTATAAAGCTTGCGTTTAGCTTTGAACTTATTCCCTATACTGTTATACAAGTTCTTAGGAACATCGATCCAAGATTCATTTTCTGAGCTCTTAATCTGGTATATTACTTCTAGCTTCATGATTTACTGTTTAATGGTTTGGGGCAACTCAGGTAATTGCATCCAGTGTGTGATATAATTATTTCCGTATCTAAACTCCTTAGATTGAGTGTTGAAACTTGCTGTACTTGTGAATGTTTCATCATTACATGTAATGCAAATAGCGTATTCTCCGGTCTCTTCAGGCAACCTCTCCGAAACAGGTATCCATTGCTCTCTGTTCTCTTCTACCTTTTGGGTTAGCTCAGGAGAAGGGTAATACTTCGGTAAATCGTAGCCTTTGGATTCGAAGAACTGGGAAATAGCTATTAATGTTGATATTCTAGAGATATGAAGCTTAAGTATGTTATCCGATTTAATTGCCTTCATTAATTCTATTCCATGTTCTATACTTGCAGTTAGTGGAAAATATTTATTGGCAATCTGACTTATAAACAGCAAGTCTTCCTCCGTTATCTCTTTCAGCTTTTTCTTTGGTTTCCCTTCGGATTGGGAGAGAGCCCAATTAGCACCGGCTATGAAGTTGTTTTCGTCTTCATTAAACTTATTCCCGTTCAGCCAAGTGTTTTGTCGTTTACCGGCATGCTGCCTTGCTGCTTCCTCTATCTTTTCTTTGTTGATCATGGGGTTAGGTCTTCTGGAAATGTATAAATCGGGTGAATCCGGGTTTTGTCTTTCCTTTTAAGCCCGTTATCTGTCAACTTCTTTATTAGTGAGTTGAAATTCCTAGCACCCTTCTTGCCCATGTAAGTATCTCGACTATTCAAATGACTTTTGATAGCAAGGCAAACCGAATACAACTCATCATCGGTTAAATCTATTGGTTCTCTTTTCATTATCTCTCCCCCTCCTTTAACTCTTTTTCGGCGGACTGGATGGCTGGAGGTTCGGGTGTGTAGATCCAATGCGTGACATCAGTTCTTTTCTGACTCCATAAATAGCCTACCCATTCTTTAGTAGTGGCGTTGTAATATCCTTGCAAGGGTATCATTGCTGGTTCATTGACATCTTCGGTGCAAAACAATACACTACGCATATCTTCCGGCAACCTCTCCTCAATGCTTATCCATTCCGCTGTCTTTTGGCTTATTCCCTCTTGCTGTGGGGCGTAGGCTTCATTCTCAGCTTCAAGACGTTTTATCTCTTGCAGCAAGTCGTTTATTATCCTGCCGGATTCTTGCTGGTGTTTATTGGGCGTTAGTGTCATGTTATGCTTTTTTAGTGATTGTGAAACCTTGTTGTTTGAGGTAGTATGATAGTTTAGCCTCGCCTGTCCTTTTCCATAACCAAGCTATTTTATCAAACTCAGCTAGTATTTCCTCCTCCTTATTTACAGGGGCAGAAACCTCATCGCCACAGTTAAGGCATTCAGTTCTATATCCTGAATAGTAAACTTGGGCGTGTTCGCATTCTCTTTCCCCCTCCTTCACGGCATCCAACGGCTCAACGCTGGCATCTAACGGTTCAGATTGCAAAAACTCTTTATAGTGTTTATCTACATAGTCTTTACTTTCCTGCGATGCGTTATCAACTATGCGTTGAAAGGCATCCATAGCATCGGTAAGGGCTTCGCGGGTTTCCCTTCCTAGTTCCCTATAAAGCTCTAGTCCGTGAACGATATTTTGCCATTCTTCACGGGGGTCCTCATATTGCCACACCTTCGCAAAATCACTCTCAGGGTACAGCACACCTGATTTAAGTTCTCGGGAGCCATCATATATTACAGAGAATGAGCCGTCCGATAAGGTCAGCTTCTTCGTTGCGGGGTCGTAGGTGTAGTTCATGATAGTTTAGATTTGAGTTCATGAATCCAGTCGCCAATCATCTGATCCAATTGCTGAACCTTTACGATGTCGTACTTATCATTCATAAGTGAATCTGTTAGCTCCTTCATTTCTTCTAAGAAAGTAAGGTCTTTTTTGATGTTCTTTTCCATCTTGCTTTATTTGTTCTTTAATTGCTAGGATTGACCGTTCGACCTTTGTGTTAAGTCCGATTTCTCTTATAGCGATTTCCCGTGCGTAATCCAATACCTCACAGGCGTAGGCTTTGATATCATCCTTTAAGTGATTGAAAAACTCAAAGTCATCCATGCCGTTTGACGAAGCTGTTTTGAATCTCAGCATCGTGTACTTGTTGGCTATCTCCTCTATTGTCGGCTTCTTCGCCTCGCTAATGCTTTCCTTTTTCATGATTGTGCCTCCTGTATAGTTGGTTTAATGCCTTACAAATATTCCTAGCCCATAACTCAGACTGTTTTGCATCTTCAATATCGTTACCAGTATCAAATAAGGTGTTGCAAATAGTTTCCGAGTATTGACCTTCTGGTCTATCTTCTATAAGCCCTACACCCATCGCCACTCCTGAAACTTTTACTATCTCGAACTTTTTCATTTACCTATAGTTCAATAAAATATTCACCCTTCTTTATTTCTAAAGAAAAACCCTCTATTTCTCCATTGCTATAACCATGCTTTTTTAGTTGAGCCTTTGTGTATAAAGGTGTAGGGTCATCGTCTCCGGTATAATAAAGGTTAGATACAGCCTTTTTCAAGCTCTTTACTTCTCCACTAATACTATATTCATCAGAACTGTATATAATTGGGCTATTTAACTGTTCATGTGTAAGGTTGTCTAATATTCTTTTTAAGTCTTTTAGTTTCATATCTTCTATTGTCTTTTATAATCTTGAATGAACTAATTCAATTTCTCCGTCTAAAAATTCGACGTTTTTCTTTTTCTCGAAATTCAGCCCATAATAAAGGATATCGTTAAACTCGTAACAGAATACCAATTCGCCTATTTCACCAATCAGTTCTTCGTGCATTTTACTTCCATCAGTTTCAGGTCTGATATCTATCACCTTGAATGATTTTCCGATTAATTCTGGGTGTCGGTTATGCTCTTCAATGTTATTTTCCATATTTTCAATTTATCCGGGGTGAAACCGGGGGTTATTCTACTTAGAGAGGGTGTTAAACATCATAGCCTCACGCAGCGATTCCATTATTTTAAATTCTTCGGGGTAGGTTTTCTTTTGCCATTTATAGCGATTTGATTCCCATTTTTCGTACCCTTCTAAATCGAAGTCGGTGAACTTGAAATAAGGCTCATGATTCTCTGTAAAGTCGCCATCCAATGAAAAGTGTGCGCTGTTTGGCCAGCCACCTTTAAGAAGCTTATTTACACCTATGCCGAAATGATTAGCGAGTAGGAATGTATATCCGTTACTAGCCTTAACCTCTACTGCCGGAATAAGCGCAAATAACTTTCCGTCGTCACCTGTAAAGTGATTTGGCTTAAAACTACCATCAAGCTGTTGATTGTTGTAACACTCGAAGTTGTACCAATAAAGCGGCTTCTCGCTATTTTCATGCTGAAAAACATATCCGAACCTTACTGATACTAGCTGTCCTTGCCATTGGTATTTATTCTTTTCCAGTGTTTCCATATTACTTAATTGTGTTTTTATCTATTGCTAGGCCGGATTCAATGAGTGATTTACCCGATGGTGTTTTGAAAATATCGAAATGCCATTCTAGGAGCTTTTGTACTTCTAGGTAGCCGCCAACTTCATAAATGAAAGCTCTACTCTCACTATAAACATCGTAGCAAACCCCGAAAGTCATAGCTTCTTGATTGTACGCAAACTCGTATGATGAAACATCTTCCATTCCTTGTTCATCCCATCCGTACCCTATGTAATCGTCTACTTCGAAGCGTTCAAGGTTGGTGAACCCACATAGCTTGCCAATCTCCACTATCGGCACAAACCTTTCCCCGTTATGCTCTATTTCCTTGGTTAAATCGGATAGTGGCCGGAGAAGGGGCTTGCAGAAATCTCGAAAGAAATCAACGTTATCTGTCCTTAAGTCTTTTATTCGCGATTCTTCAGGAGAGTTACTGAATACATCTCTTACTTGAAATACGCCCTTTAACCCAAATGGCAAATACGATGCGATATACTTTAGTTCCAGTGTTTCCATTGTTTAGTGGGTTAGGTTCCTTTATTCAATAACTTCAATGCTTTCGCTCTAGCTCTTTTTTCGCTCAACGCAACTACCTTGAATCCGTAGAACTCATATTCCTTGCATCCATTAGGGATAACTCGTTTAGGATTGTCAGGAATGCCATGCCCTAGTGAGCCATCATTTGAACCGCTAGTCTGATTAGAACCGAAACTCATTGATGACATTAATCCCATTGTCGCCATCATCATTGCTATTCGTTTATTGCTCATACTGTGCTTTTCTTTTTTTCTTTCAAACTCCCCCACCAATGCCAGCGGGGAAGTGATTTGATTTGTTAAATAGTTTTGTTAATTCGTCTTTGAGGGCTGAAAAAGAACGGGGGTGCATTTAGCCTCTCACCTCAAAACCCCGACTGTGTTTCAGGTCGGGGCGGGGCCTAATGCTTTGGCGATAGCCGCATCGACTATATCTCTTTCGCTATCAATATTCCCTATGTAATCTCTAGCTATTATTAAAGCCTCTAAAAGCTCGGGAGCCGCTGAAATCAAATGAGCATTAGCCTGTATTTCATTTTCTCCCTGAAGCCCTCCACCGACATCGCCAATGAAGGTGTTTTGGTGAGACATATCAACAGTTTCGATATAGAAACCATTGCTAGATTGCCACTTTTTAAATTTCCAAGGGCCGGGGGTGTAATTCTTTCTCATAATGCACTTTTAAGAGAGGGGCAAAGCCTCCATATATCTTTCAAACATTTCATCCCTTGCAATCTCGCCTCTGCTTGTCAGATTAGAACTTCCGTCCAGTAAAGAACCTATCATGTTTTGTTCTTCAATTAAAGCCTGTTTAATAGCTTCGATAATATCTGTACCCGTTGCGATTAGGTCTAAAGCTCTTTTTTCGATTGAGGTTGGAAGGAGATTTTTCATTTTCTGTTCTGATTTGTTAAATCAAAGATAAATACAATAAAGATTACTTCCAAATATTTTGTAAAAATTCTTTACTGAAAAACGGTTTTATTTCTTGTATATATTCTATACCTTTGTTTTTATGATATTGCTAAAACCTGAAATAGTACAGCAGATTAGAGACAGTAAGCAATTGAAGCTTAACGTACAGGCGGCTTTAGGTATAAGCCATACAACGCTGTATAAGTACCTTACAGATAATGATGTTAAACTGGCTAATATTAACGTCATTAACATGCTTAAAAAAGAGCTTGGATTAAAAGAATCACAAATCATAACCAAGTAGTTTACTATTTCCAAAAGGTTGTTTAATCTCCCCCGGCCTCATTAGCTGACTTGGGGCTAAATACTACTATCATTGATGGAAAAGGGGCAGCGTTTTTATTCCCTCCAAATTTTAACCGACCTTTGATAAACTCTATTTCACCTTTAATACAGTAATCGTGGAAGTACCTGGTATCTGTCCGGGCAGGGAGTAACATTACTACAGTTGAGCCATTGATGCTGGCTTCATATCCTTTTTTAATCCATTCTCCGATCTGCTTTCCGTAAGGAGGGTTGCACCAAACTACGCCTCTCCAGTCTTGCTTTAATCCGTCTGTCTCTTCGGTGAAATAAGCATGACATTTCGCGTTTTCAGCCGTAGCACATACGTCAATTGTAAAGCTGAATCTCTCATTCATTTTATCGAAGAAGTCCTGAGGCGTTGACCATAAGTCGGTCTTACTAGAAAACATTAGTTCTGTGTTCATATCTTCTTTCTTTCTTTTAACCGCTTCGTGGGTTGTGCCTATAAATTAGTTCAATACCACTTTAGTAATTCAGGCAGCCCACTCACTCGGTTATGGTTAATTGTTTTAGGAGGCTTTGAATAGGGTTTGTTGTGGAGTTAGCAACTGAAACCTCTGTAAAGACTTACCGTGGTAAAATGGGTCTATTTCACAGCCAACATATTCGCTTATCCCAAACTCTTCCGCTGCTATTGCGCTATTGCCAGAGCCGGGATGAGTGTCTAAGACCTTAAAATCTGGCTTTGCGTAGGTTAAGTAAATCCAGTAGTATAGGCGAACGGGTTTCTGATTTGGGTGTATGCGCTCCTCTTTGTATTTCATGTCGCCCTGAAGCATCCCTTGCCAGCGGAATTTAGCTTTGCGAACAGCTTTATCATGAGAGGTCCATGCAAGTTCGCAATCGGCAAAATCGTTATTACCGTTGTCCTTATCCCACACCACAAAGGATTTTGTATTTCCTAGATAGTCAAGAAAATAGTTACCTCCCCAAATAATTTGATTCTTACTAACCCTAAACAGTTCGTTGAAATATTCTTTCGTGGGAATATTGTTATCATATCTTGTATTGGATTGATAGTTATTCGCTTTAGCTACGACTCCGCGAGTGTGATTGTTTCTACCATCCTCACCAATCCCATATGGCGGGTCAACTACAGCCAAATCAAAATACTTGTCAGGATAAGAGGCCATAACTTCCATGCAATCCTTGTTCAATAATTGAATATTGCTCATCTTCCTTACATTTCTACTTTGTGATATAATCTTCTAAAGCGCATCCACAAAAAAGCACCTCATACTTGCACTATTTCCTTCCGTTATCGCCTTGCAGTCCAGTTCGTAGGTATGGATAAGCAGCCGGGCAGACCGTATTGAATAGTCCAAGTCCTGAACCCTGTACTCTAATCGTTTATCTGTTTTCCTTGCTGCCTCCCGACCGAATAGTTTGTGGAAGCGGTCTAGGTCTGGGGTTGTTTTTTCATTTAAATACGATAGGACGGATGTAATCACATTTAACTTTCTGGTAAACCACGTGCTCTGGATGCCCTTTGCCTTTTGGTGCCCTAACTTCAAGCACTTCTGATACTATGTGCTTATCATTCCCATACCAGAGTATATCGCCTTCCTCTGTAGCTTTCTCAACTGCTATTGTAATCTCTGATTTGCCGGTAACGAATTGTCCGTCTGACTTGCCATCTTTTCCATTTAGGGTGAAATACATCGGATATCCGGTATGTATTTTTAGTTGTAGTTCTTGTGCCATTGTTTTTATTTTTAGTTTTTATAAATTATTCGTATAATAAATCTGCTCCTTATTGGCTCTCTTATCTTCATCCATCGCCTGCATCATCCGGATGCTGGTAGCGGCCGTTTGAATTAACTCGGTCCGTAGGTTCTCCAAACTCCCAGTTCCTTCGCTAATCTTAATAGCTTCTTTTAATGCTTCTCCGGCTTCACAGTTCACTATTGCAGCTCTGCCTATGTTACAGGTCGGCCAGACAGGATGCTTTGCTTTGGCGCGGTCTAGTTCGTTGAGGATTTCAAATAGTATTTTATCCATGTTGTGAAAAGTCTATTTTGTGATACATTCGTCTAAAAGCCCTATAATCCTTTGTAAATTCGTAGTCGTGGTTTCCTTCATCTATAAAGTCTTTGCCTGCCTGAATCAATCCTTCAGGGTTCTTTCTGGCAATTTCCCTGATGACCAGCATCTGCCCGGGTCGCATCTTCCTGAATGCCCGGAACGCTTTCTCTGTATCTTCATTCCGCATTGAGTGCTAGGTTTGTGGCTTCCAGTTGTCGCTTTAGTTCGCTATTCTCCTGATACAGGTTTTTAAGCTGAATAGAAGCGTGTTTTGCAATTAGTTGATAGGTGTTATTCTGATTTGCTATTGCGCTCAACTTCTCTAGATTATCCAGAATTTCATTTACCCTTTTCAGCGACTTTTCAGAAGCCTTAGTTTTTCCTTTTGCCAGAATGTGACTGTAGATATCAGATTCCATTTCCCGAACCAGAATATCTATTTTCAGGAGCGCTATTGACGGCTCTAAGGTCTTGTCGATCCATCCGGTAAGAAGCGCGTTTTCGGCTTCCATTTCTCGCAGTACTTGGTTTTCCTTTAGCATATCAAAACGCGTTAAATTCTTCTGATGGTTGAAGTTTAGACACTCCCTTTTCGTGGTCAAAAGCGTAGAAGGGGAGTCCGTTTATTTCCTCATAATGCCTATTGGCTTGCCAGTTGAGGAAAAGATTACAAGAACCTTTCGTTGAAACTCCTTTTGGTTTAGCTTTTTCAATGGTTATCAGAACCTGATTGTCTTTATATGGATACCCATCTGCATCCATGAGGCCGTAAGGAGGACGCCATACATTTATCCATGTCATTGCTTTTCGAAGCAAGGCTTGACCTCCGGCGGCTTCTCTTGCGGTAGGCATTGGATAGTATCGAATACCCGATTCTTCTACTTTCACCTGGTGCCCCGGGTGTATAGTCAGGCACACATGTTTCATGTGCTTTTTGCAGAACCTCCTAACATCTCCCATCATATCTTCGATGTATAAATCTTGTCGTTGTGATCCCATATCATTTTTTAACTCATTGTAGGGGTCGGCCATAACACATTGAAGTTTCTCTCCCGGGTTATCTTTTTCGAACTTGTGAACCATCTCAAAAAGCTCTTGTATTGAGTAGGCTTTCTCATCACTGTCTACCACTTGGAAATGGTGGAGTATCCAGTTTTTAGCATTGAAGTATTCTGTTTCCGTGCTGCACCAACTCGACGATTCGAAAAAAGGCTTCCGTGTGTACTTATGAATCAATTCAGCTACTATCTCAGCTGGACTTCCAGTCTCAGGAGAATAAACTAGATGACGTTTCCCGTACTTTACAGACTGGTTCAATAGGAGTTCAAAAACTAGCTCTGACTTACCATGCCCGGGAGCGCCAAGAAAAATCGTATATGAGCCCTGTTTCAGGCTGTATAAGGTATCCAATGACTTAAAGCCTGTGTCTTCTCCTCGTTGGATTCCAGCCGCCCGTAAATGGTCTAGCTCGAAGTTTAAATCGTCTACGCTCTTAATCATTAGTTTGCTGGTAAAATGTGGTGGTGTATAGGTTTGATTTGAATCTCGGTCTTGTTTTCTTCCTTGAACCAGACGCCCTGCATTTTCTGCTTCCAGTTTTTAACTCGATTACCTTTCGAATCAACCCAGTCAGCGTCATTGTAGTATCGGAAGGCTTTTTCAGCCGACGCCGCCGAATAACTATTTGCTTTAAAATATTCTTTTACATCTTCTAATGTAGGGGGTGTGAAAACCGAAGGTTTTTTCTTTATACTTTCCTTATGTATAACATTTACATTTACATTAACAGCTTCGTTTGCTTCGTTTTGCTTCGCGTTTGAAGCATTTGCTTCGTTTGCTTCAAGTGACTTTTTACGTCTAGTTTCACCACTCTTTAAGCCACCTAGTTTTCCAGCCTCAGATCTAGTTACTTTTACGCCTTCCCAATGCTTTAAATCGCGTTTTAGCTGCTGTTTAATAGGTTCAAAAACTAGGTCAACCAGTACATCATTTACACTTGGGTCTTCATCATTTACGTACTGAAGTATAGTCAAAAACAGTTCGCCAGCTTTGTCTTTTGGGAGCTTTTTAACGGTGTGTATGATATCTGCATATAGTATAAAAGACTTCTTTTCCGCTGCCATTTTTCACCTATTTTGAAAGTATTGTAATTGAAATATGCTCGTCGTTTTCCTCTATGTGATGCACGGTTTTACTTAGCGTACTCACAAGTTGCCCAGTCATCCTTCGCTTAAGCAACGAGTCTTTGATGTTTGATAGAAGTACCCTTCCGTCCTCGCTCCACGGCATGTTGCCTGCTGCTTCTTCGAAACTTAAACCCCTGATTATTCTCATATTGCGAGTGTCCAAACATGATTTGCTACATTATATGCCCCCTTTACAGTTGCGCCAACAGACTTCAATAGCTTACCTTCCTTGCATAAATCAGATATACCACGTCTTACACTTGTTATTGGAATATCCCTACCTGTGGAAGCCTTTAAAATGCTTTGCACGTGGAAAGGAGTGAGCCATTTACCGGCGCGTTTCTCGAATAATTCAAGAATCATATCATTCTGCTTTTTGGCCTTTTCCCGATATAATTCAAGTTCAGGCTGCTGAATATTTATGCTATTGTGGAACATGTTTTCTTAATTAAAATCCATTGTCATTACTTCCCCCGGCATTGGCAGGGTTATATCAAGCTTTTCAGCGCAGAAGCGTTCAAGCCTATCCACTAGGTCCGCGAACTCCGATTTTGTAAGTGCTGATGTTTTACCTAGTCCTTCCATTACTTCCCCAGTTTCCGGGTTCACGACTTCGGTTTTCAGGCAAGACACTTTCACAAAGTCTTTTACCCATTCTTTGCTGTATGCCTCCTCAAATCCTAAGTCAATAAGTCGTTGGCGGATGATTGGAAGTGCTACACCGTGGAAGTATCTGTTTTGTGGGCTACTGCGCTGTGATTTCTTGCGCTTAACTATAACTTCTACAGGTTTGCCCTTGAAGATTGAAACTTCTTTATCAAAGGCTTTACGATTGGTGATCATTAAGATTCCAGAGTCGTTTACTGTTCCGTTATAGATAAGCTGTACTTCCATTAGTCGTTTCCAGTTAAGTAGTTATCACGCAATTCATCTGCATACTCAGGGCCGTGCTGCCATCTGTTTAAATAATCATCCAGTCTATCCATGCTGTGCATAGCTGATGAGTGAAGTAATTTCTGAATAGGAACCAGCTTCGGCGAGGAATTTTTCTCCCGTAGAATTGAGTAGGATAGGCCATATTGCTCTATCCTAACTGACTCCCATTCTCTTTTTGCTGCTCCCATTGTTAGAATGGTAAATCGTCATCGTCGCCAACAGGAACCGCCTCAACCGCAAATGGGTCTTCATTATCGAACAGGCGTTCCAACTCTACGCGCTTAGCCGCGAAGGCAGCTTTTATTTCTGCTGAGACTTCTTTGTGTGGTACTGGATTTATTGTGTATTCGGTGTCTAATCCTTCACCCGTTTTATTTACTTTGATATCGTATCCAAATGGACTACCCCAATCCCCATCTCTTGTAAGGCCTGTAATAGCGGACTGTATTGAAGATTGAGTTATTTCAAGTACTTTAATACTCTCTGATTTATAATCCCATACTACAAATGCCCAGAAGTGCTTAACAGCTTTTTTGGGGTTGATAGGTTTCGGTTTGTCAGGCATCCTGAATCGAAGGGGTTTGTTATTATTGTCCCAGTCTAGCCAGCCTACTATCGGCTTTGAAAGAATCCTGAAACGGTTTTCTCCTTTTTCAAATTTTAAGTAATTGCCACCTGTTTTTGGTTGCTCATAACCTTCTGGTAAAAAATCATTTGTTGACATGTTCTTAGTTTTATTTTTTTGTTAAATATTTTACTGCTTCGTAAATCATTATTATCACACCTGAGGCGAACAGGCTACCCACCGCGAATGAAAGGAGCATTATTGCCAACGTTGCTGCTTTATTAGAATCAGCTACCTGTTGCATCGTCTTGCCTTGATAATCGTGGTCTGATACCTCGGCGCCGTGATAAAATGGTTTAGTCATTTTTTAGAATGTTAAGTGCTGTGTTTAGTGCTGATTGTTGCCCTTGGGTGTGCGCCACACCTCCGGGTCTTACCGTGTTTTCTGTAGCCTTGTGGATGTATTTATACCAATCATTCAATGGTATTCTTACCGAAGGCTGAGCCGTTGATTGCTTGTGTGCCATTATGCAGCCTCCTGTTTTACTTTTCTGATTACCCAAACCCCTATTGGCTTGATGTTGCATGTCTCCGCTACTGAGGTAATCCAAGACTTCCTATTGGCCACATTGCATACCGATAGGGAAGTAAAGTGCTCGTTTGATAATGCGCTTTTGTAGACACCAAAAACCTGTCCCGCTGATAATTGAAAATTCATATTGTTTCCTCCTCGTTTATTTCTTCGGCGGCAAGAACTGCCATTGCCATTAGCAAATCAGTCTTAGCTTCATTCATTTTGAACTCTGCTAGTTGTTTTTGAAAAGTTTCCATATATTTGTCTTGCTTGTTAATTTATTTACTAGGGCCCCACTCCACTGGGGCCTTTTTTATTGCTGTTTGTAAATCGCGGCGAACACGTGCGTCATTGTTTCTTTATTCAATAGCTCACACTTGGCGCGGTCTAGCTCTACTCTCGAGTTCTTATCGCCGTTCTTGATTTTGATGATAAGCTTTTTTCTTATCCATCCATCAACCTTACGCCGTTTGTAAATCCTATATGCCTCAGCAAGTGTGATGTTCGGTTTCTCCAGACCGGCTTTAATTAATGCCCGTGTAGCTCCCACTTCCATCGCATCTTCAAGGAAGTTCAAAAACTGATGTGGTAGGATGTTTTGCATTATGCTACTCTTTTGATTTTTAGATATTTTTCCAACTTCCGGCCTTTTTTTATTTCCACCTTTTGGGTTTCAAACTCCATAGTGGACGAGTCCTTAATGTCTCGGCTAATAGTGGTTCTGAAGCTGTTGGCCTTTGAGTATGGTACGTGCACCTCTTCGCCGACTGGTAGAGCCATTAATATTTCGGCTCTGGACGGATGTTTTCTCGTTTCAACTAGATTCATATAATTGTTTTTTTAGTAGCCCAAACTGCTAGTGCTTTGGCGTTAGTAAATCCACCGCCCTTAACCATATCTTCTATGTGGCGATCAACTGTCTTTCTTGAGATAAAAAGGGTCTCTGCGATTACCGCAGGTTGTAGGTCCATTAATTCAAGTACCCTCATTTGGGCAGGACTAATTTTAGTCCCATTGGTAAAGCAAGGTTCGTCTTTGCAAAACTCCCGTTCGCTTGGCGTTCCATCTTCGAGTAAATCAGGCTCGCTATCCAGCCGACCCCATCTTTCGAATACAAATGCTTTAAGCGCCTGCATATCATTTGTAGGGGATGGCATTATCGATTTAACCCATTCGATTACATTACTAGGAGATTCTTCGAAGGGGATAATGCTTCTATTGTGAATCGTAAGTAGATCGGATTCGGTGTCACCGTAGAACTCGAAGCCCTTTCCGTTGATTCCTGGGATAGTGATATGTCGGCTGATTTCCATTTGGGGGTTTTTACTTATTGTTTGCTTTATTTTAAATCTGCTATCTTTGTTTAATTGCGTTAAGCAAATATAAAGAACTTTAGGTAAACTAAAAATAGTTAGGTAAACTTTTTTACAAATAATTTCTAATTGACTGATTTACAGACCATAAAATTAATTATCTCTCAGCTTAAGGCTTTAGGGCATGGTTCGCAGAAGGAAATAGGAAAGCTTGTCGGATACAGCAATGAAAGTGCGTTTTCACAGGTTTTGAATGGTAAAGTTCCACTTCCTGCAAACTTTCTTGAGCGATTGATATCCATCGACGAAAGAGTTAAGGATGTTGCCGATAAATCTTTACCTAAAGAAAAAAGGAAAATATTCGAAGCGGAGCCACTTAGATTGGCAGACCCTTACGGATTTGAAGCAACCGGGCAAAAGTTTTATTCGTTGGCCGATGGTTCCGAGGTCATGCAAATACCTGTCG
>Ga0196970_1001009_pt1 | contig 22960 bp, 18 predicted proteins | sample S1v_513CmetaG_FD_148672 | JGI IMG/M metagenome (GOLD analysis project Ga0196970, IMG submission 148672) | Soil microbial communities from Anza Borrego desert, Southern California, United States - S1+v_5-13C | ecosystem: Environmental > Terrestrial > Soil > Desert | place: USA: California...
CGGAAACATAAGTATTCTCTACTGATAACAATTTTGCTGCTGGTTGCTCAGCTGGCAGAAGCGCAGCATGCATGGCATGAAATAACCGGTGGTTTCGGCCTGTCGTATGCAACGAAAGAACGTAGCAGCAGCAGCTATACCATGAGTGTTTTACCGACGGTGGGGCTCACATCCTTTATTCCGTTCAGTGACAGGATAGCGCTAAAGACCGGGGCAATCTATCAATATAAAGGAATCAGCAGCTCCGGGAGAGGGACGAACAGAGATTCAGCAGAGTTCAGCTATACTATACAATCCACCAGCAGCTATCACTTCATTAATATCCCTCTGCAACTGGCGGTAAATATTGGGAACAATAAACAGGGATTCTGGAGAGTGGCAGGCGGGATGAGCTATGGTTTCCTCGTCGCTGCCAGAAAACAGCTCGACTTTCAGACCTATAAGGACAATCATTTAATCAGGACAAACTCCCTAAGGTGGAAACCGATCATCGGCAGTGAACAGAGCGGTAACACCGAGGGACTGCCTGGAGACGAAGGTACCCCTCTTCACTTCTTTGTGCCTGCCCTGCGGGCCGATATTACCTATCAATGGCAGGAGCGTCTGCTGATCAGTGCCTTTTATGAATACAATCTGCAGGACGTAAGGGTACGAACCGTAGGTAACTCGGTAGCAAAACTACATTATACGGGCCTCTCCTTTGGAGTCCTGTTCTGGTAGATAGCTGTGTAAGCTATACGGAATAGGAATAATGATGTTTGGGCGTCTTGAGACTTGCAAAATACTGCTCTATTTCAGCACCTATTGCTGCGGCAAGCTCCTTATCTCTAAGACTTGACCAATAGATCCCATCGTCAGTTGGAACTGCTTCGATATTAAATATTTCGCCTGATGCACACCTGATCTCGTAAACCTGGTAAGGCATGAGAACGCTTCCTATGGCAGTGCCCTGGACGATAGATCTGTCTGATAATATACAGAACGGTATTTGTAGTGAGAATAAGCTTGCCATTTCACGTGCGGTTTATACCATAATCTAATAAATATCGTTCCCTATATGTAAGCCCTTTAAAATTCGGTGTGCTACAAATATAAGATCAGGAGTTATTCACACCAGTGGCCTGTTTCAGAGGTTTCAAACAGATTTGCAATTGTTGCAGTTATATATTTGGAAATATTGTATGTTTAAAGTTATCCCGACAATATTCACTTGTATACCTTCAGGTTAGCTCAGCAATAACGTTGGGGAATTCTGATGCTCAAATGTGTAACCAGATTCCTCAACATACCCATTTCGGGTCTTCTAAATAATTATAATACAAATATTTAGGTGTGATAGCTAAGCTGAAAAACAAAAGTGAACAGTGAAATATTGTCGGGACAAATTTCAACTATTGAGGAGCATTCTGGCCAGAGCTGCCGAGATTGCCACGGCCTCTGCCGGTGCGCTCATTGAGATATTCTTCGATCTTCTGCCGGCTTGGGCCGCAGGTCTTTATTGCATCTACCACAATGTCCTTTTCTACACCAAATTTTTCGCTGAGATAACTCACCTCATAAGGTTGCATGGATGAGACTCTATCGCGATCACGCCCTCCGCGGATGTTTTTATTGTCTGCCATAGTCGTTCAGTTTCTTTAAAACTTTAAAAACCATGCCTCTCAATGAAGTATCTCTGTTAAGTGTATCTAAAGATGCTAGTGTTGCCGACTACTCTAACGCGCTATCGCAATCTTATACTTCTTGCCTTTCAGCTTCTCCTTCTCGGTTCTCAGCAGCAGATCCTTCACTCTGTGGCGGCGAACTGCTGCAAAGGAGACATGGTCTTTCACCTGTATCAGGCCCAGTTCATCCTTTTCCAGCTTACCAATCTTGGAGAAGAATCCTACTATATCGACTTTATTCACCTTATCCTTTCTGCCAGCCGCAATGAAAAGAGTAACCCATTCCGGAGCTTGGGGTAGCGGCAGGTCAGTTGGTAGCTGGAGTTCAGCGGGTGGGGTAGGAATGTATGAAGGTAGCGGCTCATCCTGGTGCAGGATGATGTATGCGGCGCCCTCAGCCTCCATCCTTGCCGTCCGGCCATTGCGGTGGGTAAACTCCGCGCCTGTAGAAGGAAGATGGTAGTGGATCACATGCCGCACCTCGGGTATATCCAGTCCTCGGGCGGCAAGATCTGTTGCAACCAGGAAGCGTACACTGCCATTGCGGAAGCGAACCAGCGTCTGCTCGCGGTCCATTTGCTCCAGTCCGCCGTGGAATACCGCGGCAAGTATTCCCCTTTCGGCAAGCAATCGTGTAGTTCTTTCCGCAGCCTCTCTATGGTTGCAGAAGATAAGCGCACTGCCGTCCGACAGATAGCAAAGCAATTTAAACAGTGAGACTATCTTATCCTTCTCAGGAGAGACGATCATGTGCAGGTCCAGCTTCTCATCCTGCGGTAGTGCCACATGATGGATGGTCTGCGGATTGGTGACGCCGACAAAAGCGGGAATGTCTACAGCCTGAGTGGCAGAGGCCAGCACCTTCTTCTGCAGCGATGGAAGCGCAGTAACAATAGCCGACATATCCTCCTCGAAGCCCAGTGCCAACGATTTGTCAAACTCGTCCAAGACAAGGAAGCGGACGGTGGATGGGCTAAAGGTGCCACGCGTAAGATGGTCCAGCAGGCGGCCGGGAGTGCCAATGAGCAAGGCGGGTGGGGTGGCAAGGCTTTGCACCTCCGAGCTCATGGAGTGCCCTCCATATACAGAATTGACCTTAAAACCGGTATTCATCTGCTTCCACACCTGCTCTATCTGCAGCGCCAGCTCACGGGCGGGCACTATGACCACACACTGAATCCCTGCCACTGATGCGTTTAGCAACCGGGCAATTGGCCGCAGAAAAGCCACTGTCTTACCGGAACCAGTTGGAGCCAGCAGGAGTACCTCAGGGTGTACAGTAATGGCCTCCATAGCCTGCTCCTGCATAACATTCCATTGAGTAAAGCCGAGCCTGTCGAGTAATTCCCGATCCTGTAACTGTAAATCCATCAGGTAAAGGTAACAGGTTGCGTAATATTTAGAATGAGGAAGGGCAGAGCGGTAAACCCATGTAAATTATTCATCTTAGATCCAGCCATTGGGATCTAATAAATGTGTTTTTGATTCGGGTTTTAGTTGGTTTTCCCTTAGAAATTTCGTATATTGAAGCGACTGTGCCGACCTCTGAATTCTCTTTCGATGATGCTCGCAAAGGAGCATACTACTCCCCTTGGTTTTGGGGTAACTTCCCCTTGAAACCCGTTATTTTCCCGGTGTAACTCCAACTATACTCCAACTTTACTCCAAGGATACTCCAACCATACTCCAACTCAGACCCTAGTTAGACCCATTGCAGAGGGTACATTCCTGTAATGCAGATTGCTTATAGACTGTTCTCTGTAGTTACCTTTATTGTATTCTGCAAGGACGGTGTACCTCAGATGAAGCTGCGCCACTGGGGTACAGGGCTGGTGATGCCGCGATGGTGAGTTGCTAAAGATCATGAAATGTTACTTCTTTTGAGGGATGAACGATAATTGAATATATTTCCCTACCTTCCTAAGCGTGCGAATGAACATGTGTGGTAAGATCTCGAAGCGCAGCGTCACACATCGTAATAAACTATAAACCAAATATGTGTTTTTCTGCAACAGCAAGTATAACAGCCGGCGTGGTGTTGGGTGGCATTGGCCTCGTCACTATGGCGAAGGTGGATGCACCTGAGAAACGGATGCTTGCAATGATACCGATATTGTTTTCCATTCAGCAATTCTCGGAGGCGATAGTCTGGAAGAGTTTGACCACCGATAGCTTCACTTCATGGCACCAGGGGGCCGTATATTCTTTTCTTCTGTTTGCGCAGGTAGTGTGGCCGGCCTATATATCTGGCAGTGTATTGCGATCGGAAGGGGAGGAGAAACGGAAGCGGTGGCTAAGGATTCTTTTTGCCATGGGACTGCTCATATCTGGATTTCTGCTGTATTGCCTGGTTCGATACCCTGTAGAGGCTAGTGTGCGTGAACATCATATCTTTTATGATCTGCAGTATCCTGCCTACGCCATACTGCTTATGAAGATTTTCTACTTTCTGCCTGCCTTTGTACCTCCATTCCTGTCGAGCAACAAGAGAATAGTGACGATAGGGGTGGTGCTGGTGGTGAGTTATTTGCTAAGCAGGCTGGTCTTTGAAAAGTACGTGATATCCGTCTGGTGCTTTTTCGCTACAACCATTAGTCTGGCGGTGCTGTACGTGGTGTATCCATTGCAGGAGCGTGGTATACCCGGATACCTGATGAGAATGACAAAATACAAAAGGTATAGGTAAGATTTCTCAACAACCGCACTCGCCAAGGAAGGTTACATTATCGAGCTCTTCGCCTTTAAAGAATAGTCGAATGTTGCCGGTATTCCACCATACTTCGTCGCCTACGTTGCCTTTGAAGCTAAGGCTGATAACGACAGTATATATCCCATCCGTATAGGTCTCCTGGTAGTCTCTCTCGTCCATAGTGCCCGGCTCGCGTGTAGTTGATGCCAGTTTCAGTCTGGTCATCTTACCGTTAATAGATACATAGGCAAGGCTGTCAAGGTTCGAAACAAAGATGTACTTCTCGTCCCTAAAGTTCTTCTCAGTGGTAGAGAAATAGCAACTGCACCCATGGATGCCGGGAGGAAAGCCCCTGAAAGTCTTTAGCCTGGCAGAGGCAGAAGGCTTTTCGGACTTCTCACCGTTCTTACAGCCAAAGATGTTGACCAGGAAAAAAACACAGCAAAATAAGATGAACGCCCTCATATAACTGGTTTGCAGTCGGTAAGATAAAGCAATTAACCCTGTGGTCACAATAGTTTTTGTTTAAATTTGACTCTTACTTACCTCTTTATGAAAAAGCTTTTACTATCATTTATTACAGTCGCACTAGTTTCCTCTGCAGGTGCGCAAATAACTATCACTGCTTCAGACATGCCTGTGGCTGGTGATACACTAAGATATAGCTACGCCCTGGCCATAGATGCCGGTACTGCGATCACCGCTACTGGTCCTAACATTACCTGGAACTTCGATACCTTAACACCTATTGCTCAGGCAGTGGATGCATATAAACATGCGCTACAGGTTAGTCCGGCGTATGCGATCATATCCCTTTCAGCGTATGGCTACAAGATTGCTGATTCGCTCCCCGGGGCTTCTACGTTGCCTTTGTCCATCTCCGAACTGTACAATTTCTTTAATAAGAAGACGAACCCTTCGCGCTTTGTAGCAGAGGCTTTTGCTGCAAAAGTTGCCGGTACACCTGTTCCAGTGAACTATAGCGATGAGGATGAGATCTATTTCTTCCCGCTGGATTATGGAGATGAGGATAGCTCTACTTACAGGCTTAGCCACAGTTTCGCCAGCATTGGTTCGTTTGTTCAGGAGGGTAACAGGAAGACAACGGTGGATGCACATGGCACCATCACTACTCCCCATTTCACCACTCCGCAGAACTGCATCCGGGTTCGCAGCGTACTGAATGAGGTAGATACCTTTACCTTCGGCACTACAGTTACCCCTATCTCCCGCACACAGATAGACTACAAGTGGCTGGTGCAGGGCGAGCACTACCCTGCTTTGTGGATCACCACCAGTGTGGTTGGCGGCGGACAGGAAGTGATCAATGCAATCCGTTTCAGGGATAACTACCGCACTAGTCTGGGTGTTGCAGATGTGGCCTCTTCTTTTACAGAGCTTTCTGCTTACCCGAATCCTGCTACGACGGATGTTGTTACGTTGAATATTCCGGCGAACTGGAAGCAGTATAGTGTTGAGGTGTTTGATGCAGCGGGTAGGCTTTCTTTCACTACTCATAACTCTGCGCAAGTAAATGTTTCAGGTCTTGCCAGCGGACAATACATCGTCAGGGTAGTTAGCGGGGATCGTATAGGTTATGTTAGGATGGTGAAATAGCAACCACGGTATATAGGGCGAAATTTCATAGGGTAAATTCCAAAGGACAAATCCCAAATTCCAAATTCCAAAGATGGAGGTGGTAGGGCGAGTGGTAGTTTCCGCTCTGCGGAAATTGTAGATTATTCCGCTGCGCTCCATGAGAAAAGTTCCGGCTTATTCTGCTCGGCTGTTGTAGCTCTGGTCCGGGCCGGGATGACGTGGGGACGGGCTAGTGTGAGTAATAGTTTCCGCTGGGGCGGAAATAGTGGGTCCCGGCTTATTCTGCTCGGCTTTTGCAGCTCTTTTCAGCGCCGGGATGACGAGTGGAGGGTGCTAGTGGTAAATTCCAGAGGAACAAATTCCAAATTCCAAAGATGGAGGGTGCTAGGGCGAGTGGTAGTTTCCGCTGGGGCGGAAATAAGAGGTCCCGGCATGTTCTGCTCGGCTTTTTCAGCTCTGGTTGGGGCCGGGATGACTAGTGGAGGGTGCTAGTGGTAAATTCCAGAGGAACAAATTCCAAATTCCAAAGATGGAGGGTGGTAGGGCGAGTGGTAATTTCTGCTGGGGCGGAAATAGTAGATTATTCCGCTGCGCTCCATGAGAAAAGTTCCGGCTTATTCTGTTCGGCTTTTGCAGCTCTTTTCAGCGCCGGGATGACGTGGGGAGGGTGCTGGTGGTAAATTCCAGAGGAACAAATTCCAAATTCCAAAGATGGAGGGTGGTAGGGCGAGTGGTAGTTTCCGCTGGGGCGGAAATAGTGGGTCCCGGCTTATTCTGTTCGGCTTTTGCAGCTCTTTTCAGCGCCGGGATGACGAGTGGAGGGTGCTAGTGGTAAATTCCAGGGGAACAAATTCCAAAGATGGAGGGTGGTAGGGCGAGTGGTAGTTTCCGCTGGGGCGGAAATAAAAGTCCTTTCTTTTTGCCTTTACTGTCTTTAGTTCCCCTTCGGGGATGACAAAATGGAGCGTGTCGTTTATGTCTTTTTCTGTTTTGCTCTGTGGTATTCTATAGGGTTTTGAAGCCTACCGTCAGGTAGAAGCTTCTTCCTTCACCCGGAATTATTCCCGGACCTGGATATCCGGTAGCTCTCCTGGTGAAGTAGCTGACATTGGCCAGGTTGTTAACGCTTGCCTCTAATGTCAGCCACTTCCAGCTATATCCTGCGGATAGGTCCATAAGGGTATAGGCAGGAACCAGTCCATTTACTGCGCTGTAGCCGCCATCTACTTCATTGGTTGCATCCGTGTATTGGTCGCTAAGGTGGCTGAACTGGTAGGTGAGCTTGAATTTCTTAAAGCTTGTCTGTATACCAGCTCTCCAGTTTAGTGTAGGTACATATTCCACCTCATTACCTATGATGTTTTTCATGTGGCTCTTTGTGTACTCCGATTTTGTGAGTGATAGGTTTGAATATACAGTTGCCTTTACATCCCTGGGCTGGTTATTAAGAGCTTCCAAAATGTCCATCTCCATGAATGTCTCCAATCCATATATCCTTGCCTCGCCTATATTGCTTCGCTTCCTGATCACTTGCGTGTGGGCGCCTTTGGTGTTGTATTCTCCTATCCGGTTTCCATAGTGCATGTAGAACCCACTCGCGTCAAACCGGAACAATTCTCTAATGCTGCCCCTCAAACCAAGATCACCACTATAACCCTTTTCGTCTTCTATGGTTGGGTCTATTTCAAAGGACTTATTTGTTACTCTAATGTCGCTAAAGGTTACTGATCTGTAGTTCTGTGAAATGTTTCCATAGACTTCCAGGGATGGCTTTAGTTTGTAACTGCTACCTATTCCTGCTATCACAAATGTCCTCGGTAAAGCTTTGTGCTCTTCCAGTGTATTGTCAAAGGTGTATCCGCCGGCAAGGTTTTGCTCGTAGTTTCTATACCTGCCATCTGCCTTTGTCTTTATATACTCAGCTCTCACACCTGGAGTAATATTCCATTTGTCAGTAATTCTGATTATCTGTTCAGCAAAGGCAGCGAGGTTCAGGTTAGGAAAAGAAAAGTCATGCAGTGGCTCTGTGCCTTCAGCGGGAAAGTCAAAGTCTGCACCATTTCCGTTGAATACATTTCCCTGCTTGCTGGTGCTGTAGCCATGATAGGCACGGATACCTGTCAGCAAAGTCATGTTCTTCTTGCCAATGGTATACCTGTGCATGAGTCGGGACTCCAGGGTCATTGTCTTGAAGGTACCCTTCAGCAAATCCCGCTCACCACCATTATCCATCTGGTCAGGTCTGTTCGGGCGGAAGCCTACAGCATCTCTGCTGGCTATGAGTCCGAATGCACGTGTTTGTATTCTTGTCCTGTCAGTGACATGATAATCCCACTCAAGGTCCAGCAGGTCCCAGCTTACGGCAAACCAGTTCCTTGCTCTGTTACTTTGTCTTGGGTCTTTTGCATACATATCATCCGTCAGTCCCCCTGGCTGTTGGGACAGGTAGTTCAGGTGGCTATACTCTACACCCACCATATGCTTGTCGTTTACGTGGTAGTGTACATCGGCATAGGCATTGAACGACTCAAACTCACTATTGGGCCTCCATCCATTGCCACACTTATAGTGCGCATAGGCATAGTAGCTAAGCTTTCCTTTTGTTCCGCCTATGCTGTTAAACGAGCTAAGGAATCCGAAGGAGCCAATCGTTTGCTTGCTTTCTATGTTTATTGCTTTGCTCTTGTCTTCCGGCTGCTTCATTTCAAAGTTCAACAACCCGCCAAACTGCGTTCCGTACTGGAGGCTAGCCGCTCCTTTTATCACTTCTATTCTCTTCAGCGCTTCTGCTGGTGGGGTGTAGTAGCTCTCGGGGTAGCCCAATGCGTCTGCGCTTATATCGTATCCATTCTGTCGTACATTGAAGTTGGATGTTCTGTTAGGGTCTAGTCCGCGCCCGCCAATGCTTAGTTGTAGTCCCGATCCGTCGTTCTCAAATATGTTCAGGCCAGCCACTTTCGCATATACCTGCCTGGTGTTGTTTGTAGCCTTGTTCACATTCAGTTGCTCCACATTTATCACTTCACTCTTCTTTCCGGCGGTCAGCTTCATGCCGTCCACCTGATATAAGTGGCCAAAGTTGCTCTCCTTCCTGTCTGTTACCTCTACTTCTTTCAGCTTCCTGGTGGTGTCTTGTGCCACACAAATTGCTGGCGCCAGCACAGCTATAGCCATTAGTATTCTAAAGCCCATATATATCATCCTGGAAGTCTTTCATCCAGCTCTTGTGTTTAAATGAATCGTATTCTTTAGCCAGGTCTCTGGTTTCGTCTACATACAGTCTGCTCCTCCTGCCGTTCAGGGTCACATATATTGTAGCGTACACTTCTGGCTCGGCTATTCCCTGCGCCTTGAATTGGTCGCGCAGGAAGTGTGCATATTGTAGTATAAAGTCTGGCTGAGTAGCCATCATCTTCTCCTGGTTCTTTGTCAGGTAGTCATTGTTGTTGATGCCGATTTCCTTTCCGGTGATCTTGTCTTTTACCACAAACTGCGCATAGCCCATCTTCTCCATCAGCATCACTCTCCAGGAAAAGCGATAGCCCTCTTCAGTCCAGAATAGCTCTCCTTTGGTAAAGGCATGCCGCCAAGGGACAATTGCCTGAACCAGGAAGAAGACGACGAACATTACTGCCAACGGTTTCCGGAAGCCTGCCCTGAAAGTGTAAACGTTGTTGTTCACAACTGCCGGTAATACTCCCAATAGTCTTTTGATCTTCGAGATTACCCGCTCTATAGCGGCACCGTCAAAGAAGATCAGCGTAGAAAGGATCATGATATAGGGGAACATCCCTATTGGAAACAGCAGTGAAGTCATTACGTGAAAGGCAATCACAGCTCCGTAGGCATAAAGTCTGGTTCTACTATTCAGCAGCAGAAATGCAATAGTAAGATCGTATACTGCGCCAAACCAACTAAAGGCATAAGCGGTCCACTCGTAGTTGAACAACCAGCCGATAACGGGCATATCGTTCCTTGCTGGTAGCCATAGCTTCAGTGGCATTGCCTGCAGCAGCCAGTCACTGTTCAGTTTGGCCAGTCCTGCATACAGATACACTATTCCCAGCATCAGTCTGATACTGCCGACGGTCCATCTCGGTATAAGACGTTTCGCTGATGACTTGTCTCGAAGTGCATCTATGGACATATTAACGTGTGCCGGTAGCCACATCATTAAAAACAGTACCAGCGTTACAAAGTAGTAGTGGTTCAGGTAGTTGGTCTTGTCCATCAGCTCTATGTACGTAAAGCTTAGGAACAGTACGACTGACGCGACCCGGTAGAACCAACCAAGTGCGAAGAACAGTGCACTGATGCCGCAAACGGCAAAGAGCAGATAAGTGTACTGCCCCATGGGCTGCACCCACTCAAACCCATAGTAGTGGAAGAAGAACTTTGGCTGAATGTAAAGCTGGTCTATCCACCCTTTCAGCCAGAAACGAAGGATGCCGCCGAATATCATCAAGCCAAAGACTATCCTGAAGAAGGCCAACGATGCACCGGGCACAGCCTCTTGCAGGTATTGCTTTGATAAGATATGTGGCGTGGTCAGCTTCATCTGTTATTAGTCACCGTCGTTGTCTACGTAAGTGATGGATATGCCAAATGCGGAGACCATATCCACTTTCAGCAGTGGCACAACATTCTGCAGTTGGTCATATACACTCAGTACTGCAGGTCTGTTATTCGTTACAGCATCTTTTATTGTTCCGTTCAGGCCTTCCAGTGCTGTAGTCGCTTCGTCCATTTCAGCAGCCACTACGTCTGACATCAGCTTTCCCTGCTCGTCTTTCGTGCCTATAGCGGCAAGGTAGTCCCTCATCCCCACGCCATTGTTAGTCCCGTCGTAGCTCATTCCTTCATAGAATTGCCTTACTGCCTTCATAGCCGCAACTGCCAGGTCTTTCGAAAGGGCAGGGGAGTAGTTAGCTTCTGTAAGTCCGGGTGAAGGCGTTCCTGCCATAGCACCTACCGGCAGACCTATCTTTCCTGACCTGAGGTAACGCTCGTAATACAGCACATAGCTGTTCACCAGTTGAGACAGGCTGCTGTTAGCGCTTACTCCTGTGCTTTCTACAAAGGCATCTTTGTATCCCGCCCATGCACTCTGAACACCAGTTATCATGTCAGTCATTTTATTCACTACAGCCATCAGGTAGTTTTTCCTGTTGGTAGCTAATGAACCAGTATTATAGTAACTCACTATATCTGCAGCAGTAGCGCCAGTGCCGTTGATCAGCAGGTCCAGGGCAGGAAAGCCCTGTGCATCTTTATTCCCAAATGCATCCAGGTCGTAGCTTCCGCTCGCTATGTTGTTGTTTACTTTCGTTTCTGATACAGGATAGATGTTTATATACATCCTCAGCGAGACATTTTCTGCTGGTCCAAATTCCAGCAGTTCCACTTTCTGCCAGGTCAGATAGGCATCCTTCCAGCTGTTTTGCAATGCCAGCAACTTAGGCTCGTCCGGAGCCGCCGTAAACGCGGCTGCATCCTGCTTTAGCGTGTTCATCTTTGCTACCATTTCCTGGTAGGCTGGCGTCACGTAATTGTCGGCATAGTTGGTAAGCAGGGCCTTCCTGTCAAAGTTGTCTGTAGTGCCATTATCATCTTTCTTATTGCAGGCGGTGAATGCAACAGCAATCAATAATGCCATGCCTGCGAGTCCCATTATCGTCTTTTTCATTGCTCTTCTTTTTAACGGTAAAAGCGGCCTTACCAGTAAGCCGCTTTTATCCTTTCTTCAGTCAATATATTAATGGTTTACCACTGTTTCTTTGTCGATGCCAAACGCATTGGCTATTTCGTTTCTCACGTTATCAAGGTCTGCATTCGTTAGCGACCAGAACCCGTGCTCCTTTCCAGTCAGTACTTCCAACAACTGATCAGATTTTGCTTTGCTGATCTTCGAGTTGTGGCCATAGCGCAGGGAGTAAACAAATCCAACTCCTTCTGACAGTGCGTGGAACTTGGATCCGTCGCTGTTTGCTGTCTTCGCCTTGTTCAGGTAGCTGATAGCTATAGTAGCTATTGATTTTTCCACCGCAGTGCGTATCGCTGCTATTTGTGTGGTTCTTGTTGTAACGTCGTCATTCACTATTGCTGCACGTCCTTTCAGGAAGGCCATATATACATCAGCAGGATTGCCATTTGGTTCATTCACCTGGCGCACGTAACCACCCAGGTAAGACTCCAGGTATTTAGTAGCGTCGTTAGGGTCTTTCTTAGGGAAAACTTCATTCTGAGTCAGGTAGCCATAAGCCTCATCCCAATGATGCTCCAGTTGTGTGTAGTTCTTTCCATTCACAATCACTTCATTATCTGCATTCATCTTCTCAGACCCCAGGTAGATATTGCTGATCTGGTCCAGCATCAGGGCACCTATTAGTCCTTTTTGAATAAACTGTCCATATTCAAATCCTTTTGCATCTACCAGGTACTTGCCATCCAGCAAGCCAGCGGTACCCTGGGCAGCCACCTGTCCGTTTGCGGCGCTTGTTGCTGCTATTGCGTCAAAGTAACCGTAAAAGCGCTGATGTTCAGCAGCAGCATCGGTTGCGCTAAAGGACTGAGCAGTTTTGGAGATAATTGTTTTATCGGTAGCAGCGTTCAAAGTAGCATCGTCAAACGCCCCGTTCTTGTTTTCAAACATGCTCTTAAGCTTTGCAGCATCCAGAGTCATAGTAGTTCCTTTTCTCATGTATGCATCCAGCTCTTTCATCATGCTTACACGTGTAGCCTGACCGCTAAAGTCTACAGATGTCTTGTTGTCTGGTCCTTTAAAGGTCTCCAGGTAGTTAGTTGTAGCTGTAAGACCAGAGTATGGTATCGTTTGTACCGGGTCATTGTCAGTCTTCTTACAAGACGTGAAGGCCAAAGCTGTAAATCCTATTCCAAGTAGAAGGTGCTTGTTCATGTAAATATTTTAATATGGGCGCAAAGGTACCTCCGGTCCTGTTAAAGGACTTTCAAATTTGGGAACAATGCTTATAAAATCGGGAAACGAGCTCCCTAGCCTTTCCTAACCCAGCTCTTTACCGGCCAAAAACAGCCGATTTTGTATCTTCATCGCAGTTTTTTGATAGGATATTATTCAAACGCGTACGTAGAAGATTCACCACCAGGTATATGGGACATTTGCCGAAGCTTATAGAAGACCTTGCTCTGATCTTAATGACAGGGGCGCTCACAACCCTCATTTTCAAGCGGATCAAGCAGCCGCTCGTATTAGGATATATTATTGCGGGTTTTCTGGTTGGTCCCCATTTATCCATCACACCTACCGTAGCTGATACCGCCAACATTGAAACCCTGGCGGAGATAGGGGTAATCTTCCTGCTTTTCAGCCTGGGTCTTGAGTTTAGTTTCAAAAAGCTGTTGCGGGTAGGAGGCTCTGCCTCCATTACAGCATTCGTAGAGATCATCTTCATCACGATCGGCGGATATCTGGCTGGCAAGTGGATGGGCTGGAGTACTATGGATAGCTTATTCCTGGGCGGTATGCTGGCAAGCTCCTCTACAACCATCATTATACGCGCATTTGACGAGCTGGGCGTTAAGACCAAGCAGTTCGCCAAAGTAGTGTTTGGTGTACTCGTGGTCGAAGATATCGTAGTCATCTTGTTAATGGTATTACTGTCCACACTGGCTGTCACCCAACAATTCGAAGGGATAGACCTGCTTAAGACAGTACTGAAGCTGTTATTCTTTCTTGCCCTGTGGTTTATAATGGGCATATTCCTCCTGCCGACATTCCTTCGCAAGGCAAAGAAGCTGCTGGATGAGGAGACATTACTGATCCTGGCAATCGGACTTTGTCTGGGAATGGTGGTGCTGGCCACGCAGGTTGGGTTCTCCGCTGAACTTGGGGCCTTCATTATGGGATCCATTATAGCAGAGACCACATCTGCGGAGAAGGTAGAACATATCATAAAGCCGGTGAAGGATCTATTCGGTGCAGTATTCTTTATATCAGTAGGAATGCTCATCGACCCACAGGCTATAGTAGAATATAAATGGCCCGTTATCGTTGTAACCTTACTTACGCTTTTTGGTAAGTTCTTTAGTACAACTATAGGTGCCATCCTTTCTGGTCAGCCCCTGAAGCAATCAATACAGGTAGGAATGAGCATGGCGCAGATCGGCGAGTTTGCCTTTATAGTCGCTACGCTGGGTCTGAGTCTGGGGGTTATCAGCGACTTCCTGTTCCCTGTTGCTGTAGGCGCATCGGCAATCACGACCTTTACCACTCCCTACATGATCAAACTAGCGGAACCTTTTCATAAAATAATAGAAAGGGCATTGCCAGCAAGGGTGTTAACCGCCATTAGCAACTATTCCTCCAGTACACAGAACATCCAGACCAAGAGCAACTGGAACGTTGTACTGCGATCTTACCTGAACATTGCCCTAACTAACGGCATAGTGGTTCTGGCACTGGTGTTTCTTTCCATTAATTTCCTAGTACCATTCCTGCACGCTCAATTTCAAAACCCGATTACGGCTAGTATATTAACGCTTGTTATATCCCTCGGCGTTGGTGCTCCATTTCTATGGGCGCTTATTGCAAAGAGACCAGATATTATGGCCTACAGGGAACTCTGGCTGGATAAGAAGCTAAATCACGGGCCATTACTGATGCTCGAGATCTCCCGATACCTTATCGGCACCTTACTGCTTGGCTTTTGGGTAGATAGACTGTTTTCGGCCAAGGTAGCAATACTGATTGCTGTGCCTGCAGCGATAATCGTCCTTTATCTGTTCTCGCGACGGATACAAGCTTTCTACCAACGGATTGAAACCAGATTTATTAAGAATCTAAACGCGAGAGAGTTGGCCGCTGCAGAAAAGGAAGCCCTTGAAATAGATGTTATTCAAAGGAATGCAGACATTCAGCTAGAGCTTGCCCCCTGGTCTGCCTATATCACGGACCTGGAGGTAAACCCCCACGCTGAGTACATTGGTAAAACCTTGGCGGAACTACAATGGCGGGAGAAGTATGGTATAAACATTGCCTATATTAAACGTGGTGATAAGCTTATTCACGCCCCTAGCCGGATCAATAAACTGCTCCCTTACGACCATGCCGGGATTATAGCCACTGATGAGCAGATGAGGACGTTTAAACCCGTCTTTGACGCCGTTGAAAGTATAGAACTGTTACAGCCAAACGTTGAGGACATTGTACTGCAGAAGATTGTTGTTAATGAATTCAATAAGCTTAAAGGTAAATCCATCCGCGACTCCGGAATCCGGGAACGTACCAATGGGCTGATTGTTGGCATTGAAAGAGGCAACTCCCGGATCCTGAACCCAGAGTCTACAATGGTTTTTGAATGGCAGGATGCCGTCTGGATAGTGGGTGACCGGAAGAAGATATTGCAGTTGGTAAAGGGTGATGATAAAGTCATAATAAACTAGGCGAAGTAGTGTAGAGGATTTTACGGTTCGCATTCTTGCTTCTATAATGCCAGATCGCACTTAAAGAAACCAGTCTGGCGAAGAATCATCAATTCTCCCTGGTCGCCTGGTTCGTTGATCAGAATACGCAGAACTCATCAGTTGGCAAGGTTTTTTACGGATGGATTAATGGAGCGCTTGCTAATCAATAGCCAATGCCCAACAATAAGTTTCAATATGGCTACCGACGTAGACAAAACCGAGATTATAAAACACAGCCTAGAGCTAGATGAGGATATCACCTTGTTCAAAAAAGGGATATATTTTCAGAGGGCAGGTACAGTATTGATGTTTATTTTCCTGATTTGCGGTGCGGCTGGTGCATTTGGCACAGGGCCTATTAGTCAGCAAAACCTTACAGTTGGAGCTGCAAAGATCGAGTCTGAGAAGTTCCTGAGGTTCAAAGATGAAACGGAACTCCTATTCCGTCTTCAACAGGTAGAAGCTGAGGCGCAGATCGCGTTTCCAACCGAATACCTGGAGCATTTTGAGGTAACGAACATAATGCCAGAGCCGATAAGCACAGAAATAGTTGGTGATAAGGTCGTGTATCGGTTTGCTGCAAATGACAAGGCCGTAATTCGATTCTTTCTCAGCCCCGGCCAGACAGGTTCAGTAGAAGGTTCACTAAGTGTGAACAACCAACCCGTTCACATTTCACATTTTATCTATCGCTGATGAATCCGATATTAAGAGGTGTAATCATCTACGTCTTTCTGCTGATAATCTTCCGAATTACCGGGAAGCGAACATTGTCCAACACTACCACTTTTGAGTTAGTCTTGCTGCTCATCATCAGCGAGGTAACGCAACAGGCGATGGCCGGAGAAGACTTTTCTATTATCACAGCCTTCTTGTTGATATCCACTTTGATCGGTATGGATCTGCTATTCTCATTTATTAAGACGAAGTCCAAACTTTTTGATGAGGCCGCGGAAGGCTCACCCATAATAGTGGTAGATAAAGGCAAACCACTTAAGAACCGAATGAGGTTATCCCGGGTGGGTGAAGAGGACATACTTGCTTCGGCACGTCTGCTGCATGGGTTAGAGCGGATGGATCAAATCAAATATGCCGTACTGGAAACCGACGGCAGTATCTCTATCGTTCCCTTCGAAGGGAAGGGATAACTGATGCAGTTCACTTGACCTCCAGGGAATCGCGAATGCTTTCTCAACTGCCAACAGCTTTGAAATACAAGGATCGTATCTCCTCCAGGTTAGCTTTGTTGAGAGGTTTGTTGATGAACTTTTTCACTATCGGATTATTCTCTGCCCTCTCATGATCTGTCTGACTGAGAGATGACGAAAGCATTATGACGGTGCAGCACTGCTTGATGTACTCAGGTAGAAGCGCCAGTCGCTCCAGAAACTGAAAACCATCCATTTCAGGCATGTTTATATCGAGAATGATCACCTGCGGGAGCGTCTCAGGTTTATCATAATTCTGCTCAAGAAATGCTATTGCCTTCGTTGCCATATCGTATTCGATGACTTCATTGGCAAAATCGTTCTTCTTCATGATGTGAGAAACTACATAACGATCAATAGTAGTATCATCTACAATCATAACCTTCTCAAATTTGAATGGTTCCATGCTCTTATATTTATTGGAAATTTAAGTTTGGTATTTTGATAAAGCACTTTGTGCCCACACCTGGCTCGGACTCCAGAGTAATTTGCCCTTTCAGCTTATCCACGGTTTCCCTTACTATGTAAAGGCCTAACCCTGAGCCTGACGAATTCTCAGACACACGATAGAACATATCAAACACCTTTTCCTGATACTGCCGGGGAATGCCTATTCCGTTGTCCTCAATTTCAATTATGGACATTTGCTCGTCAGCGTGAGCCTTTATCCTTACAAATGACTGTTCAGCGAGTGGGTTGTGGTATCTGATTGCGTTTGAAATAAGGTTGTTTAAAATGATTTTAAACCGTCCCTGGTCTGTGTAAAACGGAGTATCCTGCTTCACATCAAGTGAAATTGATACATTTCTTGAATCGTTGGCCATGTACTGTAGGTCATTTTTGATTTCCAGCAACATGTTTTTAAAATCGACGGTATTAACTTTAATTTCCCCCCTGGCATTTCTTGAATAGTCCAGTATTTCACTAATAAAATTGTCAAGTCGGCTGATGCTACCCTTAAGCATCTTCATATGCTCCCGGGTTAGCTCTTCTTCTGACTCCTCTTCCGTAATATCAACAATTCCCTGCATTGAAAGGAGCGGTGCTCTGAGGTCATGGGAGACACTGTAAACAAACCTGTCCAGTTCACTATTTGATTTCCTTAGTTCCTCGTTAGTTCTCTGCAGGGTTGTTTCATTGCGTTTACGCTCGGTAATATCCTGAATGGTGCCATGCAACTCCTTCAGTACCCCTTTTCCATCTACAACTACTTTTCCCTGTGCCAGTATGGTTTTTACAGATTTGTCAGGCATGATGACCCGCACCTCAAAAGAAATAGGTTTCTGACCGGCGATACTGTCATTGATAGTTGCCGTTACAAAATCCAGGTCGTCTTTATGTATGCACTCCATAAATGCCTCGTATGTCGGAGCCATCTCATCCGGTGTTCTTTCCATGATCCTGTAGAATTCTGCAGACCTGTAAATAACGTTAGTTTGCAAATCCCAGCTCCAGTCACCTATGCTCGCTATTCTTTGTGCTTCGTTCAGCCTGTCGTTGGCTTTTTTCAGATCCTCACTGATCAGCAGAATTGCTTCTTTCTGCTTCTGTTCCTCAATCAGGCGGCCCGTTTCAAACGTTTGCTCGATATGCCTTTCACTGTACTTTTTAAAGTGGTGCGCCCAAAGCCCGCAGGTAAAGAATATAACAGCGGCCAGGACAATATGTATGATGAATGTCTGCAGATCCATGTACTCAAGCTGAGTAAAATAGATGTCTTCAAGCCCACTGAATTGCAGATAACCGAAAAGACCATGGTGAACAACCACCACAAGAACAAGAGGAATTTGTAGCTTCCAATTCTGGTAGGTAATGAGGATGGCGCTCCCAATAAATGCTACGAAGTGCATTTCAAACATACCATGCATCTGGTAGATGTACTGAGCCATGAAAATGCCAATACCCGTACTGAGGACATATTGATAAATGTCAGACTTTGGAAGAAGTAATTTTGTAGTGTAGTAGGCGATCAATGAAAGTCCGCCTACACCAACGGCGATATCCTTTGTATCATAGAAGACAGACAGTACCAGGCCTCCTAGAAAGAAGCTAATGAGAAAGTAGTTCACAAGTCTGTCTGACTTATTCTTAATCTGTTCGAGGAACACCTCAATGTGCGTGGCCTTGCTCGAGTTATATGCTGCCTCCATTTGTCTTGATTTTATTTTTTACAGAACGGTAATTCACAACCATAAGCTTTGAGTGCGTAAGGACTGAACTCGACATCATAGTTGCTTTCCAACAAACTATCCAAAGCCATCTGTGCATAATTGGATGCTTTGTCAGTGCAATACCTGCTCTTATTATAGTTCCCGCGATAATACAGCTCACGATTTTCGTTCAATATGACAGCTTGTGGGGTGGAATACACACCGCATTTCTCAGCCAGGGCACTATTGAATGATATTGGAAGGTCTAAACCGAACCTATCTTTTATTTCCTCTTCTGTGTAGTCTTTATCCTCGTTAACCACAACAACGGCGAATGAAACCACATCGCTATATTGTTTGATTAGACTCTTTACATGCTTAAGGTTGAAGCGTGAGCAGGGACATTCCGGGTTGAAGAAGTGAATTAACACCGGCCTGTTTCCTGCAATCTTCAGGTCAGTTTGCACATCGATCGTTGTTCCTTCAGCCACTTTTCTGTACTCTGCAGGCATGGGGGTTGGCAGACGATACTTCAATTCATTAAGCCAGAACAAATAAGAAATAGCAGAAAAGCTACTTGCTAAAATGATGATAACCAAAGCATACCTCATGTCTCTCCGTTGATATGGAAGCTAAGATTAATGTTTAAATATTAGTTCCGATAGAATAATTCATCGTTCACAACTTATTAACAACAGCCGGCGAGACTTCTTCTCATGAGTACTACGTTTCCCTCCGGTCCTACCCTAAGTCAGAACATTCCAAATCCTATTTATGTCTAATAGCTGTGAACTTCTATTGGGTTATATATAAGTGTCTGCTGAAAAGTGCCAGCTTTATGTAGCTTTGCGCCTCATTATCGCCTTTGCTATAGTTATTATGAGGTTATACATTATCATTTCCCTCCTCCTTTCCTTCGGGTTCAATACTGTTTGTGCAGATGAATATCCCACCCTGGAGACAGACAAAGCGAGAATTGACTGGTGGCTGCAAAGGGCAATGGAAATAGTGAATGAAAAGAGAGATAGCGCCCTCATATACACTAAGAAAGCATATAGCGAATCTAAAAGAACTGGTTATGAAGCAGGTGAGGCAGAAGGGGCAAAGTTGCTGGGTACGAATGAAATGTACAACAGCAACTATGAAAAGGCCAGTGAATACTACAAAGAAGCGATAGCATATTACAAGCAACAGAATGATTTAAAAAAGCTGGCGGACCTGTATACACTGGAAGGGATAAAAAATGGTATGCAGAACAAATCGGCACTGGCGCTAGACTGGTTTTTGAAAGCGCTGAGTTTATCCGAACAGGTAAAGGACGATGCAAACGTAGCAGACCTGAACTTCAAAATAGGAATTATATACGGGCAGGTGGAAGATTATGAAAATGCCCTGGCATACCAGCAGAAGGCAATTGACTATGGGGAAGAAACAAGCAATAAGAAGTTGCTAATGGCGGCCTATGGAAACATGGGCATGTTACTTGGACAGAAAGAAGATTATAAACAATCCCTCGTTGCGCTACGGAAGGCAAAGGCGCTGACAATGGAGATCGGAAACGTCAGGAACTTGCCGAATGTTTACCTTAACCTTGGCAACGTATTTCGTGAAACAGGTCAGTATGATTCCTCCCGTTTGTACCTCAATCAGGCACTTCAGATATATACAAAGGCAGCGTATCCGCTGGGTATTGCGGGATCGGCAAACGCGCTTGCTGACCTGTATCTGAGAGAGAGGAAGTATGACTCCGTTTTTGCATATGCGCGACAGAGCCTGGCATTGGCGGAACAATTTAAGGACAGGGACCTGCAGTACCAGAATAATTACTTCCTGATAAGGGCCTACCTGGCTAAGAGCAACTACAAAGAGGCCTCCGGCCTGATTGAAGGATTGCTGGCACTGCGGGACAGTGTGGACGAAAACAGAAGCGAGGCAATAGTGGAACGCACCAGGCTGAGTTACGAGCTTGATCAAAAGAATTCATCCATAAGCGCACTGGAGGCAGAGAATAAAGCCAAAACGATGCAGCGCAACCTTTTGCTGGCAGGATCTGCAGGCGGCATCATATTTACAATGGTGGTGTTCCTGGGCTTCTATAAGATCAGGAAGAAGAACAGACAACTACGGGCACAAAAGGAAAACCTGCAGGAGTTAAACTCTGTAAAGGACAAGCTGTTCTCAGTGCTGAGCCATGACCTGCGTTCCCCGCTTTCGGGCATGCTTGGCGTGTTGCCTCTGATGGAATCGAAGTTGCTGACCGAAGAAGAGGAGAAGGAGATGCTTGGCAGCCTGAGAATGTCTGCGTCTAATACGCTGGAAACACTAGATAACCTGCTGATGTGGGGATCGAGCCAGATGAAGAATGACGGCCCCGTAACTGAGCACGTGAATGTGCGCGAAGTATCATTAAGAGCCGTTGCCCTGTACAACAACGTGGCGACACAGAAAGGGGTGACAGTGGTGAACAGCATAGGTGAAGAATGTATAGCCAGGTTTGACAGCAATCAGCTCGAGTTCATAGTTCGCAACCTGCTGGCAAACGCTATTAAATTTTCCTACAAAGATCAGCAAGTGGAGCTGCGCGGCCGATGTGCTGACGGAAGAATCGTACTTGAAGTGGAGGATCACGGAACAGGTATGACAGAAGAAGCACTGAAAAACCTGTTTGACCCACAAAAGAAGGAGCGGAAGAAGGGAACCTCCGGCGAGTCTGGTGTTGGTCTTGGCCTTACATTGATAAGTGAGTTCCTCGCTAAGAATGGCGGCACTATCAGCGCTACCAGCACACCCGGCAGGGGTACCTGTTTTACGGTGATCGTTCCAGGTACTTAGGTAGTGTCAGGCCGCATCTCTGACTAATTTAATCTGCGCTTATCTGCCATGCAGCAGATTGGGATTTCTGAACTACCAGAATGCTCAACTAAGAACTAATCTATTACCTTTGGCAGCAACATTTTATCCTAATACATGAAGAAGAATATAGCCCTGCTGGCAGGCGGGTATTCCGGTGAATATGTAATATCTATTCAGACGGCAGATACTATAGAGAAGAATCTCGATGCGGAGCGATTTAATACTTACAAGATTATCGTAACCCGTGACGGATGGTGGCATGAGTCGGCAGAGGGCAGGGTAGCGGTGGATAAGAATGACTTCTCCCTAACCATTGGCGGGAAAAAGGTAACCTTCGACTGTGTATTTATAGCCATACATGGTACACCAGGCGAGGACGGAAAGATCCAGGGATACCTGGATATGCTGCAGATACCCTACACCACATGCAACTCTATAGTTTCGGCACTTACCTTCAATAAGAGCTACTGCAACAAGGTAGTAAAGGAATTTAATGTTGTGAATATTGCCAACTCGGTACACCTGATAAAGGGTGAGCCATACAATATTGGTAATATACTGGAGCAGCTGAAGATGCCGGTGTTTGTGAAACCGAATGAAAGTGGCTCAAGCCTGGGCGTAAGCAAGGTGAAGTCTGTAGAGGAAATGATGCCTGCTATTGAGAAGGCATTTAAAGAGGATAACCAGGTGCTGATAGAAGAATTTATAGAAGGACGTGAGCTGACTATAGGAGTATACAGAATAGGTCCGTACCTGCACACCCTTCCACCCACTGAGATAGTGAGCCAGAATGAGTTCTTCGACTACGAAGCGAAGTATACACCGGGCGTGACCAATGAAATAACACCGGCTAAAATAAGCGAAGACACACATGAGGAGCTGAAGACAAAAGCAACCTATGTATACCGCCACCTGAACTGCAGAGGAGTGGTAAGGATGGACTTCATTTTGCAGAATCAGACCAATAAGCTCTTTTTCCTGGAGGTGAACACTATGCCGGGGCAGAGCGAGAATAGCATAGTTCCCCAACAGGTGAGAGCCGCCGGCCTGTCTCTGAAAGACTTCTATGGCTCCATACTTGATGATTGTTTAAAGAACATTTCACAATAAATAGGCTACTTTGCGCCTTTTGACTGCCTGACAGTATGTATCAAAAACTAAGGAAATCTCTTTTATTTAATATAATAGCAATACTCCTGGTGTGCTGGGGTTTGTATTTCGTTTTCTTTGCCAGTCTGAGCGCCATTACACGCCATAATAGTGAAGTGAAGGTGCCCAATGTGACCGGCCAAAGCATGAAGGCAGCAATGAGCGCATTGGAGAAGATGGGTTTTGAGGTGGATATTGACTCATCTT
>Ga0196970_1001010_pt1 | contig 22883 bp, 11 predicted proteins | sample S1v_513CmetaG_FD_148672 | JGI IMG/M metagenome (GOLD analysis project Ga0196970, IMG submission 148672) | Soil microbial communities from Anza Borrego desert, Southern California, United States - S1+v_5-13C | ecosystem: Environmental > Terrestrial > Soil > Desert | place: USA: California...
GTCGTCCGAACCCAGGGTGGTAGTCTGCCAGATCAGGGGCGGCTGGTTATTGGACGCCGATCACCCCTGAAACTGGCCCAGTGTTGCAAGCCGATGCACACAGCTGGCCCATGGCCGCAAGCGCCTTGAGGGCATCGAGGCGGCACTTGCTGCGCGGCCGGGCGAGTCCCCCTTCCCCGATGGCCCCGACCTTTTTCGCTCGGCCGAGGACAAGGCGGGGACGACCATCCTGGACGCAAAATCCAAGCTGCGGAGAGCCGAGTGAGCGACGCCGCGGACCAGTGCCAGTTGCTTGGAGAGATCCTCGAAGCGATGCTGCTCGACGACGTCGACATCACCGCCCGTGGTGTGACGCGCCGGGCCGGTTCGCCGTTCCGGCACGCCAGCGACATCACGCGGGTCGCCGAACGGAAGCGGTTGCTCGACTCCTACCGTGAGCGGCAGGCGAAACTGCGGACGGTGATGGAGCGCGCGGACAAGCAGTCGAAGACCAATCTGGTCTCGCGCATTGCAAAGCTGGAGGACGACAAGTCCACCGCCGAAGCCGAGCGCGACGTGCTCATCGCCTCGCACAAGGCCATGCTCCTGGCCGTCGGCGAGATGGGCGGCATGACTGCTTGGAAGCAGTTTTTCACAGCGTGGGATGCAACCCGCGCGTCGCTGGGCAGGATGGGCGCCCTGCCCCCAGCGGATGTGCACCCCCTGCCCTCTAAACCCAGCAAATCACAACCGAAGATCGTGTGATAGCTTAGGGCATTGCGCCATAGCGACCCGTTCAAGGTACCTTATCAGGCAGCGGGTGCGGACGCGACCCAGAGCACCGCGTACTGTTCTGTGCGGCCCACCGGGCGAACCAATCCCCGCGCTTCACGTCGCCGCAGGTTGCTCACAATCAGCAGGCACAAACGGCTAAACGCCCCGGCATCAAGCGACACTTGCCGGCGGTTACAGAGCACCTCCCCAATCTGCTGGGCAGTAAGAGCCCTGCTTGCTGAGCGCAGAACTCCCATGGCTTCATGTCCGAGTTCCCCACGGAGAAGGCCTAAGGCTTGGCGAACCATTCGGTTGCTGGTTGCCATCGGTTGCGGCGGGGATCCGACGGTCAGAGCAAACAGCTGCATGGCGCCGTCCACGGTGGCAAGTTCCCGATCCAACGCGGCAAGCTGCTCGGACAGCGCTCCACGGCGCGCATCCAGTTCGGCACGCTTGGCCGCCAAAGCGGCGATGACGGGATCGTTGCTCAGCGACGAGTGGGGGGACGGTGCGGACAAGGATGAGGTGGGCATGAGCGGAACAGACAGGGCAAGGTGAAGAGGCACTGCATCCGTATATCCTATTTTGGGATTATCCGGAAATAGGTTTAGTGAGGCGGCCGCTTTCCGCATTCCGGCGGCCCTCCGTGAAGTCCGTCCACACTCCGGCGTATCGATTGCTTGTTGACGTGCTCGTCGAAGCGCGCAAGACATCTGGCCTGACCCAGCTCGAAGTGGCGCATCGGTTGGGCAAACCACAGTCCTTCGTTGCCAAGATCGAAAAGCGGGAACGAAGGCTTGATGTGGTGGAGTTTATCAAGCTTAGCCGTGTGCTCGGAGTAGACCCGCATGCGGCGCTTGGCAAGGTTGAGGAAGCCCTGTCAAACTCCCCGTAGGGCGGTTCAATTTCTAAAACTTCTCATTTCAGGAAAGCGGCAGCACGCCGGCTCTGGCCTGGGACATGAGTCATAAATGGCTCATCGACGGATCGCCTTGACCATTCACCAGCCCGCACCTATCGCTTGGGCGTGTTGGAAGCGGACCTCCCCTCTCTGCTCCCCTCATTTCTGAGCCGCGATGACTGAGCTTACCGAAACCGTCCGTATGACCTATCGCCAGCTTGCCGAGCACTTCGGTATCGGGCTTGACAGCGCGCGGATCAAAGCTCAACGGCACATTCGTGCTGGTCGATGGAAGCTTCTTCCGGGCAACTATCCCGGCTCACTTGTCGTTGTCGAGCTTCCGGTCGAGTATCTGAAGGTTCAGGTTAAGCCATCGGGCCGCCAAGCGCGATCGGGTCACCGCCCTCCCTCCGCACAACCCTCTTCTATCTCTACCCTTCCGTCATCCGCGCTGTCCTTTGACGCCACTCTGCTCGGCGAGTTCCGTGACGAGCTGCAGCGCTTTCGTACTGACCTGGAGCAGGAGAGGGCAGCCCGTGTCACTGAGCGCGACGATTGGCGAACGATCATTGAGCAGTTCGAAAGCAACCACTTGGCGGAGCTGGAACGACTCCAAGCCGACCGCCAAGCCGAACGAGAGCGTATCCGCGAGCTCGTCGGTAAGCTGATCGAGGACACCGCAGCGCGCGATCTGGAACTACGTGAACGCGCTGAACTCGCAGAGCGCCGCGCCGAATTTGCGGGAGCCGCTACTGTTCAAGCCCAGGCCGAGGCCGCGAGCGCACGTGAGAGGGCCGACAGGTTGGTGGCGCAGGTTGAACGGCTGACCAGCGCGTTGGACCGCGTCCATAAAGACCGACAGGCAGAGGTAGAGGAATTCGCTGCCCTGTCTGCTGAGCGTGATACGCTGGTGGCCGAGGTGAAACGGCTACGGCAGCCATGGTGGAAACGCCTCTTTCGTTCGATGTGATTACCGAGCACACCACCGTTCCCTTTTGCATCACTGCGGGCACTGATGCGTCCGGCAAACCACCGGATACTGTTGGCGAAATCAGCGGCAGGACTCCAAGCCCCTCAGCCCTCGTCCGGGAAGCACAGTGTTAGGGCGGGATCTGCCATCTGCCGGAGCCTTCCGGATCACCGTTTCGGAATTCGCCAACAGTATCTTGGGAGTACCAGACCGATCGTATCCGCCAGCGCCGCCAGGAGGCGGAAGAGGCCGAGCTTCGCCAGCGCGAGCGGGACGCCAGCCGGCCCTCCTGGGCGGGGCGCTGAGGGTCAGGCCACCAGCGCCTTGAGGCTGTTCCAGAGCGCCTCGAACTCCGCGGCCGCGCCGCCGTCCACCGCCGCGTGCAGTTGGCGGCTGAGGGGCGGTTTGCCGACCGGTCCAGGCGTGCCCGCGTCGGCCCGGCGCTCGGGCGGGGGCTGCTGCGCCGGTTCGGCCGGAGGCGCCGCTTGGTCGGGAGCGGGCTGATCGGGGGCCGTGTTGTCCTGGCCGGCGGGCGTGCGCTGCTGCGTCGGCGTGGCGGCGCCCTCGCTCCCTTCGACCGAAGTGTTCTGCCCCACAGCGATGCGGAACTCGGTCACCGCCTGGGCGCCCTGGTTGTCGCGCGCGATAACCTTGATGTTGACGGCGGTCTGCAGGTCGGGCGGCGGGCTGCCGGTGAAGGTGCCCGACGAGGCGTCGAACTTGAGCCAGGTCGGCAGCGGCGAGCCGTCGGACTGCGTCGCCTCCAGCATCACCTGGGCCTGGGGATCGGTGCTCTGGAACGTGCCGACGGGAATCGGAATGTTGCTGGGCTGGCCGGGCGAGATCGTCCGGTCGCCCACCGTGCCGACAACCTGGAGCGTCGGCCCGGAGCTGCTCCCCGACGGCGCCAGGACCACCGGAGGCGGCAGGCTGTTTGGTCGCGACCCGCCGTCGCCCAGGGGATTGCCGAGAGTGCCGGTCGTCGGCGAGGGCACGTTTGGACCGTTCGTGGGCGTGGTTGCCGGCGCCACTCCAGGGGATGGAGGCGTGACCGCGGGCGGCTGGGAGGCGGGCGTGACGGCCGGCGTCACCGCCACCGTCGGCGCGGCGGGCGTGACCGGCGTCAGGGAGGAGATTACCGAGATGAGCGGGGCCGTCGGGGTCGCTACCGTCCCGGGGGGCGTCGTCGCCGGCCCTTGCACCACGGTCAGGACCGCGGGCGTGCTGCTCACCACGGGTGTGGACGGCGGCGTGACGGGCGGCGGCGGCGTCACGGCCGTGGTCGGCGTCACCACCGGCGGCTGGACCGGCACTGTTGGGGGCGTGACCACCGGAGTGTTGGGCACGACGGGGGGCGTCACCACTGGCGGGGTAACGATGGGCGGCGTCACCACCGGCGTCGTTGGGGTCACGACGGGCGGGGTGGTGACGACCGGGGTCGTTACCGTCGGCGTATCGTCGGTCCGAGGCGCGTCCGGAGTCGGCGTCACGTTGACGGCTGCGCGTGTGGCGAAGCTGACGGCGTGGTTGCCGGCGGCGTCGCGCGTGGCTGCCGACGTCTGCGCGCCCGGATCGGTGTAGGCGACGGTGACGGCCTGGTTGAAGCCCACGCCGGAGGCGAGGGTCAGCGTGACCGTCTTCTGGCCCGGATCCACGTTGACGGCGTTGACCGCCACCGGCCGGCCGTCCACGGTCACCGTGAAGGCTCCAGCGGGCGCCTTGTTCACCGAATCCAGCGGCGAGGCGTCGGCGTAGGAGAGCGTGAGAAGCGTGCCGTTCGCGATCGCGCCGGCAATCTGCGGCGCCCCGCGGTCGAGCGCCACCACAAGCGGGGCCGAGGCCGCGCTGGCGTTGCCGGTGGTGTCGCTGATTCGGGCGGTCAGCGTCTTCAGGTCGTCCGCGCCGACGCCGGTGAGGGTCACGTCGATGTAGCCGGCAGTGATGTTTGACTGCGCGATGGAGGCCGTGCCGACCGCCGTGCCGCCCAGGTAAACGGTCGCCACGTCGTTGGCCACCGGCGCCGTGGCGCCCGTGCCGGCGAAAGTGACGCGCACCGTGGGCGTGGCCGTCAGCCGATCGGTGCTGCTGACGCCCGTGTCGTAGGTGCCGGGGAGGCTGAGGCCGGGGGTCGCGGGCGCGGTCGTATCGACGCGCAGTTCGTTGGCGCTGGTATCGCCGGCCTGCCCGCCGGCTTGGCGACTGGCCGTGGCGGTCACCTCGTAGGTACCGTCGGCGAGCCGGTCGGCGGTGGGGATCACCACCGACCAGCTCATGCCGTTGATGGTCAGGCCCTGCCCGGCGGTGTAGGTCTTGCCGTTGATCGTCACCGACAGCGTGTCGGTGCCGCCGTTGGCGCCCCCCCAGGTGCCGGTGACCGTAGGCGTTCCGGAGGTGGCGGCGATCGCCGCAACCGTCGGCGCGGTGGGCTGGCCCGTGCTGGCCGTGTCGTTGGTCACCGACAGATCGGCGAAGGTGGCTGCGTCGTTGCCGGCAAGGTCCTGGATTGCGGCGACATCGTTGTTGCCGCTCGGGTCGGTGTAGCCGACCTTGATCACCTGCCCGTAGGTCACCGGGGTGGCGAGCGTCAGTGTGACCTTCTTGGCGGCGGCGTCCACCGACACGCTATTGACCGTCACGCTCTGCCCGTCAACCGTCACCGTGAAGCGGCCGGCGGCGGCCGGGTTGGCGGCATCCAAGCTGTTGGCCTCGGTGTAGGTCAGTACAAGCGAGGCGCCATCCACGACGGCGCTGCTCACCGCCGGGGCCGTGGTGTCGAGCGTGAAGGTGAGCGAACCGGTTTGCGACACGTTGCCGGCTTGATCGGTCTGGCGGACGTAGACGGTGTTGGAGCCCTCCGCCGCTGTCGGCGCCATGGTGCTCCAGGTGGTGCCGTTGGCGCTGTACTCGACCGTTGCTCCCGCCTCGACATTGCCGGTGGTCAGCGTGCCGCTGGCGCTGTTCTTGTCGGTGGGGCTGGCGCCGCTGTCCGTCTGCAGCGACAGAGTCGGCGCCGAGGGCGCCTGGGTGTCGATGACCAGCGCGAAGCTGCTGGACGCCGTGCCCCGCGCGGTGCCCTCCTCGACGCGGGCGGTGTAGGTGTAGGTCTGGCCGTTCGACAGGCTGGAGCTGTTGTCTGTGTAGGTCCAGTTCGTGCCGTTGACCGTCGCGGCGCCAATGGAGGAGCCGTTGCGGTAGACGCGCAGCACTTGGCTTCCGGTCAGCACGCTGGACAGCGTGCCGGACAGTTCCGGCGCGGTGTCGTTGGTCCGGGCGCCCGAGGTGAGGTCGCCGGTCACCGGGGTCACGTCGTCCACCGCCTTGGTGATGGTGACGGTCTGCGTCGGGGTGGCGATGCCGGTGTTGTTGGTCACCACACTGTTGCTGTAGGTCGCCGCGTCGTTGCCGGCGATGTCCTGCGTGGCGGAGGGATCGTCGGACGTGCTGGGGTCGGTGTAGGTGACCGTGACGGTCTGGTTGTTCAGCGCCGCGGAGGCGAGCGTCAGCGTCACCGTGCCGGCGCTGGCGTCCACCGCCACGCTGGTCACCGCCACGGTCTGGCCGGCGACGGTCACCGCGAAATCGCTGGTAGCGGCCTTGTTCGCCGCGTCCAGCGTGCTGGCGTCGCTGTAGGTGAGGACCAGCGTGTTGCCGACGACCGTGGCGCTGCTGACCGACGGCGTGGCGGTGTCGAGCGTGAAGGTGAGCGATGCGCTGGACGATGTGTTGCCGGCGGCGTCCACCTGCCGGACGTAGACGGTGTTGGAGCCCTGGGTGGCGTTGGGCGCGCTGGTGCTCCAGCTGGTTCCGTCGGTGCTGTACTCAATGGTAGCGTTGGCCTCTACGCCGCCGACGCTCGGCGTGCCGTCCTTGGTGATCTTGTCGGAGGTGCTGCCGCCCGTGTCGGCCTGGAGCGCCACGGTCGGCGCCAGCGGCGCCGTGGTGTCCATGGATACGGTGAAGGTCTTGGCGCTGCTGTTCGCCGCCACGACGGAGCCGTTGTTGTCCTTCACCTTGCCGGCGTTGATGGCGATGGTGTAGGTGCCGTTGTCGGCGTCGTTCCAGCTGCCATCCGGCGGAGTCACCGTGTAGGTCGCGACACCGTTGCTCCACGTCGCCCCGGTCACGGCCAGCGTGCCGCCGCCCGGCCCGGTCACCGTGACGTTGCCTGTGCCGATGGAGGCGGCGTTAATGGTGCCATCGCTGTCGCTGTAGGCGATGGTGAAGCTGTAGGAGGTGCCGGCCTTGTCCGACTGGCCGACGTCCGCGGCGGTCACCGTCCCGGCGGTCGGCGCCGGGTTGCCGGTGCCGTTTGTCGCTGTCTGGGTGGGGACGGATGCGGCGTCGTTGCCTGCAACGTCCTGCACGGCGTTCGCGTCGTTGCCGCCGGTGGGATCGGCGTAGCTGACCGTCACCGTCTGTCCGACCGTCACCGCGGAGGCGAGCGTCAGCGTGACCGTCTTGTTGGTCGCGTCCACGCCGACCGCGTTCACCGCCACGGTGGTGCCGTTCACCTGCACGGTAAAGGCGCCGGCCGCCGGTGGGTTCGTCGCGTCGAGGCTGCCGGCCTCGGTGTAGGTGAGCACCAGGGTGTTGCCGCTGATGCTGGCGCCCATGATGGTGGGTGCCGTGGTGTCCAGCGTGACCGACAGCGCGCTCGACGCGCTGCCCGCGTTGCCGGCCGTGTCGGTGATGTCGGCGGTCAGCGACTTGGTGCCGTCGGCCCCCAGCGAGGAGGTGGTGACGTCCACAAAGCCGGCCGACAGGTCGTTGGCGACCAGCGTGGCGGTGCCGACCTGGTTGCCTCCGGAATAGACCTTCACCACGTCGCCGACGCCGGGCAGCGCGCTGCCCGTGCCGGTGAAGGTGACGCGCACGGTGGGCGTGGTGACCGCCGTGATGCGGTCGCTGCTGCTCGCACCGCTGTCCGAGGTCGAGGTCAGCGCCAGCGTCGGTGCCGCCGGGGCGGTGGTGTCCACCGTCAGCGCGAAGCTGGCGGAGGCGGTGCCCAGCACGGTGCCGTTCTCGGCGCGCGCGGTGTAGCTGTAGGTGGTGCCGTCGACGAGGCCACTGTCCTGGTAGGTCCAGGAGGTGCCCGTGACCGTGGCGTTGTTGATTTTGGTCCCGTCGCGGTAGATCGCCAGCACCTCGCCGGAATTGAGCGGGCCTGTCAGCGTGCCGTTCAGGAGCGGCGCCGTGTCGTTGGTCCGCGCCCCGCCGGTGAGCGCACCAGTCACCGGGGCCACGTCGTCGGTGGCCGAGGTGATGGTGGGCGTGGCGATGTCGCCGGTCACCGAGACCGTCGCCGTCGCCGGGTCGGACAGGTTCCCCGCATCGTCCAGCGCTTTGAACGCGAAGGTCCGCTGCCCGGCCGTCGAGCCGCCGGCCAGCGTGTTCTGGTACTGGATGTCGCGGATGATCGCCTGCCCCTCGGCGGCGGTCATGGTCGTCCAGTCCGATTTCACGATGGAGAAGGTGTTGCTGGCGTAGGTGATGTTGACGCTCACCCCCCCCACCAGCACGCCGGTCCGGGCGCCGCCCGACCCGTCGGCGGCGAGCGCCGTCTGGCCGAAGAGGAGCTTTTCGCTGATGCCGTCCTTGAGGCCGCCGACGGTGATCGAGACGTTCTGGACCTTGCTCGCCTCGACCAGGGTCGCCGCGGCGGCGTTGTTGTCCAGGCTGACGGCTGCTCCGGCGATGCTGGTGACCGCGCGGTTCACGCCCGTCGCCGTGGTGTCCAGGTCGATCACCGGCTTGGTGGTGTCGGCGATGGTCAGCTCGTTGTTCGTCGTGTCGTCCAGCACGTTCCCCGCCGCGTCCCGGATGGTCGCGGTGACGGAGTAGACGCCGTTGAAGCCCTGGTCCGCGCTGGCCGGCGTCAGCGCGTCACTGGTCGGGATGGTCAGCGTCCAGCTGGTGCCGGAGAGGCTGAGCTTGCCGTCGCCGGCCGTGTAGGTCTTGCCGTTGACGGTGACGGACAGCGTTTCCCCGGCGCCCACTGTCGCGGTGCCGGTGATGGTGGGGGTGACGCTGCTGGCGCTCAGGCTGGCGACGGTCACCGGCCCCGCGGGCGGCGCCGCATCGACGGTCACCGCCTGCGTCACCGTGGTCCCGTTGCAGGTGGCGCTCAGCGTGTAGGAGCCGTTCGCCAGCGTGTTGCCCTGGTTGTCGTAGGTCCACACCCCATCGGCCCCGGCGACCACGGGGCCGGAGAACACGACGGCGTTGGCGGAGTTCGTCAGAGTCACCGTGACCGTCTGCCCGGCCGTCGCCGTGCCCTTGAACAGGAGGGTCTGGTCGGCGGTGACGAAGTCGCCCGGCGCGCCGGTGTCGGTGCTGACCGAATCGATGGAGACCGGGCCGCTCTTGTCGTGCAGAACCGTCGCGATGTCGCTGTAGCTGGTTCCGCCCGCATCCACATAGGTCGCGGTGACGGTGATGGTGCCGCTGTTCAGGCCGCGCAGGTTGAAGGCGCTCAGCGTCCAGGTGCCGTCGGACTGGACCGTCGCGGTGTCGCTGAGCGTGGTGGTGCCGTCGGTGATGAGGACGGCGATCTGCCCGCCGGCCAGTGCGGTGGACGACGCGCCCTTCGCCGTCGTGCCCTTGATGACGACGGTCTTGTCTTCGGACAGCGTCAGCGTGCCGTTGGCGTTGCCGTTCCAGTCCAGCGGCCCGGCGATGCTGACCTTGGGCGCGCTGGTGTCGACCTGGATGGTCTTGGTGCCGGTGGCCGTGTTGCCGGCAAGGTCGGTGCCGGTCGCGCTGACCGTGTAGCTCTGCCCGTCCACCAGCGGATTCTTGGTGCCGGAGGTGGGGGTCGCGCTGGACAGGTCGAGGCTCCAGCCGCCGCCGCTCTGCACCTGGACCGAATAGGTGGCGCCGTTCACGGTCACGTCCACGCTGCGTCCCGCCTCCAGGTCGCTGGAGCCGGTGATGACGGGCGACGCGCTGGTCACCTTGAAATTGTTGGTGACGGCGATGGTGGCCGACGTATCGACGACCACCGCCTTCGTGGCGGTGCCGCTGTTGCCGGCCGCGTCGGTGGCGGTGGCCGTCAGGGTGTAGGTGCCGTCCGCCAGCCCCGCCTGCCCGCTGCGGTCCACCGACCAGACGCCACCGGCCGCCACCACGGTGGTGGAGAACACCGTGGCGCCCGAGGCGTCCTTCAGCGTGACCAGCACGTTGGCGTTGGCCTCGGCCGCTCCCGAGAAGACCAGCGTGGTGTCGTTGGTGACGAAATCGGTGGTCGAGCTGCCGGAATCGGTGGAGATGCCGGAAATGGTGACGGAGGGCGCCGTGGTGTCCACCACCAGCTCGCTGCTGGTCGCGTCGAGGGCCTGGAGGCCGCCGCCGGTGGCGTAGGCCTTGACCTCGTATGTGCCGGCCGGCAGCGCCTGGGTGGTGACGGACCAGCTGTCGCCGGAGACGCTCAGGCCGCTCACGGTGGTGTAGGCGATGCCCCCCAGGGTAACGGACTGGCCGGCCGTGGCCGCGTAGGCCTTGCCGTTGATGACCACGTACAGCGTGGCGCTGCCGGTGTTTGCCCAGCCGCCGGTGACGGTGGGCGTGGTGCTGTTGGTCAGCAATGCGTTGACCGTCGGCTTGTCGAGGCCGGTGACCGTCGTGCCGTTGCCGGCCGCGTCCTGTCCCGTCGCCGTGATCCTGGCATGGTCCGTCAGCCCGCCCATCGGCAGGCTGCCGCTGGTGGGCGTGGCCGAGGACAGATCCACCGACCAGGCGCCGCCGCTCTGCACCGTCGCCTGATAGGTGACGGGCGTGGCGCTGCCGCTGACGTTGTCCGGGTCGATGGTGACGGTGACGGTGGAGCCGGCGGCGAGGTCGCTGGTGCCTGCGATGACCGGGGTACCCTTGGTCAGCAGCGGCGTGATTTCCAGCGCGGGCGCGGTGCGGTCGTGCAGCACCGACGCCGTCGCGTTCGCCGTCGATCCGTTGGCCGTGACCGCGGCGGAGACCTGCAGCGTGCCGTCCGCCAGCGCCGACACCAGATTGGAGTGCGCCGCGTCGAAGGTGGCGGTCCAGGTGCCGTTGGCGGCGACGGTGGCGGTGCCGGTCTTCGTGACGCTGCCGTCGGAGATCGTGACCGTGACGGTGGACCCGATGGCGTTGGTCGTCGTGCCGGTCACCGTGACCGAGCTGTCCTCGCTGGCCGACAGGTTGCCGTCGCCGATGGGGGAGGTGATGGCGATGGTCGGCGGGGTGGCGCTCGTGATCGTGTGCGTGGGGGTGGCCGAGGCTTCCGCGCGCACCACGGTGCTTCCGGCGGCGCTTAGCAGCTTCGCCTCGACCAGGATCGGGCCGGACTTCCAGCCGCTGAGGTTGAGGTTGGCGAGGCTCCAGTTCGTGCCGCTGGCGGTCACCTCCTGGGAGATCGAGTGGGTGCCGTCCGTCAGCGTGACCAGGATGGGGCCACCGGAGATGTTGGTCGTGCCGCTGACGGTGAGGGCGGTGTCTTCCGCGCTGTTGATGATGTTGTCGCCGGCGATGGTGTTGATGGCTACCGTCGCCGGAGTGGCGCTGTTGCCGATCTTCGTCACCTGTCCCGTCGCGTTGACGGCGTTGCCGGCAGCGTCCGTGCCGAGGACGGTGATCTTCAGATTCTCGCCCGACTGGTTGAAGGTGCCGCCGCTCTGGCTGACCGCGAGGCTCCAGGCGCCGTTCGTGAACGTCACGCCGCTCGTGGTCGTGTAGCCGCCCACGGTGCCGCCCGACACGGAGTAGTAAGCGGTGTTGCTCAGGGAGATCGCGCCCTGATTGCTCTTGTAGGTTTCGACCTTGATGACGAGCGACGCGGAGGTCGCGTCGGCGGTGCCGGTGATCGTCGGATTGGCCGAGGTCGTCTCGGCGGAGGTGACCGTCGCGTAGGCCTCGGAATCATGGCTGACGGTCGTCGACGCGGTCGCCTGCCCGTTGTTGTAGGACGCGGCGACCGTCAGGTTGCTGGTGCCGTCGTTCAGCGTCGAGAGATCGAGGGTCGCCTTCCATTTCAGCGACGTGGCGTCATAGCTCGCCGTGCCGGTGACGGTGTGCACGCCGTCGCCGATGGTCACCGCGATGGTCTGGCTGGTCGGCACGTTGGTGGCGGAGATGAGCACCACCGCCGCGTCGTCCTCGGTCCCGTTGAGGATGCCGTCCGCCGCGGTGCCGGTAGAGGCCGGCAGGGCGCCGCTGACGCCGGCGATGGAGATCGACGGGACGGTGATGGTGAGCGCCTGGGTATCGACGGCGGTGCGGCCATTGGAGTCCGTGACGGTGGCCGTCAGCCCGACCGTCCCCGACAGGCCCGCCGCCGGGAACGTCCCGGACATCGGCACGGTCGTGGCGGTGTCGATTGACCACGCGCTGCTGCCGTTGGCGACGGCCGAGTAGGTGACCCGGTCGTTGGTGGTGTTGCTGTCGTTATCCAGGTCGATGACCAGCACGACCACCGCGCCCGGCGTGGCGGTGCCGGCGATCACCGGCTTGCTCAACGATGCGGTGCCGGCCGTCCCGATCCCGTTACCGCCGATGTCCACGGACGGGCCGGACACGATGCTCAGCTCGCTCGTGGTGGTGTCGGTGGTGCTGCCGGCCGGCGAGGTGCGCGTCACCGTCGCCACCACGTCGTAGCTGTTCCCGGCCACCAGCGCGGTGACGCCGGTGTTCCCGCTCAGCGTCACCGCCCAGGAATTGCCGGAGATCACCAGCCCGTTCGACGTGGTGTAGGTGACGTTGTTGACGCTGACCGACAGGCTGTCCGTGCCGCCGTTGGAGCCACCCCAGACGCCGCTGATGGTCGGGGTCAGGCTGTTGGTGGTCAGCGCGTTGACGATGGGACGGTCAATGGCGACCGTGTTCGTGATGTTGCCGGCGCTGTCGGTGCCGCTGGCCTTGATGGTGGCGTAGCTCAGGAACCCGCCCGCCGCCACCGTGCCGCTGAACGGCGCGGCGGTCGCGGTGTCCACGCTCCACATCCCGCCGGAGAGCACGATGGCCTTGTAGATGACCGCATCGGTCAGCACCCCGTCGCCGTTGGGGTCCACGGTGACCGTGATTGTCGATCCGACCGGCAGGTCCGCGGTGCCGCTGATGGTCGGGCGCCCCGCGGTGGTCAGGGGAGAGACGGTGACCACGGGCGGCGTGCGGTCGTGCAGCACCGCCGTGGCGTCGCCGACCGAGCCGGCGACGTGCGTACCGCTGCCGGTGCTGTTGGTCCACAGCTCCGCCGTCACCGACAGCGTGCCGTCTCCCAGCGAGCTGAGGTCCTTGGTTACCTGCCAGGAGCCGCCGCCGACCTGCGTGTAGTCCGTGATGCTGTGGTTCGCGGAGTCGGTGATCGTCACCTTGACCCACGCCCCGTTGGGCGTCTGCCCGCCCACCGTGCCGCGGATGAGGACGGCGCCGTCCTCGCCGGCCGACAGATTGCCGTCGCCGATGGCGCGGTTGATGGTCACCGACTGTCCGGACGCCACCGGGTTGGAGGGCGTCATCGTCGCCGTGAAGGCGCCCAGCGAGGTGAAGGTGGCGTTCCGGTCGTAATTGCTGCCCACCCCGGCGAGGTCGCCGTTGAGCGGGCCGGGCTGCGTCTCCGTCATCAGGACGTAGGCGACGGATGTGTCCTTGTTGAAGCCGGCGATGCCGGTGGTGCCGCGCGGGCCGACCACGCCGTTGCGGTCCACCGGCGACGCCTTGGCGAGCACGGTGGCGATGTCGGCAATCGGGATCCGATAGCTGACGAAGACGTCTACCTTGCCGTCATGGCCGAAGTCGGTGGTGCCGTCCCATTGCGGGTCGTTGGCGGAGCTGACCGCGGCGACCGAGTAGTTGGAAGCGGTGAACCCGTACACGCCGTTGTTCGGCAGCCAGCCGATGGGCAGCGGCGAGGTCGTCGTGGTGTTGGGCGAGTTGTTCAGCCCGGTGCCCGGATCGAACAGCCGCACCGCCTGGGTGTTGTTGCGGCCGTCCACGGCCATGAAGATGTCGACCCGGCCGTCGTGGTTGGCGTCCATGCCGACCACCGCGACGCCGCCGAAATAGCTGGAGCTGGTCGGGTTGTCGATGCGGATGCGGAACGCCATGAAGTCGTCGCGGGTGTCGTTCGGCGTGCCGTTGTCGTCGTAGGCGCCGTAGAGCACCGCGTGCGTCCCGTCGCCGACCAGATCGGTGTCGGCGGCCTTGGCCTGGCTGTCGCCGATGGGGTCGTTGGTCGAGCTGCCCATCAGCGGGACCCAATTGGCGCTGCCCGACAGCAGGGTGCCCAGCAGCCCATGGAACTCCGCCCGAGCCGACTCGCTGCCCACCAGCGGCGTCTTGATCGGGCCGGCGCTCGTCTCCAGCACCCAGTTGCCGCCATGCTCGGCCGCGCCGGTCGAATCGCTGGACGCTGCCACGTCGGCGCCGGTCAGCTCCGCCAGACGGCCGACGAAGGCGACACCGGCCCCGCCGGCACCAACGTCGCAGCCGTACAGCAGGATGTCAGCGTCCGCGGTCAGCGCGTTGCGGATGGTGCCGAGGTCCGCGGCGTGCGTCTCCAGCGTCTCGCTCGTGACCGCCTTGTTGCCGAGCGTCAGCTCTCCCGACGCGCCGTGCGACAGGATGTGCACCGCGGACACGCCGGTCTGGCCCTGCAGTGCCTCGGCGATCTGCTGCAACCCGTCGCGCCGGCTGTCCAGCACCAGGATCTGGGCGGAGGGCGAGGTCGACTGCACCAGCTGCTGCACGTTCGCCACCGACGGGTCGATGACGATCAGCTCCCGCCGGTCGACCGGTGCGGAGGTCGGCGCCGCGGGAACGTCGGCAGCAGGTGCCCGCGCCTCGCAGATCGCCTTGGCCAGCGCGCTGTCGGCGGTGTGGGCGGTGTCGGTGGGCAGCGCGCCGGCGTCGGAATGCGCCGGGTCGACCGCCGTGGTCACCCCGGCGGCGTCGAAGAGGAAGCGCGGTTCGAGCGCGAGCGCCATCCCTCCGGCAATCCGGGGGGGCTGCGCACCGTTACGAACCTTGCGCTTCGACGGCTTCCGGATCGCCATAGCTTCTCTTCCCTCTCTCCCGTCCGCGCCCGGCGGGACCATCGCCGAATGCGTGAATGTCATACCAGAATCGCAAGCAAACGAGACCGTTCTTCACAACCTTCGAAAGAATATTCGTGTGCAAAGCTTGGTATGTACGCCGCGCGTACCCGCGCACAGCACACCCCAAAAGACCACAGTTCAAAAAGCCCATTACCAGCGAAATGCGTCAAAATGCGTCAGACATTATTTATTAACGAATGCTTTACCAAGTCGGTGAGGTTCGCGAATTGTGATAACAACTGCGTTCCATGCTCTTAACTTGCATCAGCATCTTGCATTTTTCAACAATTCGATTAGTGATCGATCGATCGGCATCGGCGGGACGGGAGAGGGCGTTATGGCGAGGTACGGGGCGGCGCGCGGAACGGCGCGCATCGGGATGGTGGTGGCGGCCGGCCTGCTGGCGACCGCCTGCTCGGTCTCGCCCGAGCCGCTGACCCTGCAGGAGCGCCGTGACCAAGTGGCCGCCGACCGCGCCCGGTTGTTCGTGGATCAGGAGCCGCTGACCGGCCCGGTCACGCTGGCCGAAGCGATGGCGCGCGCCATCAAGTACAACCTCGACTACCGTCAGGCGATGATGGAGGAGCTGCTGCAGGCCAAGCAGCTCGACGTCACCACCTATGACATGCTGCCCAAGCTGGCGGCGTCCGCCGGCTACACCGCGCGCGATAAGCCGAATGAGTCGCTGAGCCGGAACACCATCACCAATTTCCAATCGCTGGAGCCGGCGGTCAGCCAGGACAAGAACCGCACCACGGCTGACCTCGGCTTTACCTGGAACCTGCTGGATTTGGGCGTGAGCTGGTTCCAGGCGCACCAGCAGGCCGACCGCGTGCTGATCGCGCAGGAACGCAAGCGCCGTCTCATCAACTCCATCATCCAGCAGGTGCGCGGCGCCTACTGGCTGGCGGTCAGCAGCGAGCGCCTCCAGGGCGAGATCGCTCCCATCCTGGCCGAGGCGCGCAAGGCGCTGGAGGAGGCCAAGCTGGTGGAGGACGAGCGCCTGAAGCCGCCCCTGGAGGCCCTGCGCTTCCAGAAAGCCCTGCTGGAGCTCATCCGCCAGCTGGAGACGGTGCAGCAGGACCTCGCCATCTCCAAGGCGCAGCTGGCCGCGCTGATGAACGTGCCGCTGGGGCAGAACTTCACGCTGGCCTATCCGGCGGGCTTCAACCAGGAGATCCCCAAGGTCGAGGTCCCCATCGAGACCATGGAGACCGTCGCCCTTCTCAACCGCCCCGAAATGCGCGAGGAGCAGTACCAGAAGCGCATCAACGCCGCCGAGGTGCGCAAGGCAATGGTGCGGATGCTGCCGGGCATCAGCTTCAACACCTCATTCAACTACGACAGCAACTCGTACCTGATCCACAACATGTGGGCGGAAGCCGGGGCGCGGCTGACGCTGAATCTCTTCAACATCGTCTCCGGTCCGGCCGCGATCCGCGCCGCCGAGGCGCAGCAGGATGCCGGCGACTTCCGCCGCCTCGCGCTCAGCATGGCGACGCTGACCCAGGTCCACGTCGCCTACCAGCAGTTCATGCGCGGCCGCACCAACTTCGAGCAGGCGCGGACCCTGGAAAGCATTGAGCGACGCATCAACGAGAACGTCCAGCAGGCCGCCACTGCCGAGGGCGAATCCCCGCTGGAGCGCATCCGCGCCAAGGCCTCGGCGGTCAACGCCCAGCTCGCCCGCGACCGCGCCTACGCTGAGCTGCAGACCGCACTGTCCAGCCTCTACGTCTCCCTCGGCCTCGACCCGCTGCCGGAGACGGTGCCCAGCCACGATATCAAGGGCCTGACGGAGGCGCTGGCGCGCGTCACCGCCGATTGGCAGAACGGCCGCATCACCATCGATCCGCCGCCGGTAACTCCCGTGGCCGGTCCCGCGCCGGCCCCCACCCCCGACGGGACCCCGGTGGCCGCTGCGGCGCCGGCCGGGCCGGCGTCATGAGCCGGGCGGGCCGCACCGCGCTGGCGCTCGGCCTCATCGCCTCTCTGGCCACCGGGGCGGCCCTGGCGGCGGGCGACGCGCCGCAGCCGGACATCCGCGCGCAACTCAGCCCGGTGCGCAGCACCGTCCTGTCCACGGAGATCCCCGGCCGCGTCGCCGACCTCACCGTGCGCGAGGGCGACCGCTTCACCGAGGGCCAGCGGCTGGTGCAGTTCGACTGCACGGTGCACAAGGCGCGCCTCGACAAGGCGCTGGCGCAGCAGCAGCAGGCCCGCAAGTCCCACCAGGTGCACGCCCGGCTGGACAAGCTGGGCTCCAACAGCGCGCTGGAGTACGAGACCTCCGCCGCGCAGCTCGCCGGGGCCGAGGCCGAGGTGGCTATGATGCGGGCCATGGTGGAGCGCTGCTCGGTCAACGCCCCCTTCGCCGGCCGCGTGGTCGAGCTGAAGGTGAAGCGTCACCAGTACCTTGCCGAGGGGCACGAGCTGCTGGAGATCCTCGACGACCGCGAGATGGAGGTCGAGATGGTGGTGCCGTCGCGCTGGCTGCCCTGGCTGACGCCCGGCTATCCCTTCGCCCTGCGCCTGGACGAGACCAGGAAGGAATACCCGGCCAAGGTCGTCCGCACCGGCGCACGCATCGACCCGGTCAGCCAGTCCGTCAAGGTCTTCGGCACCGTGGACGGCCGCTTCCCCGAACTGGTCGCCGGCATGAGCGGCAGCGCCGTTATGCAGCCACCGCAGTAACGTTCCCTCCCCCGCCTCCGGCGGGGGAGGGGTGGAGCGGGGACGGTAAAACTCTGAAAAACAGATACTTTTTCGTCATCTCCGCGCAGGCGGGGATCCATAATTTCCTAAGTGACATGCCACGGTAGTTATGGATCCCCGCCTGCGCGGGGATGACGGTTGATTTATTGAGCTTTGGGGGCAGTTAGCACCGTACCATCTGTGCATGCCGCAGGGCTTCGCCGGCAAACGGCCACCCCCCTACAGCCCGCTCTCGCGGATCAGCACGCCCACGGCGATGCGCCACAGGCGCGCGGCGATGCTCTCCGCTTCGCCGTCCACCAGGATCGTGCCGCGCAGCACCCGCGGCGGCGCCGGCAGCGGCGCCTCGGGGCGCAGGAGCACGCGATAGACCGGCGTCTCCGGCACCAGCACGCCGTCGCGGCCCTGGTGGGTCGGCACGCTGCCGCCATGGACGGAGGCGAGCGACGCCTCGCCCAGCACGCGGCTGCTGACCGCGGCGACGGAGGCGACGCGCGCCTCCACCCAGGCGCCGGAATCGTCCGCCATGAAGCGGCCCGGCGCGCCCTCGCGGACGCGGCGCAGGTCAGCTTCGGCCACATAGGCCTCGATCAGGCTGCTGCGCGGGTCGATCAGGGTGGCGAGGCGCACGCCTTCGCGCAGCCATTCGCCCTCGGCCAGAGGATCGGCGAGGTCCACCAGAACCCCGGCGGAGGGGGCGGTCACGTCCAGCCGCGCGATCTCGGTCTCCAGCGCCGCCACCTCGGCCTGCGCGGCTTCCAGTTCGCGCCACGTGGCCTGGGAGTGTTCGAGGAGGTCGCGGTTGAGGCTCTGCACCTGCACCCGGCCGCGGACGACCTCCAGCTTCTGGAGGGCCTGCGCCAGCTGGTTGGCGAGGTCGGGCGAGCGGAAGCGGAACAGCAGGTCGCCGGCCGCCACCGAGGCACCGGGTGTCGCGCGCAGCTCGGCCAGCCGGGCGCCCTTCGGCACGAAGAGGTGGGATTGCTGCTCCGCCTTCAGCACCGCCGGAGCGGACACGTCGCCGCGCCACGGCACCAGCACCACGGCCAGCATCCCCAGGAACAGCGCCAGCGTGCCCAGCGCGTTGCGGTTGGCGCGCAGCTCTCCGCGGCGTTCCATCCAGTGGCGCAGTTCGGACTGGATGGGCTTGGCGATGAACCACCCGATCTCGACCAACATCAGGAACAGCCCCAGGAGCTTGAAGAACAGGTGGTAGACCAGCAGCGCGATGCCGAGGAACAGGAAGAACCGGTAGATCCAGGTGGCGTAGGAATAGGCCAGCAGGATCCGCCGCGTCCGCGCCGGCCAAACCTCCGGCGGTGGGTCGCCGAAGCCGAACAGCAGCTCGCGCAGCCGCCAGCGCGCCAGCGCGAACGCTCGGTCCTGGAGGTTCGGCACGTCCAGCGCGTCGGACAGCAGGAAATAGCCATCAAAGCGCATCAGTGGGTTCAGGTTCACCAGCAGCGTCAGCAGCCATGTAGTGCTGGCGAGCAGGAAGGCCGCGCTGCGCGCCGGCCCGTCGGGCAGGAAGCTCCAGGCCAGCGTGGCGTAACAGGCCAGCGCCAGTTCCGCCAGCATCCCCGCTGCCCCGATGGCGAGCCGCTGCCGGCGCGACGGCAGCTTCCACGCCTCGCTGACGTCGGTGTAGAGCACCGGCCACATCACCAGGAACACCACGCCCATGCTGGGAACCCGGCAGCCGAAGCGCCGCGCCGTGTAGGCGTGCGCCAGCTCGTGCAGCACCTTGGCGCCGGTCAGCGCAGCACCCGACAGCGCCAAGCCCTCCAGCGAGAAGAAGTGCGGGAAGGTGGCGAGGAAGGCATCCCACTGCCGCGCCACCAGATAGCCGCCCGTCAGCCCGGCCAGCAGGGTCAGCACCAGGAACGCCCGTGTGTAGAGCAGCCCGACCAGCGGCAGGGTGGCGGACAGGAACCAGTCCGGGCGCACCAGCGACACCCGGAAGAACAGGTAGGTCTTCAGCAGCCACAGCAGCCAGTGTGGCCGGCTGGCCTTCGCCAGCTGGCGCAGCCGCTCCAGCGCCACCGGCCCCTCTCCCTGCAACAGGCCCTGCGACCACAGGAAGCGCGCCAGCGCCTCCACCTCCTCCGGGCGGCTGGGAATAGTGGTGGCGCCGGCCACCGCCTCGGCCACGGCGACGCTGTCGCCCAAGTGCCAGCGCGACAGCATCTCAAGCTCCGGCCAGCCCATGCGGAAGAAGCGCTGGCTGGTCGGGTCGTGCAGCGTCCAGGTCGGCGCCCCGTCCGGCGCGCGCGGGCCGGGGAACAGCGCCAGCTCCTCGCGCAGGGGCGGGAGCGGGATGGCGGAGGCCGCGCTCACGCCTCTGCGCTCACAGGCCCAGCCGCTGCCGCGCCGCGGCCAACGGACGGCGCAGCAGGGCAAACAGCAGCGTGCCGTCCTCGCCGTACAGCTTCGCGACACCCTTCAGGCCGATGCGCGGCGGCGCACCCTCGCCGTCGAAACGGGCCTTCAGGCGGTAGGACAGCACGCCGTCCGGCGTCGTCTCCGCCTGATAGCCGATGAAGGTGACGTGGGCGGCCACAGGGCGCTGCGGGTCCACGTTGAGAAACAGCTTCACCTCCGCCCCACGCTCCAGTGCGATGGCGTCGGCGACGGGCAGGCGGATCTCCAGTTCCGAGGATTGCGGGTCGGCGACGGTCAGGATGCGCTCGCCCAGCGTCACCGGCTTGCCGATCCAGTCGTTCACGTCGTCGAACACGGCGATGCCGGCGCGCGGCGCGCGGATCTCGACGCGCGACAGCAGCTCCTCGACATACGCCATCTCAGCCGCCTGTTGCTCCATGCGGCCCTTGAGCACGGCGAGGTTCGCCTTGCTGCGGCTGTCGAACACCGCCTGCTGGGACGCCTGACGGAACTCCGCCTCCGCCACGTTGAGCGCCTTGCGCGCCACTTCCAGCCGGTTCTGCAACCGCGTGCGGTCGAGTGCCAGGAGAAGCTGGCCCTCCGCCACCGGGGCATTGGGCTGCAGATCGAAGCGATCCACCACGCCGTCGATGGGTGCCCGCACCAGGGAGGGCGCGCGGGCGATCACCTCGGCCGGGGCAAGCACGGTCTGTGGCATGGGCAGAGCCAGCACGCCGGCCAGGGCGAGCAGGGCGGTACCAACCAGCACCACGCGGCCCCGTGCCCGGGTGCGCCGTGCGCCGCGCCGCCCGTCCAGCGCGCGCAACGCGTGCCCATAGGCGTCGGCGAGGTGGGCGAGCAGCTGGCGCTCCGCCTCGGTCCATGGTTCCTCGCGGGCGAGGCACAGCGCCTCCTCGCCACCCGGACCAAGCGGCAGCCAGAGCGCGCGCGCCGGCAGCCACTCCGCCCAGTCGCGGCCGATCTCCGCCGGCACATCGGCGGCGGACAGTGCGGTCGGCGCCTCGCGGCCGTGGGTTTCCTGCGCCCAGCGCAGCAGCCGGTTCAGCCACAGCACGTACGGTGCGTTCGCCTCGATCAGCGCCGCCCCGGACAGCGCCGCCACCCGACCGCGCCACAGCGCCGCCTGCCGGTAGCGCACCAGCCCGCGCGTGTCGTTGACCATCAGGAAGCCCAGCTCCTCAACGGCCGCGGCGTGGCGCGCCCGGCGTTCGAGCTGCAACAGGGTGGTCACGACGGCAAGCTGCGCCGGCCCCGGTTCGGGCGGGCGGGTGGTCTCGGGCGGGGAGAGGGTGGTGGAGACGGTCATGGAATCCAAAAGTAAGGCCGGCGGAAGCCGCCGCCCCGCAACCTTGTGTCAGCCACGACCCAGTATTCAAGACTTTTGGAGGCAGGCAACAACTATGTCCCGCGGCCCGGCCATCTGGACGGAAGGCCGCTGGAATTCTCGCCGAGCCTCTCGCCTGTGGTGATGGGGGTGAGGGGCTGCCGGGCGCGGCCCCAGGGGCCGTTCAGCGCAACCTCGACCCAGACCTTTCGTGACGGCATCGGCATCCACTCCCAATAAGTGCCTATCGAATACGGCCTTGCTCCTCAGGCTCTTCGGCATTCGCCCGCAGCCACCGCTCAATGGCGGCGATCACGTGTGCCCGCTCCCGCTCATCCAGCGCATGGCCTTTCCGAATGCCGTGCCATTTCTCCAGGCACGACCGGCAGCAGGTCGCCGTGGCATGCTGAGCAATGAACACGGGGTGTCCGCGGAATGGCGTCTGCTTGCCGTCGTTGGCGGGATCCGCCGGTGCAAGCCGCCTGTCGATGAAGTCCCGTGCATGCGCGAGCACCGTCGGGAGTCCCTTCTCCCTCAGATACGCCTGCTCCCGCGTCCCTAAGCGAAATCTCTGGCGAAAGGACGACCGCGCCAATCCGGAGAACAGTTGGTCCAGATCCCTGATCGTTCCCATGGTCGCTCCCCGGAGATGCGAGCTGCTTACGTCGGTTCCGCTGCCGGTGGGCGTGCCCTGTCCACGTGCCCGAGCTGCTTGTCGGGGGCGATCTGGTCCCGGACCCGTTGTTTGAGTTCGTTGATATCCGGGAAGCGCCCCTCCTCCTTGCGTGACCAGACGAGATGCTCCCCCGCACGCACGACAAAGGCGCCCCCGGTCCCGGGAACGAGGGTGACACCACCCAGCTCATCCTCGAAGGTCGTCAGCAGCTCCTGGGCCATCCAGGCGGCACGCAGCAGCCAGCGGCACTGTCGGCAGTATTCGATCTCAATCCGTGGCTTTGCCGTCATGGCCTCGCCCTCCCTTGGTGCGCAGCATGGGCGTCAGGGTGCGCATGTCAAACCCATCTGCCAGAAATCCGCCTCCAGGCGGCAGGCCTGCCGGAAGATCGTCAGCAGTTGCGGGAAGCGCTGCTCGGTCATGCTGCGGGCAGCCAAGCCGTTCAGGGCTCTGTTGCAAAGTTCGCCGGCATGCGGCGGAATGGCTGGACGCCGGAGGGAGCCAAGCCGTGTCGGACTTCAAGGGTCGCCACTTCGAGGGTGAGATCGTGCTCTGGGCGGTGCGCTGGTACTGCCGGTACGGCATCAGCTACCGCGACCTCGAGCAGATGATGGCCGAGCGCGGCGTCACGGTCGATCACTCGACCATTTACCGTTGGGTGCAGAAGTACGCGCCGGAGATCGAGAAACGGCTTCGCTGGCAGTGGCGCTGCCCACGCTCGACCAGTTGGCGGGTCGACGAGACCTACGTGAAGGTGGCCGGCAAGTGGGCCTACCTGTACCGGGCCGTCGACAAGCATGGGAACACCATCGACTTTCACCTCTCTCCCACGCGAAATACCGCCGCCGCCAAGCGCTTCCTGTCCAAGGCGCTGAACGGCCTGAAGGACTGGGAGAAGCCGACGGTCATCAACACCGACAAGGCGCCAACCTATGGGGCCGCTCTGGCGGAACTGAAGGCCAAGGGCAAATGTCCCGAGGAGACGGAGCACCGGCAGGTCAAATACCTGAACAACGTGGTGGAGGCCGACCATGGCAAGCTGAAGCAGCTGATCCGCCCGGTGCGGGGTTTCAAGAGCC
>Ga0196970_1001011_pt1 | contig 22863 bp, 29 predicted proteins | sample S1v_513CmetaG_FD_148672 | JGI IMG/M metagenome (GOLD analysis project Ga0196970, IMG submission 148672) | Soil microbial communities from Anza Borrego desert, Southern California, United States - S1+v_5-13C | ecosystem: Environmental > Terrestrial > Soil > Desert | place: USA: California...
GCAAGCGATGGCTTCCAGCTCCACGAACTGGCGCATGATGCCCTCGGGCATAAAGCGCGGCACGCTCGTCAACGTCCATTGCAGCAGGCTCCAGGCGGCGCCGAAAAATGCCAGCAGCGCCACGCCAATGCGGACGGCGACGGCGTGACGGACCTGCCGGTCGGGCAGGGAAAGATTTTGTCCGGGGATGGTGAACATGATATTTCCTCTCGTATGCAAGGCCGTTGTGCGGCCCGGCGCAACAATCATGTTTCCATTATTGCCGCGAGGTTCGGGCGAATCCAATTTCTGTTGCCGATAACCAGTTATCCGTTCGATGAATAACGTGGACAGGCAGACACTTGCCTCAACGGGTCCAGTACCACTGCATGTAGCGGTCGTGGAACAGGCTGTGGCGCATCAGGTCGTCGCGGCGGCTGGTCTGCTCGATGCAGCTGCGCCAGGCGGCGCTGCCTTTTGCATAACCGTTTTTTTCGCAGGGCGGGCCGTATTCTTCCGACATCGCCATGATCGGGTCGGCGTTATATGCGGCTTGCTCCGGGGTGCCGCAGGCGGCGAGCAATGCCGCGGCGGCCAGCAGTGTGAGGGGGGTGCGCATCATGCTTCCTTTCATTCTTCTTGGCGGCAGGCACATGCCGGATCCCCCCTGCATTCCGGTAGTGCCGCGAATTGAAGTTTAGAAGGCAAGGCTGCGATTGCAAGGCGGGCGTTTTGCATCGCCCGCCATCGTGGCTGGCTCGCGGCTGCCCTCCGGGCTCCGGCGCCTCGCTCCTCCCCTCAGTGATTGGGCACCAGCCGGAAGGAGGCACCTTCATCGGCGGTATCCACCCTCCCGTCCTGCGCCGCCTCTTCCAGGGTGCGGACGAGGACGTCCTGGTCGATTTCCGGCAAGCGCTCGGACAAGTCCTCGATTGCCATCAGGTTGCTGCGGTCCTGGTCCCATTGCTGATACGCGTCGGAAATTTTTTTCCACACCTGGCCTTGGTCGATGTTCATTCGCATGTTCCTCCTTGGTTGATCACGACCAAGTGTGTCCACGAATCAGCAAAACAGTTCACTGCCATCCACGCGGGCTAGAGGTGGATCAATGGTGGAATGAAATAATGCGCCCCGTCATGCGAATCGGACGTCAAAGGCCGTTGAAGCGCTGAAAACCCTGCGGGGCGTTTCCCTGGGCTCGGGCCGGATGGCAAAGGCCGAGGGACCGCCCGCGCCCGACAGGACTACGCCGCGCACCGGCTGCATCAGGCTGCGGCTTTGCCCGGCCTGCAGGATGCAGTCCTCCGTCTCGCCGGGCAGCGTCAGCCACAGTGTTCCGGACAGGCAGGCGATGACGAGCGGGCCGCGCGCATCCAGCACGGCCACGCGGCCGGGATCGAGCTGCATGACGATGCGGGCCGGGGACGCCGGGCGTGCGGACGGGATGAACCCGTTGAAGTCGATGCTGGCGGCGATGTCCATGTCTTTTCTCCTCGTGCGGGGTGCGGCAAATTGGCGCATACTTGTTGCATGAATTCCATTCATGCGTGCGGGGCGCCATGCCTGTAGTTTAAAGAGCGATGCACTCAGCTCAAGCGCTATTTCCGCATGCTTCACATGAGCACAGCGCATGCAAAACGAACTGCTTTCCCTGCCCCCGCTGGACGCCCTGCGCGGTTTTGTCGCCGTCGCCCGGCGCATGAGCATCACGCTCGCCGCCCAGGACCTGTGCCTGACGCAATCCGCCGTGAGCCGCCAGGTGCAGGCGCTGGAAGAACACCTCGGCACGCAGCTCCTCGTGCGCAAGCATCGCGCCATTGCCCTGACCGAGGCGGGGCGGCACCTGTTCGACCTCGCCTCACCGTGGCTGGGACGGCTGGCGGAGTACGTGCAATCGCTGCAGGAGGAAGGACGGGTCAGGCCGGTGACGATCACCGCCAGCATCGGCGTGACCTCGCTGTGGCTGCTGCCGCGCCTGGGCAGCTTCCAGGCCGCGCATCCGCACATCGATGTGCGCGTGGCCGCCAACAACCGCATCGTGGACATGGCGCAGGAAGGCATCGACGTGGCGATCCGCTACAGCCGCGCCTCGCGCGTGCCAATGGGTGCCGTGCGCCTGTTCGGTGAAGCGCTGGTACCGGTGGCCAGCAAGGCGGTCGCGGCCAAGGCCTTCAGGTCGCCGTCGGCGCTGCTGCAGCAGGTGCTGCTGGAACTGGACGAGGGCGGCGTCCCCTGGCTGCACTGGTCGGACTGGCTGAGCGCGAAGGGCTTTGCGCATGCAAAGCCGAAGGCCTACCTGCATTTCAACCAGTACGACCAGGTGATCCAGGCCGCGATCGAAGGCCACGGCGTGGCGCTGGGCCGGCTGGCGCTGGTGCAGCCGATGCTCAAGGACGGCCGCCTGGTGGCGCAACGCAATGCGCAGGTTGGGGTGGACGATCTCGCTTACTGGCTGGTGCCGGCGATGGAAGCGCCGCGCGAGGAAGTGAAGGTGTTCAGCGAGTGGATCATGCGGGAGGCGCAGCGGAGCGGTCAGGGGGCGTAGGCGGCAGGCGGTTTCGCTGGGCTTTGCCCGCCCTGCTGTCCTTTGTAGCACATGGTGGGTTTCGCTTGCGCTCTACCCACCCTACCGTCCTCTATAAAGAACTGTAGGGTGGGTAGAGCGCAGCGAAACCCACCGCGCTCCGGAGGTCAGTACGCGTACCGCACCGCCATCCCCCCGCCCCACTTCTGGTTGCCTTCCGCGGTGGTCTCGCGCGAGACGTAGGTCTGCGCCTTCCACGAGCGGTCGACGTTGTGTTTGTAGCAGGCGGTCAGTTCGCGGGTCTTTGCATTGCCGAAGGGTCTGTCGCTGCATCCAAAGCCGATGCCCGAGGTGTCCGGTTCCTGCAGTTTCAGCGCGTTCCTGTCCGCGACGCTCCCGGGCTGGAGGACGGGCACGGGCGCCCCTCCCAGTTGCCGCTTGTCGGCAAGCGCGCCCTTGAGCTTGAACTCGGGGTCCTGGAACAGGTTGTAGGTGACGATGCGGCCCGACGCCTCCTTGCCGCTTCGCCTGCCCTTGCCCGCGCGCGAAGCGGCAGACGCCGGCTTGGCCTGCTTGCCGGCCTTGTGCCCGATGCCGGTATCGGCGGCACGGCACGGCGCCGCCGCAAACATGGCGAAGGTGGCGAAGCTTGACGCGGCAAGAAGCGCAATGGCGGAGGCGGTGATCGGCATGGCGAATCGTCAACCCATGTTGATCATCCTATTATCTTCATTTCCGACAGGAAATGAAGAACTTTCAGCGGAATGTGTCGCCGATATGCCGCAGTTCCGCCTGCGCGTTGCCAGCTTGTTCATTCTCATGCAGCACTGCCCCGGGCCTTGCTATCGTGTCTGAAAGGAGCGAAGCCATGATCCCGACCTGCACGCGCATCCTCATCCTTACCGTGGCCCTGACGCTGTCGCCGGCCGCCTTCGCGGCGGAGGAAATCCCGCGTCCGGAGCCCATCGGCAAGCCCGCCACCAAGGTGTACCGCCTCGTGATGCCGGACGGGCGCGTCATTTATTCGGACAAGCCGATCAAGGGCGCGAAGGTGGACGAGACCATCAAGGTCGACCCGCCGGCCAAGGGGAGTAAACCGCCTGCATCGGCGACGGTATCGGGCCGTCCGGCCGAGCCGCCGCTGCGCAGCGGCCCGACGCCGGTGGACCGGGTCGCGACCATCCCGGCGCCGGGCAGGCCGAAGACGCTCGACGACGCCAATGCCGATGTGATTCGCGCGGAAATGCTGCTCGACGATGCACGCAAGCGCATGCAGGCCGGCGCCGAGCCGCTGCCCGGCGAGCGTATCGGCACGGCCGGCGGCGGCTCGCGGCTGAGCGACGACTACCATGCGCGCCAGAAGCGTCTGGCCGAGGAAGTCGCCGTCGCGGAAAACGTGCTGAAAAATTCGGTCGCGGAACGCGATGCGCTGCGCGAGGGACGCTGATCAGGCCCGCACCATCCCGCGCAGGAGTACCGCAAGGCCGTCCTCGCGCATGACCGCGATGCGGCGTTCGGCGGCGAAGCTGCGGGCGTTGTCGCTGAGCTGGCCGAGGGTCATGTAGATGCGCTCGTGCGCACCGCAGTCCTCTGCCGCAGCATCGAGCTCGCGCAGGGCTTCGACGCCGGTGCTTGCGGCCTTCCAGCGCTTGCAGCTGACCACCGTCTTGCGGCCATCCCTGGCCAATTCAAAGTCGGCGCCACCCGCGCGCCGCTTCACTTCATAGCCGTCGCGGCGGTAGCCGGCCTCGATCGCGTCGGCAAAGTCCCGCCAGGACATCGCGGCGACAGCGTCGCGGGTGTGCGCCACCAGGGCGGGGCCGGGGGCGCGCCACTGCCGCACCGCGGCGATGATGCCGATGACAAAGAACGGGAATCCCGCGCTTGCGCCATAAGCCGCGTACTGGCGCGGAAACAGCATGCTGGCGGCAAGCGAGACCACGGCGGCGATCAGGATGCTGATCCACCACGGCTTGCGCAGCAGGATCGCGAACAACGAATTCTCCGACATCTTCAGCTTCATGCCTGCGCTCCCGGAAGATAGAACCAGTGCCACGGTTCGTAGATGAAACCGAGCGCATTTCCGCGCGGATAAGAGAGGCCGAAGCCGAAGCGGCCCGCATGCGCGGACAGCCAGCGGAACGCCTGCGTGTGCTCGAAGGGCTCTTCCCGCTCCTCGCAGCCCGGCGTATTGATGTCCACCGCGCGCCCGGTATGGTGTTCGCTGTATCCCGGCGCGGCGCTGAGGGTGAGGATGGTCTCCATCGGCATGCCGCGCGCCTGCTTGTCGCGGATGATCTGCGCCTGCTCCTCCAGGCTGCGAAAGGCGGAAACGATCTCGAGCACGATGCCTTCGGCCAGCGCTTCCGTTTTCATCGCCTGCCACGCCGCGGCCGCTTCGGGAATGAGGAGATGATGGCGGCCGTCGCGGCCGGTTTCGGCCGGCGCCAGGGAGCACGCCTCGGCATGGAAGGGGAGGTTCTTGCGCGCCAGCAGGGCATCGGAAATTCCGAGCGACGCCAGCAGCAACGCAAGGTTGTTGTCTTTTTCGTGAGGGAGCATGGGAATGAAGGAAAAAACCGTGCTGCCGATTATATCTGCATGGGAGCACCGGCCTGCCCGGGAAGCCGGTATTTGTTGCCACTGAACACGGCCGTCTCATCCTTTTCGGAATTTTTCGACAACGACTTGTCTAACTTGCACATGCGGCCGTGACGGCCTTTCATCCATCTTGAAGGAGGTAAACATGTCCACCGTAGAAAAGTCGATCGAAGTGAATGTTCCTGTTTCCACGGCGTATAACCAGTGGACGCAGTTCGAGGACTTCCCGAAATTCATGGAAGGCGTCGAGGAAGTGCGGCAGCTGGATGACACCCACCTGCACTGGTGCGCCAATGTCGGCGGCAAGCGCAAGGAATGGCAGGCCGAGATCACCGAACAGATCCCCGACCAGCGCATCGCCTGGCGCAGCACGACCGGCGCGCCGAACGCCGGTGTCGTCACCTTCCATCACATCGACGCCAACACCACGCGCATCATGGTGCAGATGGATTACGACCCGGAAGGCGTGACCGAGAATGTGGGCGACGCGCTCGGCGTGTTCTCGCACCGGGTGGAGGGCGACCTGGAACGCTTCAAGGAATTCCTGGAGTCGCGCGGACAGGAAACCGGCGCATGGCGCGGCAACGTCCAGCAAGGCCAGCCGCGGCCGGGCGTATAAGCGTCAGCGATGTGAAAACGGCAGGCGCAGGCCTGCCGTTTTTCTATGGGAGGATGTCGAAGTGCAGCACGTCTTCCCGGATGCCGAGCTTGGTGTACAGCGCAATGGCCGGCGCATCGACCAGATCCGCCTGCACGAAAACGACGTACGCCCCCGCTGCGCGGGCGCACTCCTTCACTGATTCGATCAATGCCGTGGCGATGCCTTCGCGCCGATGCCCTTCGGCCACCGCAAGGTCATAGATGTACACCTCGCTGCGTTCCTGTTCGAACTTGCGCAGCACATAGGCGGCCAGGCCGCCCACCACCGCATCGTCCTTCAATGCGGCCAGCGCGATGAAGCCGTCGCTGCCGAGCAGGCCTTGCATGTAGGCCTTGCCGGGCCGCGCGGCGGTATAGGTGTCGACGTCGCCGAATGCTTCGCCGAACATCGTCATCATGTCTTCCATCAGGCCGGTGTCCGCCGCGCCGAGGCGGCGGACGGTGAACGTTGGAATGCGCATGTTTTCTCTCAGTTGCCGAACAGCCCCTTCAGCAGCTTCACCGGGTTCGCCACGTCCGGCAAGGACACCGGCGCAGCGCTCTCCACGGGCTCGCTTGCCGCCTGGCCGCGGCCGTCACGCTGGGCCTCGCGCGACTCCTCCATGCCCAGCATGGTCATGCCGGTCGATTTGACGCGCACGCGCGCCGTCCACTCCGGCTGCCAGTTCGCCGGCGCCTTTTCCGGCCGCGGCGGATGCGAGACGTTGAGTTCGTTGCCATAGGCGATCATGTTGAGCATGGCGCCCTGTGCCTTGTCGAAGATGCCCTTGGGCACCGTGCAATTGCCGGTGGAAGGCGGCAAAACCACCTTCTGCTGGACCAGCCTGGCGACCTGTGCCGGCGACTGGTAGCTCATCAGGGACCAGCCGTTGTCGGGCTTTTCGCTGGAGCTCCAGAAGATCATGTCCTGCGCCCCGCCCGGCCCTTCCGCCGCGCCCTGCGCATGCAGGAAGTAGCCCCGCGCATGCTGCATCGTGTTCCATTCCACCTGCACGCCATCCTTCGGCACGCCGCGGGTCTTGAGCTGTACCTTGGGCAGGAAGTCGTTCGCGGCGCCGACATTGAACTTGAGCGCGGGCGGCACGCCGTTGCCGCTCACCGCATGCTCGCCCTCAAGCGAAGCGTTGTCGGGCACGCGCTTGCTGTCGCGTTCGTTCGGCCAGAGCGAGTGGCCGGCACGTCCCTGCACGCCCTTGCTCGCGGCGCCGTGGCTGGAGAAGAACTGCGCGAACTCGGCATGGTCCTGCTTGGCGAAATCCAGCACCTTCGGCTGGCCGGGGCGGATGCTGTCGCCGCAGCCCCAGTAGAGCAGGATCCTGCCCTTGGGTTTCTCGGTACGCTCGGGCGTCTCGTCGCGCGTGACGCTGCCCTGCTCGCTGCGCGGGCGGTGCGGCAACAGCAGCAGCGACGGCCCCATGTTCATCCCTCCCGGGATAGCGTGGGTGCCTTCGACGCCGCCGGGATGGGCGCGCACATACAACTCGGTATCCATCGCCTTGCCGCGCCCGCCCATGCCCATCGAACCGCCGAAGCTGTTTCCGCCCATGATGCCGCCCATGAGCCCGCCAAGGCCGGCGCCGCCCTCTTCCGGCATGCCGGGGATCGAGACGTTGCTGGTCGACAGGTCGACCCAGTATTGGGCCGCCGGGCCGCGCGCCTGGGCGTGGGCGGCAGCGGCGGCCGTTGCCGCCCAAAACGTGATTGCGACGCGCAATGTGTTCTTCATTGTGGTATCTCCCTTTATTTGTCGTCATCGGAACGTCCCGATCGCCGTGTGGATTCTGCCAGAAAGCGTTCGCGCCGGGTGGACTACACTGGGAACGCGGCGAAAGCGCGCTTCATCTAATGTGATGACAACCTGAAATGCACGAGGCCACCATGCCCACTACCGCCACAAAGACCGCTCACGACTGGAATGACGCCGAACTCGCGCACCGCATTGCCGACGGCGACAAGTCTGCCTTCGAACAGATGATGCGCCGCCACAACCGCGCGCTGTACCGCACCGCGCGCAGCATCCTGAAGGACGACGCCGAGGCCGAGGACGCGCTGCAGGACGCCTATCTCCTCGCCTTCCGCAACATGGGGAAGTATCGCGGCGAGTCCAGCCTGTCCACGTGGCTGACACGGATCGTGGTGAACGAAGCGATCGCACGATCGCGCAAGAGTAACCGGCGGGCGGAAGTGATCCAGCTTGCCGGCGATGGTGAATCCCCTGGCGCGTTGGAGCACGCGATGGCACACGAAACGGATGAGTCGAACACCGGGCAACCCGAACGGGCGGCGATGCGCGCCGATGCGCGCCGGTTGCTGGAACAGAAGATCGACGAGCTGCCGGCGGCGTTCCGCACCGTCTTCGTGCTGCGCGCGCTGGAGGAAATGAGCGTGGAGGAGACCGCCGCCTGCCTCGGCATTCCGGAGGCCACCGTGCGCACCCGCTTTTTCCGTGCCCGCAGCATGCTGCGCGAATCGCTGTCGCGGGAATTCGATTACGCGCTGGAAGGCGCGTTCGGCTTTGATGGCGAACGCTGCGACCGCATCGTGGCCCGCACCCTGGCCCGGCTGGCCGGGCAGTAAGCGCAGGGGGAGAAACCATGACAAGAGCCATGCACGCCTTCCAGGTGCGCGACCGGGAGGATGAGAGCGAAGAATTCACGCTGCATGACTGGCGGCGCCTGCTGCGGCATCTCGGGGAAGACCCGGCGCGGCAGGGCCTGCTCGAGACGCCGCAGCGCGTGCAGAAGGCCTGGCAGCACTGGACATCCGGCTATGCGGCCGAGCCCGCCGACATCCTCAAGGTGTTCGAGGACGGCGCCGAGCAGGTCAACGAGCTGATCGTGGTGCGCGGCATTCCCGTCTACAGCCATTGCGAGCATCATCTCGCGCCCTTCTTCGGGACGGCGACGGTCGGCTACACGCCGAACGGAAAGATCGTCGGCTTATCCAAGCTCACCCGCCTGGTCGACTGTTTCGCCAAGCGCTTGCAAGTTCAGGAAAGACTGACGATACAGGTGGCGTCTGCGCTGATGGACCACGTGCAGCCGCTGTCGGTCGGCGTTGTCGTGCGCTGCCGCCACATGTGCATGGAAAGCCGCGGCATACGCACGCCGGGAGAGGAAACGGTGACGTCCGCCCTGCTGGGCGAGATGCGCACCAATCTCGGGCTGCGCAATGAGTTCCTTGCGCTGGCCCGGGAAAAGGATTGATCAGGCAAGCGCCCGGCGCAGCGTCGCAGCGAGTTCTTCCGCGTTGAACTTGGCCACGTAGGCGTTGGCGCCGACGCTGCGCACATGCTCTTCGTTGGTCGTGCCCGACAGCGAAGAATGGATCACCACCGGGATGGAGGCGAACTTCGGCGCCTGCTTGATGTTGCGGGTGAGCGTGAAGCCGTCCATCTCGGGCATCTCCAGGTCGGACAGCACGAGCGCGACCTTGTCCTGCACCGTCTTGCCTTCGGCTTCCGCCGAGGAGGCCAGCGCTTGCAGGCGCTCCCAGGCTTCCTTGCCGGTCTTGGTCATGATGAAGGGCACGCCCATCGCTTCCAGCCCCTGCTCGATGAGCGAACGGGCGACGACGGAATCGTCGGCGGCAAGCACGACCGTGCCCGGCTTGAGGACCACCTTGTCGCCGATGTCGTCGGGGTTGACATCCTGTTCGTCCGGCGCGCCCATTTCACGCAGGATGGTTTCCACGTCCAGCACCTGCGCCAGGCGCGATCCTTCCGCATTGCCGTCCAGGCGCGCAATGCTGGTGACCATGTTGCCGGCCGCGGTGTTTTCGGCGGACAGCACCTGGTTCCAGTCCAGGCGCACGATGTCTTCCACCGCCTCGACGGCGAAGCCCTGGGTGGTGCGGGCGAATTCGGTCACCAGCAGGATGTTGAGGCCGGTCTTGGGTACGCAGCCGACGATGGCGGGCAAGTCCAGTACCGGGATGATCTGGCCACGCAGGTTGACCACACCCAGCATGTGCGGGCGCGAACCGGCGATGCCGGTAATGGCGGGCATCGCAACGATTTCGCGGATCTTGAACACGTTGATGCCGAACAGCTCGGAGCGCTCGCCGTTGGCATCGCCGCCCAGGCGGAACAACAGCATTTCGAACTTGTTCGAGCTGGTGAGGTTGCTGCGCTCGTCGATATCCTTCTGTACCGCGTCAATCATTATTGCCCCTGCTGTTGGTGTGGATTTCAGCAGGGTAACAGTTCAGGCAGTGCGCGACAATTGCGTATCGCAAGGAAAGCAGGAATTTTCCGGCCTAGGCGCTGCCCTCTCAGCCACCGTTGGCGCGAAACAACGCAAGCGTGCGTTCGCGCGCCAGCCTTGCACTTTCGTCATGAAAATCGCTGCGCCGGTCGGAGTTGAAACCATGCCCGGCGTCGTACAGATATACCGGTACGGCGGGATGCCGCGCCTGCACTGCCGCGACCCCGTCGAGCGGGATGCCCTTGTCGTGCTTGCCGAAGTGCAGGATGACCGGGCAGCGCGGCGTCTCGTCAGCCATTTTCGGGATCATGCTGCCGTAATAGCCTGACGCCGCCGCCAGCCCTTCGCACCTGCAGGCGGCGGCCCAGCTCACCGATCCGCCGTAGCAGTAGCCGGTGATGAACACCGGCCCCTTGCCCTTCAAGCTGTCGATGCAGGTCTGCACATCGGCCATCGATTGTGCGAAGGGATGCAGTTCGCGCGCCACCTTCAGCGCCGCCTGCACATCCTCCGGCGCGTAGCTGGCCTGCAATCCGGGCGCCTCGCGGTCGAACAGGGCGGGGGCGAGCACTTCGTAGCCTTCCGCCGCAAAACGGTCGCACTGTTCCCGGATGTGTTCGGTGACGCCGAAGATTTCCTGGATGAGCACCAGTCCGCCGCGGCGGGGCCCCGCAGGCTCGACATGGTAGACGCCGATCATCTCGCCGTCGCTCATCCGCATCTGCAACATCTTTCCATTGAGTGCCATCGCGTATCCTTTCATTGTGCGGGAGGCCAGTATAGCCGCGCTCCGCGCACGCGTTGTGCGGCAAGCCGGAGCGCTGCGCGGCAGCAGTGCAAAAGTCCTCGATTGCTGCTAACGTATCTTTCCCATTCCAATCAAGGAGACTGCGATGAAAACCGTTCTGGCTGTCCTTCTGTTCTCCGTATCATCCCTCGCCGCCGCCCACAATTGCCCGAACGAGATGAAGGCAATCGACGCGAAACTCGGCAGCGCCTCCGGCATCAGCGCCGAAAACATGGCCAAGATCAAGTCGCTGCGTGCCGACGGCGAAAAATTCCACAAGGAAGGCAAGCACGACGAATCGATGAAGGCGCTCGGCGAAGCCAAGAAGCTGCTCGGTATCTGAGCCACGACCAACCCCTGATAGCCACCCGCCGGTGGCTATTTTTTTGCCACGACTCTATCGCCATGATCACTCTGTTTCACTGCGTGAGCGCGCGCTCCTTCCGCCCCCTGTGGACCATGGAGGAGCTCGGCATGCGCCACGGAACGCACTACGCGCTCCGGATGCTGCCCTTCCCGCCGCGCGTGCATCAGCGGGAATACCTGTCGGTCAATCCGCTGGGCACCGTGCCGGCCTTCTTCGACGGCGAGGTGAAGATGACGGAATCGGCGGCGATCGCGCAATACCTCGTGACGCACTACGGCCCCTCGCCGCTCGCGCTTGCGCCGCACGAACGTGCCTATGGCGCATGGCTCAACTGGCTGCACTACGGCGAAGCCACGCTGACCTTCCCGCAGACGCTCGTGCTGCGCTACCGCCACATGGAGCCGGAGGAACGCCGCCTGCCGCAGGCGGCCGAGGATTACCAGCGCTGGTTCCTCGCGCGCCTGCGCGCGATCGACGCCGCACTGACAGGCACCGCATACCTGTGCGCCGCCCGTTTCACCGCGGCGGATATTTCGGTGGGCTATGCGCTGATGCTGGCGGAGTATCTCGAACTGCAGGCGCAGTTTCCGCCGGCCGTGCACGCGTATTGGGAGAAGCTGAAGCAGCGCGAAGGCTACCGCCGCGCGCTCGAGGCGCAGGAGCATGCGGCAGGTGCGCAGGGCGTGTCGACCGTTCCCGCGCCGCTCGCCTGGCGCTGATGCTCCACGGCGGAAAAAAACAAGGCCACGACAGGTGGCCTTGTTTTTTTATCGCGGCAGAAACCAGCCGCGGCGATGCAGTTACAGACGCTCGATGACCGCAGCGATACCTTGTCCGCCGCCGATGCACATGGTGATCAGGCCGTAGCGCTTGCCGGTGCGGATCAGCTCGTACAGGCACTTGACGGTGATGATCGTGCCGCTGGCGCCGAGCGGATGGCCGAGGGCAATGGCGCCGCCGTTCGGGTTGGTGCGGGCCGGGTCGAGGTCCAGGCCGCGGCACACGCCGAGCGACTGCGCGGCGAAGGCTTCGTTGGATTCGATCACGTCCATGTCGTTCAGGCTGAGCCCGGCACGCTTGAGCGCGAGCTGCACCGCCGGGATCGGACCGGTGCCCATGATAGAAGGCTCGACGCCGGCCACCGCGTAGGACACCAGGCGCGCCATCGGCTGCAGGCCCGCGCGCGATGCGGCGCCGGCTTCCATCAGCACGCAGGCTGCCGCGCCGTCGTTGAGGCCGGAGGCGTTGCCGGCGGTAACGGAGCCACCCTCTTTCTTGAATGCCGGCTTGAGCTTGGCCAGCGACTCCAGCGAGGTCTCGGCCTTCGGATGCTCGTCGGTGTCGAACACGACGGTGCCCTTGCGGCCCTGGATCTCGACCGGCACGATCTGCGACTTGAAGTGGCCGGCGGCAATCGCGGCCAGCGCCTTCTTCTGGCTGTTCAGCGCGAACTCGTCCTGCTCTTCGCGGCTGATGCCGTACTGCGCAGCGACGTTCTCGGCGGTAATGCCCATGTGCCCCGCACCGAAGGGGTCGGACAGCGCGCCGACCATCATGTCGATCATCTTGAAGTCGCCCATGCGCTGGCCCCAGCGCGCACTCTGCGCCGAGTACGGCGCGCGGCTCATGGTCTCGACGCCGCCGCCGACGGCGATGTCGGTGTCGCCGAGCTGGATCGCATTGGCTGCGGTGACGATGGCCTGCAGGCCGGAACCGCACAGGCGGTTCAGCGTCAGTGCCGCGGATTCCTTGGCCATGCCGGCGTTGATGCCGACCACGCGCGAGACGTACATGTCGCGCGGTTCGCAGTGAATGACATTACCCATCACGATCTGGCCGGCCTGCGCCGGATCGACCTTGGCGCGTGCAAAGGCTTCCTTGACCGCGATCGCGCCCAGGTCACAGGCGGTGAAATCCTTCAGTGTGCCGCCGAAGGTGCCGATCGCGGTGCGTGCGGCGCCGACGATGACGACGTCTCGTGTATTTGCCATGTCTCTCTTCCTTGAATGAGGGTTGTCGATTCGATACGCGATCTTACGCGGCGAATGCAGTATTTTCTGTCAACTTCAGGACATTCGCACTACCGTAGAAGTACGGCAGGAAGGCGCTCGGCACGCGGTGGAGATGCAATAAATGCAAGCCGTTTCCGTTTGGAACTATTGTTGGCCGGTCGAAACTAAGTTCTCTTTGGAGGCGATATGGATGTGCAAGAGGGCCAGCTCCCGGACGACGAAGCCGCGTTCGCGAGGCTGATGAAAAGATTGACGGGCAAGCAGGTGAACATGCCGGCGGACGAGGCCCGCAAAGTAATCCGCCCCGGCATGCCGGGCGATCGTTCGATCGTCGAAGTCACCGAGGAGCTGCTGCGGCAGCTGAAGAAGTAATCGATGCGGGCGGGGAATCCCCCGCCCTGCATTCAATGCCGCTGGTGCCTTTCCTGCTTCTTGCCGCCGCCGGCGCCGGTGTTGGTGCCGGCTTTCACGTGGCTCTTGTTGTCATGGCTGCTCTTGGTGCTCTGGCCGGAGCGGCCGTCCACCGACTTCACATCGGCTTCCGTCCTGTCAAGGCGCTTTGCCGGGGGTTTCACGTTATCCATCTGTCACCTCAGTTGCAAATAAGTCCACGGGGACAGTAGACAATGCCGCCTCCTGGAAAAATCCCCCGTTTCCTCAACTTGCCCGGTAAGCGCGGTCGCCCGCCGCGGTGTCCGCGTATTCACGGAACCGGGCGATCTTGCCGTCGCGCACGGTAAACACTTCGGCCCAATCGCTTTCGAACACCTGGTCGGTCTGCTTCACCTTCCAACTGTAGTGGCCGAGCGCCACCACCTTGTCGCCCTGGGCAATGAATTCCTGCGGCTCGAACTGCAGCGGCTGCTGCGATTCGTCGAGCATGCTGAAGAATTGCCCGACCTCTTCCTTGCCGTGGCGCGCGCCGCTGAAGGGAACATTTTCCGTGCGGTCCAGGATCCATTCGATGTCATCCGACATGAGATTCATCAGGCCCGGGATGTCGCCCTGCTTGAACTTGTCGTATGCCTGCATGACAAGCCTGGTGTTTTCCTGTTCATTCATGGTCTGCTCCTCTGCGCCGCCGGCGCTCGCATTGCTCCCTTGCGTAACACCATAGGCGACGGGCAGGCCCTGAAATTGTGCGGCATCAAAGAGGCGGCTGCAGGCCGCTACAGCGCGGCCTCCGTGCCCCAGAGCTGTTGCATGGAGATGCGCACCCCGGCCTGCGCTTCGTGCAGCACTTCCCGGATGGCATGCAGTTCCTTGTGCGTTTCGCGCCGGATCGGAAAGGAGAGCGGCGCCCCGCGCGGCCCGACCAGGGCATGCACGACCGGTGTCGTGGTGCTGCTGCCGCGGCCCGTCACCACGCCCACTTCGCCATTGACGAGGCGAACGAAACTGCCCGTGGGATAGGTGCCAAGCTCGCGGATGAAACAGGCGGCCAGCAGTGGCTGGATGTTTTTCTTTTCGGTGAGCAGGATGTCGCGCAGCGCCGCATTGGGCAGCATGGCCTTGCGATAGAGACGCGACGATACACGGGCGCAGTAACGGTCGGCCAGCGCGAGGATCTTAGCGTTCTCGGGAATCTCCGCGCTGCGCTTGCCGGAGGGATAACCGCTGCCGTCTTCGTTCTCGTGGTGCAGCATGACGTAGTTCAGCACGTTCTCGTCGGCGATGCCGGCGCCGCGCAAAAGACTCACGCTCTGCTCCGGATGGCTGCGGATGAGCTCGTGTTCCTCCGCCGACAGCGGCTGCTCGCGGCGGTGGAGGTGTTCGTGATGGCGCAGCATGCCGACGTTCATCAAGAGCGCGGCGGCCATGATGGCCTGCGCCTCTTGCGGCGGCTTGTTCATGGCGCGCGCCACGAGCAGCGAAACGACGGCGCAGTCGACGCCGTGGCGCACCGGGTAGCTTCCCGCATCCTGATTCAGCAGGATGCATCCGAGCGCGACGTCGGGATTGATGTCGACCGCAAACCGGATCGCGGCAACGACTTCGACGATCTTCGGATACAGCTCGGCTTCATTGTGGAGGTTGAACAGCAGGCGTTCGAGCCGCTTCGTCGCGAGATTGAGCAGGCGCAGCGCAGACGGCCGCTCGATCGGCCTGACGGCTGCAGGTCCGGGCTGAACGGAGCCTGCGCTGTCGGACGTCGCGGTCACGAACAAGCCGCGCAGTACAAGCGTCTCGACCTGCTGCTCGCGCTGCACCACATGCCCCTTCCGCAGGAGCAGTTTGTTGTTTGAATCGTAGACATCCCATGGCAGGGGCTTCCCCACCACGATGTCCGCCATGGAAATGCGGCGCTGCTCCATCCCTGTCTCCTCCCTGTGTGCGGCGACGGCGGTGCCGGCGCGCTATTTTTTTGCGCAGTGTATCGGCATCAGGTGGAATGCACAACAATCCCTGCAGATGACAGCAACATATCGACAGAAATAGAGAACTGCCTCTAAACGTTCATGCCGGCTCCGCCACTGTCCCGGCGGACTTGCCACTGCCATTCAAGTAGGGACGCGCCCGCAGTTGCCTGTCACGATGAAGTCGGTCACCTGCCCTCCCTGTTCGATGCGCCGGCTGCGCGTATCATTTCAAGACGAAAAACGGCGATGCAGCGATGTGGCATGTGAAATAAACCTCGGAGGCCCGCATGAACAACGATAACAACGATAACGATTCCCGCATCCTCGTCGACGGATTGGCATTCCCGGAGGCGCCGCGCTGGCATGAGGACGCGCTCTGGTTTTCCGACTTCTACACGCACAAGGTTCACCGCATCGCCGGCGACGGCACGCTCGACACCATCGCCGAAGTGCCCGGCCAGCCCTCTGGACTCGGGTGGATGCCGGACGGCAGCCTGCTTGTCGTTTCGATGCATGACCGCCGCGTGCTGCGCATGACGGAAGGCGGCCTCGTCACGCATGCCGCGCTCGACCGCCACACCGGCTCGCTCTGCAACGACATGGTGGTGGATGCACAGGGCCGCGCCTATGTCGGCAATTTCGGCTTCGACATGCTCAACCGGGAAGCGCCGAAGCCCACCGTGCTGCTGATGGTGAGCCCGGATGGCGAAACCCGGATTGCCGCCGACAAGCTGCTCTTTCCCAACGGATGCGTGATCACGCCCGACGGCGGCACGCTGATCGTGGCCGAGACCTTCGGCAGGCGCCTCACGGCATTCGACATTGCCCCGGACGGCAGCCTGGAGAAGCGGCGCACCTGGGCCGAGCTCGGCGATGCGTCTCCGGACGGCATCTGTCTCGATGCGGAAGGGGCGGTATGGGTGGCATCGCCGCCGACCTCGGAATTCCTGCGCGTGCATGAAGGCGGCCGCGTGTCCGAGCGCATCGCAGTCTCCGGCCAGGCGATTGCTTGTGCGCTTGGCGGGCCGGAGCGGCGCACGCTGTTCATGGTCATCGGGAAGGTCGCCAGGGCGCCACGCGCGCTGGCCGAGCGCAACGGGCGCATTGAAGCGCGGCAGGTCGCCGTGGGCGGCGCGGGCCTTCCGTAAGCTTACCGGGCGTTACCGGATTGGAAGCGATCTGGCGCAAGCCAATGAACTTTCTACCGCCCAAATGTCTTACATACGAATTTGACAACGCCACTTTCCCGGAACGTATGTATGAACCCTATCTCCGTTGATAACGTCGTCGATACATACCGCTTTTACGCTCCCCTTTACGATCGCCTCTTCGGCGCCGTGCTCGAACCCGGCCGCCGCGCCCTCACCGAAGCCGTCTGTGCCATGCGCCCTACCTCAATACTGGAAGTGGGCGTCGGCACCGGGCTGACGCTGGAACGCTATCCGGCGAGCGCCTCGGTGATCGGCATCGACATTTCCACGGAGATGCTCGAGATCGCACGGGAGCGCGCGGAAAAGCTGCCGGGAAGAAGCATCCATCTCGCGGCGATGAATGCCGAGTCGATGGACTTTCCGGACGGTTCCTTCGACTGCGTGGCGATTCCCTATGTGCTGTCGGTCACGCCCAATCCGGAGCGCCTCGTGGCCGAGATCCGGCGCGTCTGCCGCCGCAACGGCACCATCCTGATCCTCAACCATTTCAGCGGCAGCCGCTTCTGGTGGTCTCTGGAACGCGCAGTGCGCCCGCTCGCCAACCGCATCGGTTTCCGCTCCGATTTCTGTTACGACGAGCAGATCCTCAAGCACGACTGGGAAATCCTGTCGGTAAAGAAGGTGAACCTGTGCGGCCTGTCGCGCCTGGTGACGATCCGCAACACCTGACCCCCTAGCTCCCCAATTTTCCGCACGCCTGTTCTTTTTCTAGTAGGATAAGGACAGGCGCCGTTCGCACGTCCATTCCCCAAGGTTTTCACCGCGCCGCCGTCTGCTTCTTGTGGCGGCGCAACCCTCGCAGTGCATAACGATAAAGGAGACACAGCATGAACCAGCCTCGTTTTACCCGACGCGATTTCATCAAGTCGGCTGCAGCCGCCACCGCAACCATCGCCTTTCCCGCAATCGCCCAATCCTACCCCTCCCGCCCGGTGCGCCTGATCTGCCCGTGGCCGGCCGGCGGCTCGACCGACGTCGTCATGCGCGCCTTTGCCGAGAGCCTGAGCAAGAACCTGGGCGGCACCGTGGTGCTGGACAACAAGCCCGGCGCCGGCGGCATCCTCGGCGCCGTCGAACTCGTGAACGCCAAGCCCGACGGCTATACGCTGTCGCAGCTGCCGCTCGGCATCTTCCGCATCCCGCACATGCAGAAGGTCGCCTTCGACCCAATGAAGGACCTGACTTACATCGCCTGCCTGACCGGCTATACCTTCGGCCTGGTGGTGCGCTCGGATTCGCCGATCAAGAGCATCAAGGATCTCGTCGATTACGCGAAGGCCAATCCCGAGACCTTCTCGTATGGCTCTACCGGCACCGGCACCACGCCGCACCTGGTGGTGGAGCAGTTCGCCAGGCGCGCCGGCATCAAGCTGCTGCACGTGCCTTTCAAGGGCAATGCGGACGGCATGCAGGCGCTGCTGGGCGGGCACGTGATGGCGCACAGCGATGCGACCGGCTGGGCATCCGCCGTCGAAGCCGGCCGCGCGCGCCTGCTGGCGACCTATGGCAGCAAGCGCACCAAGCGCTGGCCCAACGTGCCGACGCTGCTGGAGCTGGGCTACCAGACCGTGTCCGATTCGCCCTTCGGCATCGGCGGGCCGAAAGGCATGGAGCCGGCCATCGTCACCCGCATCCAGGACGCGCTGCGCAAGACCCTGGACGACCCGGCGGTGCAGGCGACGCTCGACAAGTTCGACCAGCCGGTGATCTGGATGGATAGCGCAACCTATACCAAGTTCGCCCAGGACACCTACCGCGAAGAGAAGGAAACGATCGAGAGCCTCGGGCTTGCCAGGACGAGCTGAGCGGACGCCCTGCGGCGGCGCGCTCAGCGCCGCCGCATGTGCATGACGAAGTGACAAGGCTGGCCGGCCATATTCTTTCCTCGCGGAATCGCATTTCAGCAACTATCATGAAATGACTTGAAGGACGCGAACAGCTTGCCATGCCTTTCATTTCCACCTGGATGAACGCGCTCGCCGCCGGCATGCGGTCCCGGACCCGCAGGCCGGAACCGAAGACACTCCTCGAGCACTCTCCCGATCTCATTGCGCGTTTCGACGATGGGCTGCGCTGCACCTACATCAACAGCAAAGTACAGGCTTTCTTCAAGGTGCCGCCGGAACGCGTGATCGGCAAATCCGTCGCCGAACTGCGTCCGTGCAGGCGTCTGCGCAAAATGCTGATGCGGCTGTTGCACCACGGCGGCGAAGCCACGCAAGAGTACAAGGATGGCCGACGCAGCTTCGAGGCGCACTGCGTCGCCGAGCCGGATGCGGACGGGACGGGCAGCGCCGTCCTGTGCGTCGTGCGCGACGTGACAGCCCGGCGGCGGGCCCAGGAGCAGTTGAAGCACCAGGCGACGCATGATCCGCTGACCGGCCTGCCGAACCGTACGCTCCTCACCGACCGCCTGATGCAGGCGATCAGCTACGCGCAGCGCTACCACCGCGCGGTCGCCGTCGCCTTCCTCGACCTCGACAAATTCAAGCACATCAACGATACGCTCGGCCACGACGCAGGCGACCAGTTGCTGAAGACCGTCGCCGCCCGCCTGTCGGCCTGCGTCCGCGATTCCGACACCGTGGCACGCCTGGGCGGCGACGAGTTCGTGCTGGTGCTCTACGACCAGGCCAACGAAGAGATCACCTGCCAGGCGCTGCGGCGCGTGTTCGGCAGCATTGCGCAGCCGATGGAGATCTGCGGTCGCGAAATGACGATCAGCTGCAGCATCGGCTTTGCGGTCTATCCGCAGGACGGGCGCGACGCCGATACGCTGATCAAGAACGCCGATACGGCCATGTACCGCGCCAAGGAACGGGGGCGCGACACCTTCCGGTTCTACGACGAGGACCTGCACGCGCGCATCAACGCGCGGCTGCGCTGCCCGGAAGCCTTGCCATCGCGCGTACCGTGACGGCGATGGCGGTCCTGCCGGCTTACTTCAGGAGAGTACGCGCCAGGGCTTCGAGCCGGGCGGTATAGGCAGCGGTATCCAGCTTCCTCTGCGCCACGCCGCTCTCGGCTGCTGCGGCGGCGATCTTCGGCGTCACGCCGGTCAGCAGGCGCTCATCGAGCAGCGTCGGCACGATGTACTTCTTGCTGAAGCGTGCGTCGCTGCGCGCCATCTCGGCGAGGGCGACGACGCAGGCGCGCTTCATTGCCTGGTTGATGTTGGTCGCGGCGCTGTCGAGCGCGGCGCGGAACAGGTAGGGGAAGCACAGGGCGTTGTTGATCTGGTTCGGATAGTCGGAACGGCCGGTGGCGACGATGGCGTCGGGCGCGACTTCGAGCACCAGTTCCGGACGCAGTTCCGGCTCCGGGTTGGCCAGCGCGAACACGATGGGTTGCGCCGCCATCTTCTTCACGTCTTCCTGTTTCAGCAGGCCGGGGCCGGAGAGGCCGAGGAAGACATCCGCCATGCCGATCACATCCGACAGCGTTTGCGCCGCCGTGTCCTGCGCCCAGGCGCGCTTTTCCCCGGTGAGCTCGCGCGCGGTCGTCAGCACGCCGCGGCTGTCGCACACGTACACGTTCTCGCGCCGCACGCCCAGGTCGACCAGCATGTCGAGGCAGGCCAGCGCCGCCGCGCCTGCACCGGAGCACACCACCTTGGCCAGCGAGATGTCGCGGCCGGTCAGATGCAGCGCGTTGAGGAAGCCGGAGCCGACCACGATGGCGGTGCCGTGCTGGTCGTCGTGGAATACCGGGATCGACAGGCGCTCGCGCAGCTGGCGCTCGACCGCGAAGCATTCCGGCGCCTTGATGTCTTCCAGGTTGATGCCGCCGAAGGTGGGGTGGAGGGCGGCGATGATCTCGACCAGCTTGTCCGGGTCGGTCTCGTCGATCTCGATGTCGAAGGCATCGATGCCGGCGAACTTCTTGAACAGGACTGCCTTCCCTTCCATCACCGGCTTGCCGGCGAGCGCGCCGATGTCGCCCAGGCCGAGCACCGCGGTGCCGTTGGTGATGACGCCCACGAGGTTGCCCTTGGCGGTGTATTCGTAGGCCTTGGCGGGGTCCTTGTTGATCTCGACGCAGGGCACGGCGACGCCCGGCGAGTAGGCCAGCGCCAGGTCGGCCTGGCTGGCGACCGGCTTGGTCACCTGGATGGCGATCTTGCCGCGCTGCCCGGCGGCGTGGTATTCCAGTGCTTGTTGTTCCAGCGTGGTCATGGTGAAGCTTTCTGTCAGGTTGATCCGGAAGAGTCCGTTGGAAAACCGGCGCAGAATGCAGCGGCCCGCGCTGCCGGCATGCCATGAGAGCTCATGCAGCGGCGCGCAATGGTTTTCGAGCGGACTCGATATCTCGTCGTGGATTGTCGAACGCCTCCAGGCGTCGGGCGGTCAGGAACTGTCCGGCTTCCGGACATTGCACAGGGATCTCTCGTGCAGGGTTCTTGCCGTCGTGTGCGGCCCGCGCAAGGCTGCTTAAGCCATCCGCGTTCCGTGGGCGGGCATGCCGCAGCGACGCAAGCGGCATCTCCCGGTTTCTCCCGCTGATAAGGGAGAAGGAGCAAACACGTCTCCCCGCGGCGGGACCGCAGGGAGGCGATAGACTAGCATAATCCGGCGCAATCCGGGCGTATAGCGGTATGGCTTTGCCGGACGTTCAGCGGAAGGCTTCGGCCAGCGACATGACGCGCGGCGCGACGGTGATGTTGAAGCCGGCGAGGACTTCGCCGAGCTGCTGCAAGTTGGATTCCTTTTCCGCCGCGGTCCAGCCTTCGAAAATGTCGGTGCCGGGTTTCTGGAAGTGGATGTCGACGACCTTCCTGCCGTCGTGATGGGTGTAGGGCTTGGTGAACACCTGCTTGAAGCCGAGGCCTTCGACCGCGCCGATGAACCCGGAAGGCGGGTCGGCCGCATCGACCGCGGCATACACCATGAATGTCTTGCCCGGCGGCTTGGCCGCGATATCCACCGCAAAGACACCGGGCGCGACCGGCGCCGACGTGCTCTTCAGAAAAAGCATATAACCCTCTTCCGGCAATCCAATGATCGAGGGAATATGCCACAAATATCTTTCCTGTAGAACAGTTGTCTTTCTTGCCAGCGCTACCGTACTATTGCGGCAAGACAACTTTGCAGGCATGCCCATGTTCGTCGGCCACTACTCCGCAGCCTTCCTTGCCAAGCGCGTCGCCCCCTCGGTGCCGCTTCCGGTGTATTTCATCGCCTGCCAGTTGATCGACCTGTTCTGGGGCGGGCTGGTGCTGCTCGGCATCGAGAAGCTGCGCGTGATCCCCGGCTTCACGCGCTCCAACGGACTGGATCTGTATTTCATGCCCTACACGCACAGCCTGTCGTCGGCGGTGCTGTGGTCGGTCGCGGCGGCCCTGCTGTTCTGGCTGTGCACCCCGCGGCTGGCGCAAAGGATGCGCTGCGCGTTCGCCATCGGCCTGACCGTGGCGGCGCATTGGATGCTGGACCTGCTGGTGCATATCCCCGACCTGCCCCTGTGGTTCGACAGCATGAAGGTAGGCCTGGGGTGGTGGAACTACCGGACCTTCGCACTCCTGCTGGAGCTCGGCCTGCTGTGGGGGAGCGTGCTGCTGTGCCTGAAGCAAGCCGGCGACCGGCGCGCACGCTACCTGCTTCTTGCGGCAGGCATGAGCGGCCTGCAACTGTACAGCCTCTTCAAGCAGCCGGCGGCACCGGCCGCCGTCGCGATGCAGCTCCTGGCCGCCTATCTCGCCCTCACCGCCTGTGCCTGGTGGGCAAGCCGCCGCCCTGCGATCAGCGCGGGAACGGCGACAGCGGCGTGACCTTGGTTTCCTTCTGCGGCGGCGTGCGCGCCACGTTCATGATCATCGACACCGTGGTGAAGTACCCCGCCAGCCCGACCATGTCGATCACGCCACGCTCGCCGAAGCGCTCCACCGCGCGCCGGTAAGTCTCGTCCGACACGCCCTGAGTGCGGGCCAGCTCGTCGCACAGGTCATACGCAATCTCTTCGTCTTCAGCCATGCCGCGCGGGCGCCGGCCTTCCGCCAGCGCATCGAGGACTTCCTGCTTCACCCCGGCCTTGAGCGCCAGCGGGTAATGCATGCACCACTCGAACTGCTGCGTCCACTGGCGCGACACGATCAGCATCACCCATTCGTTGATCCGTGTTTCGAGCGCGCTGTGGAAGCGGATATATTCGCCGACCTTCT
>Ga0196970_1001012_pt1 | contig 22861 bp, 20 predicted proteins | sample S1v_513CmetaG_FD_148672 | JGI IMG/M metagenome (GOLD analysis project Ga0196970, IMG submission 148672) | Soil microbial communities from Anza Borrego desert, Southern California, United States - S1+v_5-13C | ecosystem: Environmental > Terrestrial > Soil > Desert | place: USA: California...
GGGCATTCGGCTGACGTGCCTGGACATCGACGGCGGACAGCTGGACCTCGCCCGCGCCCGGCTCGGCGAGCGGGCTGCGGAGGTGACGTGGCGGCAGGGCGACCTGCTGGCCGAGCCGTTCCCGGACGCCTCCTTCGACCACGCCTTCGTCTGCTTCGTGCTGGAGCATCTGGCGCACCCCGAGCCGGCGCTGGCGGCGTTGCGGCGCGTGGTGCGTCCGGGCGGCACGATCATGGTGGTCGAGGGCGACCACGGGTCCTGCCGCTTCCACCCGGAGACGCCCGGGGCGCTCGCGGTGTGGGACGAGCTGGTGGCGGCGCAGCGCCGGCTCGGCGGCGACCCGATGATCGGCCGGAGGCTGCACGGGCTGCTGGCCGGCGCCGGCTTCGCCGACGTGCGGGTGTCGCCGCGCATGGTGTACGCCGACGCGGGGAACCCCGCGCTGCGCGAGGGCTTCGTGCGGCGGATCATCGTGCCGATGGTGGACGGCGTGCGCGCCCAGGCGGTGGAGCGCGGCTTCGACCCGGCGGCGTGGGAGCGCGGCATCGCCGACCTGCTGGCGACCGACGCGGACGGACGGGGCGCGTTCTGCTATACCTTTTTCAAGGCCACGGCGCGGGTGCCGTGAGGGAGGCGGCGGTGGACGGCGATCGGGTGCAGTGCTGGCGGGTGGCCGACGTGCTGGGCGGCGTCGAGGTGCTGCGCGCCGACGTGCGCCGCTCGTTCCCGAAGCATTTCCACGAGGACTACACGGTCGGGCTGGTGACGCGCGGCGCCAACCGCTTCGCCTACCGCCGCGACCGGCTGGTGGCGCCGGCCGGAACGCTGTGCCTCGCCGACCCCGGCGAGGTCCACACCGGCGAGGCGGACGAGCGCGGCTGGTCCTACTGGACCATGCACATCGCGCCCGCGGCCCTGGCCGGCCTGCGCGCCGAGCTGGACGACCGGGCGTCCGGCCCGCCGGACTTCGCCTCCGGCGTGATCGGCGATGCGCAGGCGGTGCGGCTGGTCGCCGGCTTCTTCCGCACGCTGGGCGCCGCCGGTCCGCTGGAGCGCGAGAGCCGGGCGGTGGCAGCGCTCGGCCACCTGATCCGTGCGCATTCCGCAGAGCGTCCGCGCCTGCCGTTCTCCGGTCCGGACGACGGGGTGGCGCTGCGGGTGCGCGAGCACCTCGCCGAGCGGCTGGCCGAGGCGGTGACGCTGGCCGATCTGGAGACGGCGACCGGGGTGGGGCGGTTCCGCCTGCTGCGGGCGTTCCGCCGCGCCTACGGCCTGCCGCCGCACGCGTGGCAGATGCAGGCCCGGCTGGCCCGCGCACACGCGCTGATCGCCGCGGGCAGCGCCATCGCCAACGTTGCGGCGGACACCGGGTTCGCCGATCAGGCGCACCTGACGCGGCTGTTCAAGCGGAGTTTCGGGTACACGCCGGGGGTGCTGGCGCGGGGGCGGTAGGTGCGGGCGCTGGACCCCCCTCCTAACCTCCCCCCACTTCGCGGGGGAACTCCGCCGCCAGCTTTGGAAGCCCTCTCCCGCTCTCAGCGGATCCGAAGGATCCGCTTGCCGCGTCAGGCGGATCGAAGATCCGCCGAGAGCGAAGTGGGGGAGGGTTGGGTGGGGGGGGGCGACGCGCGGCTTATCCCTCCACCCAGGCGATCCGCAGGATGTTGGTGTTCCCCGGCGTGCCGAAGGGCACGCCCGCGGTGATGACCAGCCGCTGGCCCTCGCTCGCCAGACCGTCGGCGAAGGCGATGCGGGTGGCCTTCTGGACCATCTCGGAGAAGTTCTCGACGTCCTCCGTCTGCACGCTGTGCACGCCGTAGGCCAGCGCCAGCCGGCGCGCCGTCTCGATGCTGGAGGTCAGGCAGAGGATCGGCACCTCCGGCCGCTCGCGCGCGGCGCGCAGCGTGGTGGAGCCGGATGTCGTGTAGGTGACGATGGCCGCCGCCTCGATGGTGTGCGCCACCTGCCGGGCCGCCGCGGTGATGGCGTCGGCGGCGGTGTGCTGCGGGTCGGGGTGCTGGGCGTCCATGATGGTGCGGTAGATCGGGTCCTGCTCGACCCGCCGGGCGATGCGGTCCATCATCGACACCGCCTCGATGGGGTAGGAGCCGGACGCCGTCTCGGCCGACAGCATCACCGCGTCGGCGCCGTCGAACACGGCGGTCGCCACGTCCGACGCCTCGGCGCGGGTCGGGGCAGGGGCGGAGATCATCGATTCCAGCATCTGCGTCGCCACGATCACCGGCTTGCCGGCGCGGCGCGAGTCGCGGACGATGCGCTTCTGGATCGACGGCACGTCCTCGGCCGGCAGCTCCACGCCCAGGTCGCCGCGGGCGACCATCAGGCCGTCCGACATCTCGATGATCTCGTCGAGGTGCTGGATGGCCTGCGGCTTCTCCATCTTGCACATCAGCGCGGCGCGCCCGGCGACCAGCCGGCGTCCCTCGGCCACGTCCTCGGGGCGCTGCACGAAGCTGAGCGCCACCCAGTCCACCCCCTGGTCGAGCGCGAAGGCGAGGTCGGCGCGGTCCTTCTCGGTCAGCGGCGACAGCGGCAGCACCACGCCCGGCACGTTGACGCCCTTGCGGTCGGACAGCCTGGTACCGCTGACCACCACGGTGTCGGCGTGGTCCGCCCCGCAGGAAACGACGCGCAGCCGCACCTTGCCGTCGTCGAGCAGCAGCTCGGCGTCCGGCTCCAGCGCCGCGAAGATCTCGGGATGCGGCATGCCGACGCGAGTGGCGTCGCCCGGCTCCCTGGAGAGGTCGAGGCGGAAGCTCTGCCCCGGCGTCAGCTCGACCGGGCCGCCGGCGAAGGTGCCCAGACGCAGCTTCGGCCCCTGCAGATCGGCGAGGATGGCGATGGGGCGGCCGGTCTCGCGCTCCAGCGCGCGGATCGCCCGGACGCGCTCGCCGTGGTCGTCGTGGCTGCCGTGGCTGAAGTTCAGGCGGAACATGTCGACGCCGGCCTCGAACAGCCGGCGGATCATCTCCGGCGAGGACGACGACGGCCCGAGCGTCGCGACGATCTTGGTCAGGCGGAAGCGGCGGATCGAGCTGCCTGTGCGGGTCATGGTCGGTTCCTGGTCGGCGGCGCGGGGAGGGGGCGGTGACGGCGGCCGGCGACGGCAGCCGGTCGGCCAATCACCTGACGGGTATGGTCGCGGATGTCAACCGGGGTCGCCGGTTCCCGTTCCCCCGGACAGCGGCGTCGGGCCGTTGGAGCCCATCTCCTGATACCGGCGCAGCACCCACGCGAGGTGCTCCCGCATCGCCTCCGCGGCGTCGTCGGGACGGCGGGCAGCGATGGCGGCGTGGATGGCGACGTGGTGCCGGTACATCCGCTCTTCGTCCACCGCGAAGGCGGGGGAGTGGTGGAACTCCACCATCTGGCCCAGCGTCTCGCGGATGGTGGACAGCAGGTGCAGGTACACCGGGCTCGACGCCGCGCGCCCGATGGCGAGGTGGAAGTCCATGTCGTCGGCGCTGCGGTTGCCGCCGGGCTTCGACATGGTGGCGACGATGTGGCCGATGGCGGCGACCTGCTCCTCGCTGCCGCGCTCGGCGGCGCGGCGGGCGGCCCAGGTCTCCAGCTGGATGCGGATCTCGACGAGGTCGTAGAGGTTGGCGAGCTGGACGCGCACCATCTCGGTCAGGGCGCCGTCCATGCCGCCGGCCGAGGACACCACGCGCGTCCCGCCGCCCTGCACGGCGGTGAGGAAGCCCTGCGTCTTCAGCTTCTGCAGCGCGGCGCGGACGGACACGCGCGAGACGTTGAGCTGCTCGGCCAACTGGCGCTCGCCGGGCAGGCGCTGGCCGGGCTCCAGCTCGCCCTTGCCGATGCGGTCGAGGATGCGCTCCGCCACCCAGTCGGAGATGCGCCGCGTGCTGTCGGAACCCGAGGCGGGATTGTCGTCGGACACGGTGGAAACTCCCGTCATCGAACTCGCTCCGATTGCGTACTCGCGCGGACGTGGTGCGTCAACCCGTGAGGATTGCTGACAGCCTTGCGCATTTTCATCGGGACCCCCGCCGCGCCAGCAGGATTCCCAGCAGCACGATCACCGCCCCCGCCGCCTGCCACGGCCCCAGCGGCTCGCCCAGCAGCCCCCAGGCCAGCACCGCCGCGGCGGCCGGCTGCAGCAGCAGGCTGACCGAGGAGAAGGACGCCGGCAGGTGCGCCAGCGCGTAGGCGATCAGGCTCTGCCCGCCGGCGTGGCTGAACAGGGCGAGGCCCAGCAGGATCGCCCAGCCGTAGGCGGTGCCGGCGACCAGGCTCTCCCCCGAATAGAGCGCCAGCGGCAGCAGCGCCACGGCGGTGACGCCGCCGCTCCAGGTCATGATGGTGGCCGTCGAGAACTCGGAGCGCAGGCGGCCGACGGTCAGGATGTAGCCGCCATAGAACATGGCGGTGACGAGGCCCAGCGCGTCGCCGAACAGCGCGTCCATGGACAGCTTGAAGCTCTGCCCCATCAGCACGACGGCGCCCGTGATGGCGAGCACGAGGCCGGCCACGAAGGTGCGGGTGAAGCGCTCCTTGAACAGCAGCCAGGAGACCGGCGCCACGAAGATCGGCGCGAAGTTGGCCAGCAGCGTCGCGTTGGCCACCGAGGTGTACTTGATCGACCAGTGCCAGCAGGCGAGGTCGCCCGCGAAGAACAGCCCGACGGCGGTCAGGCGCAGGTAGTCCGACCGCGTCGACGGCCGGCGCGAGCGCGGTCCGGCGTCGGGCTCCAGCCGCATCCACAGCGCCAGCGCCGGCACGGCGAAGGCGACGCGCCAGAAGGCGGTGGCGGTCGGTCCCAGCTCCGACAGGCGGACGAAGATCGGCGAGAAGGCGATGCCCAGGGCGCCGGCCAGCAGGGCCGCCAGCGCGATGCGGGCGGTGCGGTCGGCGTGGCTGTGCGCGGTGGCGGCGGCATGGCTGGCGTCGGGCATGGGTGCCTTATAATCGGGCAGCCGACCCGACGCCAGACGGGGCGACGGCATGGCTCGTTTGCGTGGCGCACTGTGCGTGCCGCGACGCCGTCATTCCCCGGTCAGGCGTTCGCTCTCCGCGGCCAGCCGGGCGGCGAGGTCGGGGGAGAGGCGCTCCGCCAGCTTGTCGTTCGCCGCGCGCCACAGCGGCAGCGCCGCCTCCAGCTTCCGGGCGCCGGTCTCGGTCAGCCAGACGGCGCGGCGGCGCAGGTCGCTTTCCACCGCGGCGATCTCGATCAGGCCGGCGGTTTCCAGCGTGCGCAGGTTGCGCGACAGCGTCGATTGGTCCAGTCCGCTGCGCCGCGCCAGCGCGCCCAGCGTGTCGTCCGACGAGGCGGCGATCTGCGCCAGCAGGCCGAGCTGCGCGGTGCTGAAGCCGCTTTCCGCCAGCTCGCGGTCGAGGAACTGGGTGATGCGGCGGGCGGCGAGGCGGCTGTTCCAGCCGGCGCACGAGGCGCCCAGCGCCGCGGCGTCGGTGCGCAGGGTCTTGGGGGATTGCGTGCGGGGCTTCATGGATGTATGTATCTACATCATTTGCAGATACAAATAAACAGGGGAGGGGCAGGTGATGAGCGGGAAATCGTCCGTCAGGCAGCTCAGGGCCGCCGACGCCGAGGCCTACCGGGCACTGCACCTGGAGGCGCTGCGCACCCACCCGGCGGCGTTCGCCGCGTCCCACGAGGAGGAGTGCGATCTGCCCGCCTCCGCCTTCGCGGTGCGGCTGGAGCAGCTGGCGGTGTTCGGCGGCTTCGTGGACGGCGAGTTGGGGGGCATCGCCACCCTGCAGCGGTTTCCGCAGGTCAAGCGCCGGCACGTGGCGATGATCTGGGGCATGTACGTGCGCGAGGCGCAGCGCGGTTCCGGACTGGCCGGTGCCATCCTGCGCGCGGTGCTGGCGCACGCCGAACGCGAGGTCGATCAGGTCGAGCTGTACGTCGCCGTCGGCAACGAGCGCGCCGGCCGCTTCTACCGGAACCTGGGATTCGAGCCGTACGGCGTGATGCGGCGCTCGCTGCGGGTGGACGGTGTGGACCACGACGCGGAGATGATGGTGAGGATGTTCCGATGACCGCTCCGGCCGTGAAGCGCGTGTACGAGGCGCCGGAGCCGGGCGACGGCGTGCGTATTCTTGTGGATCGCCTGTGGCCGCGCGGGATCGCCAGGGACAAGGCGCGCATCGACCTGTGGCTCAAGGACCTGTCGCCAAGCGACGCGCTGCGCAAGCGGTTCCATGGCCACCCGGAGGATTGGGATGAGTTCCGCGCCGCCTATGCGGAGGAGTTGCGAGGCGAGGCGGCGCAGGCGGCGGTGGCGGACCTGCGGCGCCGACTGGGCGCGGGGGCGGTGACGCTGCTGTACGCGGCCAAGGACGAGGCGCGGAACAACGCGGTGGCGCTGCGGCTGTGGCTGGAGGCGGGGTGAGGGGCGAGTGAGTGCATGCGTCGGGTCCCCACCCCAGCCCTCCCCCACTCCGCGCTACGGTATGCACACCTGTTGCGGGGGGTAAGCTGCTGAAAAGATAGATAATTTCCCCGTCATCCCCGCGAAGGCGGGGATCCATAACTCCCGAAGCATGCGGTTGTGGAGATTATGGATCCCCACCTTCGCGGGGATGACGGTTAAGTTATTGAAGTGCTGGCCACTTTGGGCCGCAGCATATGCGCATACCGTAGCCACTTCGCGGGGGGAGGAACAAATCCCCTCCCGCGAAGTGGGGGAGGGCTGGGGTGGGGGCCGACGCAGGCGCTTCATCCGCAATTCGCCACGCACACCCGCGTCTCGGTCACCGTTCCGCCGCACGCCTCGAAGCAGCTGCGGTAGGTCGCCGTGCACCGGTCGCGGCAGCCGCCGACCGCGCACAAGGCCCGGTAGCGGTCCGCGTAGTCGAAGTAGGTCCGGCTCGACCCGGATCGCCGGCCGCGGCTGTCGCTGGGGGCGGTGTCGATGTTGTAGTCGCGCATCGCCCGCGATTCGGCGTCGCTCAGGCACAGGCGCTCGCGGCGGTCGCAGGAGTCCGTGCAGGGGGCGCGTTCCGCCTGGCAGCGGGCGACGCAGAGCCGCCCCTCCTCGCCGGAGGGCGGGGCGAAGTGCAGGGCGGTCTCCATCACCGGGGCGCAGCCGGCGAGCAGCAACAGCAGGGCGGCCGACAGCGTTCGCATGGCGCGGGGTTCCCGGAGTGGCAGGACGGAATAAAGCTGGCGGCCCGCCGGTTCTCCGGCAAGCCGGCTTCGGCTTGCCCTTTCGTTCGTCCGCGATACAGTTGGTGCCATGACCCTGCGTTCCTCCCCCTGCGAGCCCGCCAACGACGACGCTCCGTCCGACGCCGCGCCGTCCGGGCACGCTCTGCCGCCGCTGCTGGGCGACGGTGACCCGCCGGCGGTGCGCGTCCTCAACGGCGACGGCACGGCACCCTTCCTGCTGGTCTGCGACCACGCCTCCGCCGCGGTTCCGCAGGCGCTCGGCACGCTCGGCCTGCCGCCGGAGCAACTGGTCCGCCACATCGCCTGGGACATCGGTGTCGCCGAGCTGACGCAGCTGCTCTCGGCGCGCTTCGACGCGCCGGCGGTGCTCTCCGGTTACTCGCGCCTCGTCATCGATCCGAACCGCGCTCTGGAGGACCCGACGCTGGTCCCGGCGATCAGCGACGACGTGGTGGTGCCCGGCAACCGCGGCCTGCGGCCGGAGCAGATCCGGCAGCGGGTGGACGCGCTGTTCCGGCCCTACCACGACACCATCGCCACCATGGTCGCCTCCATGCACGACAAGGACGAGCGCGGCTGGGTGGTGCCGGCCATCGTCTCCATCCACTCCTTCACGCCGGTGATGCGCGGGTTCGAGCGGCCGTGGCACGTCGGCGTGCTGTGGGACCGCGACCCGCGCATCCCCGTGCCGCTGATCGAACGGCTGCGCGCGCCGGGGCGCTGGGTGGTGGGGGACAACGAACCCTATTCCGGCCGCAACACCCTGGGCGGCACCATCGAGCAGCACGCCACCCCCGCCGGCCTGCCCAACGTGCTGATCGAAGTCCGCCAGGACCTGATCGCCGACAGCGCGGGCGTGGCCGAATGGGCCGACGTGCTGGGCGACGCGCTCGCACCCATCCTCGCCGATCCGGCGTTGTACCGTGTCGAACACCACCCGCGACGGGACGATTGACGCATGCAGGAACCCGCCTTCACGCTCGGCCTCGAAGAGGAATACCTGCTGGTCGACCGCGCGTCCCGCGACATCGTCCAGTCCCCGCCGGAGGAGATGCTGGCCGCCTGCCAGGACAAGGCGCCCGGCCAGATCCACCCGGAGTTCCTGCGCTGCCAGATCGAGGTCGGCACGCCGGTCTGCCGCAACGTCCAGGAGGCGCGGGCCGAGCTGGCGCGGCTGCGCGGCACGGTGGCCGGGGTGGCGGACGCCTACGGCCTCGCCCCGATCGCCGCCTCCACCCATCCCTTCGCGGCGTGGGAGCCGCAGAAGCACACCAACCGCGACCGCTACAACATGCTGGCGCGCGACCTGGGCGCCCCGGCGCGGCGGCTGATGATCTGCGGCATGCACGTGCACGCCGGCATCGAGGACGATGACCTGCGCATCGACCTGATGAACCAGGTCCGCTACTTCCTGCCGCACCTCCTGGCGCTCAGCACCTCGTCGCCGTTCTGGCGGGGGCGGGTGATGGAGCGCAAGAGCTATCGCCTGTCGGTGTGGCACGAACTGCCGCGCACCGGCATGCCCGATGCCTTCGACAGCTACGGCGAATACCTGCACCACGTGAACGTGCTGGTGAAGACCGGGGTGATCGAGGACGCCACCAAGCTGTGGTGGGACATCCGGCCGTCGACGCGCTTCCCGACGCTGGAGATGCGCATCACCGATGTCTGCACGCGCCTGGACGACGCCATCACCATCGCCGCGCTGTACCAGTGCCTGCTGCGCATGCTGTGGCGGCTGAAGCTGCGCAACGTGGCGTGGCGCTCCTACAAGAACCTGTTCATCGAGGAGAACCGCTGGCGCGCCCAGCGCTACGGCCTCGACGACGGGCTGGTCGACTTCGGCCGCGGCGAGATCGTCGCCTACCCCGACCTGCTGGAGGAGCTGCTGGAACTGGTCCGCGAGGACGCCGAGCATTTCGGCTGCCAGGCGGAGCTGGAGAACGCCCGCGACATCGTCCGCCGCGGCACCAGCGCGCACCGCCAGGTCGCCATCTACAACGAGGCGCTGGAGGCCGGCGCCACCGGCTGGGAAGCCTTGCACAAGGTGGTCGACTGGCTGGCCGGGGAGACGGTGCTGGGCGTTGATCCGGTCGCCTAGCGGCGGGATCCCCGAGGCGACTTTCCGCCGCAGGCATCTCCTCCGCCCCTGCCATTCCAATTCGGCAGTCCCCCCATTCAGACTCAAGGCGCACGATTGAAGGGTGCAATCTTCAAGCACACCCGCATATTCACGCTTTCTTAATTAGATCTTAGCAACTTTAGAGTCGTAACGGTTACCTCGTATTATTATCAAGTGCGGCGCCGCCGTGTGAGGGGGTTCCATGTTCGGCTCGCTTTCCATCAAGATCCGGGTGGCGCTTGCCTTCGCCACGCTGCTGACGCTGGCGGTGGGCGCCCTGGTGCCGGTGATGCTCGGCAGCCTGTCGCGCGCGACCGAGCGCGCGGAGGAGCGTGAGCTCAAGGGCTACCTCGACGCCTTCAAGGCGGTGACGGCGATGCGCGCCAACGCCGGCGCCGCGCTGTCGGCCTTCGTGGCGGCGATGCCGGAGGTGCAGGCGCGCTTCGCCGCGGGCGAGCGCGACGCGCTGGCCGCGCAGTTCGCCGAACCGTTCAAGGCGGTGAAGACCGGCTACGGGGTGGAGCAGTTCCAGTTCCACAAGCCGCCGGCCACCTCGTTCCTGCGCCTGCACATGCCGGCCAAGCACGGCGACGACCTGTCCTCGTTCCGCCGCACGGTGGTCGAATCGAACACCGCCAGGACGGCGGTGACCGGGCTGGAGAAGGGTGTCGGTGGCCTCGGCGTGCGCGCGGTGGTGCCGGTCGCCCAGGGCGGCACGCACCTCGGCACGGTCGAGTTCGGCATGGAGTTCTCCAAGGTCTTCGTGGACGAGTTCAAGGCGCGCTTCGGCGTCGATGCCGCGGTGTTCATCGAGGACGGCGCCGGCTTCAAGCGGCTGGCCACCACGGGCGAGCAGCTGGTCGGCGACGACGCGGCGCGCCGGGCGGCGCTGACCGGCGCGCCGGTGCTGCGCCGGGCGGAAATGCAGGGGGTGCCGCGCACCGCTCTGGTGGCGGCGGTGCCCGACTATTCCGGCAAGCCGGCCGCGGTGGTCGAGATCGTCATGGACGCCAGCGAGTTCGCCGCCGGCTACGCGCAGGCGCGCAACACCGCGCTGGCCATCGCCGCCGGCGTGCTGGTCGCCGGGCTGGGGCTGGCGTGGCTGATGGCGCGCTCGATCAGCGGGCCGCTGCTGACCATGGCGCGGGTGATGCACGCGCTGGCCGGCGGCCAGCTCGGCGTCGAGGTGCCGGCCACCCAGCGGCGCGACGAGGTGGGCGAGATGGCCCGCGCCGTCGCCGTGTTCAAGACGCAGGCGCTGGAGAACCGCGCCCTGCACGACGAGCAGGAGGCCCTTCAGCACAAGGCCGAGGCGGAGCGCGCGGCCACCGTCCGCCGCATCGCCGACCAGTTGCAGGACAGCGTCGGCCATGTGGTCGGCGCGGTGGCGTCGGCCTCCACCGAGATGCTGGCCACCGCCGAGTCGATGGCCCGCATGGTCGAGCGCGCCACCGACGGCGCCGGCGCCGTCGCCGCGGCGGCCGAGCAGGCGTCGGGCAACGTGCAGACGGTGTCGGCGGCGACCACCGAGCTGTCGGCCTCCATCTCGGAGATCGGCCGGCAGGTGACGCAGTCCGCCGCTATCGCTAGCGCCGCGGTGTCCGAGGCGCAGGGGGCGAACGAACGCATCCAGGCGCTGGTGAACGCGGTGCAGAAGATCGGCGAGATCGTCGGCCTCATCAACTCCATCGCCAGCCAGACCAACCTGCTGGCGCTGAACGCCACCATCGAGGCGGCCCGGGCCGGCGAGGCCGGGCGCGGCTTCGCCGTGGTGGCCAGCGAGGTCAAGCACCTCGCCAACCAGACCGCGCAGGCGACCGACGAGATCGGCCAGCAGATCGACGCCGTGCAGGCGGCGACGCAGCAGGCGGTGGCGGCGATCTCCGGCATCGGCCGCACCATCGGCACCATGAACGACGTGACCACCGCCATCGCCTCGGCCATCGAGGAGCAGGGCGCGGCGACGCAGGAGATCGCCCGCAACGTCGGCCAGGCGGCGGACGGCACGCGCGACGTGTCGCAGAACATCGCCACCGTGTCGACGGCGGTGCAGGAAACCGGGGCGGCGGCGGACGACGTGCTGGCCTCGGGCAAGCGCCTGTCGGAACAGGCCGAGGCGCTGCGCCGCTCGGTGGATGAGGCGCTGAGCGCGATCCGCTCGGCGGCGTGAGGCATGAAGCCCCCTCCCCCGGAAGGGGGGAGGGGCTGCCACCTTGACGCCCCCGCGCACCCCACCTACGCTCCCCGCCCACAACAAGGTGGGGAGGCCGGGCGATGGCCGAGGCGAAGTTCCTGAAGTTCGACACGCTCAGCCTGCACGCGGGGCAGCAGCCCGACCCGGCGACCGGGGCGCGCGCCGTGCCGATCTACCAGACCACCTCCTACGTCTTCCGCGACACCGACCACGCCGCCGCCCTGTTCAACCTGGAACGGCCGGGGCACATCTACAGCCGCATCTCCAACCCCACCGTCGCGGTGCTGGAGGAGCGCATCGCGGCGCTGGAGGGTGGTGTGGGCGCGGTGTGCACCGCCAGCGGGCAGGCGGCGCTGACGCTGGCCATCACCACGCTGATGGGGCAGGGCGGGCACATCGTCGCGTCCGCGTCGATCTACGGCGGCAGCCGCAACCTGCTGGCCTACACGCTGCCGCGCTTCGGCATCGAAACCACCTTCGTCAACCCGCGCGACCTCGACGCCTTCCGCGCCGCCATCCGGCCGGAGACGCGGCTGGTGTTCGGCGAGGTGCTGGGCAATCCGGGGCTGGAGGTGATGAACCTGCCCGAGGTGGCGAAGATCGCCCACGAGGCCGGCGTGCCGCTGCTGATCGACTCGACCTTCTGCACGCCCTATCTGTGCCGGCCGCTGGAGCATGGGGCGGACCTCGTCATGCATTCGGCCACCAAGTGGATGGGCGGGCACGGCGTCGCCATCGGCGGCGTGCTGGTGGACGGCGGCACCTTCGACTGGGAGGCTTGCGCCAAGTTCCCGACCATGACCGAGCCCTACGCCGGCTATCACGGCATCGACTTCGTCGAGGAGTTCGGGCCGTCCGCCTTCATCATGCGCGCCCGCGCCGAGGGCCTGCGCGACTTCGGCGCCTGCATGAGTCCGACCAACGCCTTCCACATCCTTCAGGGCGTCGAGACGCTGCCGCTGCGCATGAAGGGGCACATCCACAACACCCGCCGCGTCGTCGGCTTCCTGGAGTCCGAGCTGTACAACGAGAAGGGGGCGGTGGACTGGATCAGCTATCCGGAGCTGGCCGACCACCCCGACCACGCGCTGGTCTCCACGCTGCTGCCCAAGGGCGCCGGGTCCATCGTGTCGTTCGGCATCAAGGGCGGGCGCGCGGCCGGCAAGCGCTTCATCGAGGCGCTGAAGATCTTCTCGCACCTCGCCAATGTCGGCGACGCCAAGTCGCTGGTGATCCATCCGGCCAGCACCACGCACGCCCAGCTCGACGCCGAAGCGCTGAAGGCCGCGGGTGTGGGCGAGGAGATGATCCGCCTGTCCATCGGGCTGGAGGACTGCGACGACCTGATCGACGACCTGCGCCAGGCGCTGCGCGCCGCCGTGAAGGGATAAGCCCATGCAACTGACCGTCAACGGCGCCCCCGTCTTCGCCCACACCGGCGGCCGCCCCTTCGATCCGGCGCTGCCGGCGGTGGTGCTGATCCACGGCGCCGGCATGGACCACACGGTGTGGAGCCTGCAGAGCCGCTACCTCGCCCACCACGGCCGCTCGGTGCTGGCGGTCGACCTGCCGGGGCACGGCCGCTCCGGGGGCGGCCCGCTGGACTCCATCGCCGCGATGGCCGACTGGGTGGCTGCGCTGCTGGACGCCGTCGGGGCGGCGAAGGCGGTGCTGGTCGGGCACTCCATGGGCGCGCTGGTGGCTCTCGACGCCGCGGCGCGGCACCCGGAGCGGGTGTCCGGGCTGGCGCTGCTGGGTATCGCCGAGCGCATGCCGGTGCACCCCGACCTGCTGAAGGCGGCGGCCGAGAACGACCCGCTCGCCATCGATCTCGTCACCGGCTGGGGTTTCGGCCCGCGCGGCCACGTCGGCGGCAACCCGGCGCCGGGGCTGGCGCTGCTGCCGGCCGGGCGGCGGCTGATGGGGCGGCAGGCGCCGGGCGTGCTGGGCATCGACCTCGCCGCCTGCAACGCCTACACGCAGGGCGCGGAGGCGGCGGCCAAGGTGGCGTGCCCGGCGCTGTTCCTGCTGGGCGCGCTCGACCGCATGACGCCGGCCAAGGCGGGCAAGGCGCTGGCGGCGCTGGTGCGCGGCGGCAAGGCCACCGTGCTGCCGGACGTCGGCCATATGGTGATGGTCGAGGCACCGGACGCCACCACCGATGCGCTCGCCGCGCTGGAATGACGGCACTCTGTTACGGGACGATCATTGCCGGGTAATAATTAGTGTGTAAACTGTACTGAGGATTGACCTAGCGTGTGCGGTGGACCGGCCGCCCGCGTCCTCCCCCGGATGGGCCCTGGCGTGCAGCTCAGTCAGCGATACTTCGACGCCCTGCTGGCGAACTCTACCGACGTGATGGGGGTCCTGTCGCGCGATGGCCGCTTCGTGTTCGTCGGCGACAACGTGCGCAAGGTGTTCGGCCACGCGCCGGAGGAGGTCGTGGGCCGACCGCTGACCGACTTCGCGCACCCCGCCGACCGTGCCGCGCTGGCCGAGCGGCTGGCCTTCCGCGCCGCGTCGCCGCCGGGCACCTTCGGCACCAGCGCCTTCCGGATGCGCGATTCCGCGGGAAACTGGCGGCACGTCGAGGCCACCGGCTGCAACCTGCTGGACGATCCCGAGGTGCAGGGGATGGTCGGCAACATCCGCGACGTCACCGAACGCGTCGAGGCCGAGCGGCGGCGGCGCGAGAGCGAGGCGCTGTACCACACCCTGGCCGAAGCGGCGCCGGTCGGCATGTTCCGCGTCGGCGCGAACGGGCGGATGCTGTTCGCCAACCGCCGCATGGCGGTGCTGACCGGCCTGAGCGCCGCGCGCATCATGGCCGAGGGCTGGTTCGCCGCCGTCCACCCTGACGACCGCCCGCGCCTGGAGGATGAGTGGGCGCGCACGCTGGCCGCCGGCGCGCCGCTGATGACCAACGCGCGCCTGCTGGGGGCCGAGGGCACCACGGCCGCGGTGTTCCTGCAGACCACGCCGGTGCGCGACGCCGACGGCCTGCTGCAGGGCTGCATCGGCTCGCTGACCGACATGAGCGAGTACGTCCGCACCGCCGAGGCGCTGCTGGTGGCGGAGGCGCGCAACCGTTCGGTGGTCGAGGCGGCGGCCGACGCCATCCTGACCGTGGACGAGGAGGGCATCGTCCACAGCTTCAACCCCGCCGCCGAGGCGATGTTCGGGCTGGGCGCGGCGGAGATCGTCTGGCACCGGCTCGACCGTCTGATCCCGGACGGCGCGGTGGATCGGCACAAGGCCTACCTGCGCATGCCCGGCCCGCCGGGGAAGCCGCTGGCCGGCGGCTGCTTCGGCGACATCCAGGCGCGCCGCGCCGACGGCACGCTGTTCCCCATCGAGCTGTCGGTGGCCGCGCTGGAGGTGCAGGGGCGCCGGCTGTTCACCGCCATCGTCCGCGACGTCACCGAACGCAAGCGCATCGAGGCGGAGCTGATCCGCGCCCGCGACGCGGCCGAGGCCGCCGACCTCGCCAAATCCGCCTTCCTCGCCACCATGAGCCACGAGCTGCGCACGCCGCTGAACGCGGTGATCGGCTTCGCCCAGGTGATCGAGATGCGGCTGCTCGGCCCCGACGCGCTCGACCGCTACACCGAGTACGCATCGTCGATCCGCCAGTCGGGCGAACACCTGTTGGGCATCATCGACGACATCCTCGACATCTCGAAGATCGAGGCGGGCAGCCTGCAATTGGGCGAGACGCCGGTGGACGTCACCGACGTGCTGGGCCAGTCGCTCAACCTGATCGCCATGCAAGCCGGCAAGCGCGGCGTGGCGGTGACGCTGGACCTGGAGCGCGAGCTGCCGCCGCTGCGGGTGGACGAACTGCGGCTGCGGCAGATCCTGGTCAACCTGCTGTCCAACGCGGTGAAGTTCTCCGACGCCGGCGGGCAGGTGACCGTGAGCGCACGGCGCGCGGACGGGGGCGGGTTCGACTTCGTGGTGCGCGACGAGGGCGTCGGCATGGCGCCGGAGGACATCCCCAAGGCGCTGGAGCGTTTCAGCCAGGTCGACCAGTCGATGACCCGCCGGCACGAGGGCACCGGCCTCGGCCTGCCGCTGACCAAGCGGCTGGTGGAACTGCACGGCGGCAGCCTGCGCATCGACAGCGCGCCGGGCCAGGGCACCACGGTGACCGTGCACCTGCCCGCCGCGCGGGTGATGCGGTTCGAGGATCTGCTAGGGTAGGTCGTGGCGCTGGCCCCCCCTCCTAACCTCCCCCCACTGCGCAGGGGGAGGAATCAAAGCCCTCCCCCGCGAAGTGGGGGAGGGTTGGGTGGGGGGCCAGCGCAAGCACCCACCAACGAAAAACGGCGCCCCGTTTCCGGGGCGCCGTCGTGCGGGTTTGGCCTTACGCCGCCTGCTGGGTCAGCGCCGGCTGGCGCTGGCCGGACGTCTCGATCCTGATGGCGCGCGGCTTCATCGCCTCGGGGATCTCGCGGGCCAGTTCGATGTGCAGCAGGCCGTTCTCCAGGCTGGCGCCATTCACCTTGATGAAGTCGGCCAGCTGAAAGCGGCGCTCGAAAGCGCGACCGGCGATACCCCGGTAGAGGAATTGGCCGGTCTCCTGCTCCTTCTTAGCTTTGCCAGTGACCACCAGCGAGTTCTGCTGCGCGGTGATCTCAAGATCCTCCGGACCGAAGCCGGCGACGGCCATGGTGATCCGGTAGGCGTCGTCGCCCAGCTTTTCGATGTTGTAGGGCGGGTAGGACACGGCCTCGTCGGACGTCATCGCGCCTTCGAGCAGGCGCGTCAGACGGTCGAAGCCGACGGTCGAACGGAACAGAGGCGAAAGGTCGTACGTACGCATGACATATCCTCCAAGCGAGCGATATTGCGGTCGGGAACCACCATTCCGGTCGGCCCCCGCGGACGTTGCGCCGATGGACCCCGAATGGGCGTCCACCAGCGCCGTAAGACATAATCAGGGCTTCGCGCCGTTCAAGAGGGTCCTCCGCCAAGAGTCGGAGCGGCCTTACGCGACCCGGCACAACTCATTTTTTGTTAATCAGTTGCCGCCACGCTCGGTCACGGGCCTCGCGGCCGCGGGAGGGACTCGGCCGTGATCGCTGCCACGTTCTTCAATGGGACGTATGACGAGACGATGGCGCTGCTCATCGAAGCGCGCAACTACATCGCCTACCACGAATCCGGCGACCACCGGGGCCTGCCGCCGCACGTCCGCCTGCAGATCAGTTACGAGAGCATGCGGGTGACCAGCCGCCTGACCCAGGTGATGGCGTGGCTGCTGGCGCAGAAGGCGGTGCACGCCGGCGAGATCAGCCAGGAGGTCGCCGCGTCCGAGGAGTTCGCGCTGTCCGGCGGCGAGATCTGCTCCGATCCCTCCGGTCCCGACAACGAGGAACTGCCGAGCGGTCTGCGCAGCCTGCTGGAGCGCAGCCATCGCCTTTACATGCGCGTCCACCGCCTGGACGAGCAGTTCCGCGATCGGGTGGCGCAGCTGGAGGTGGGATAGGCCCCGGCCGGACGCGGCAACGCGAAAAGGGCGCCCGGCAATCCGGGCGCCCTTTTCGCAGTCGCGACGGACTTCGGCTTACTTCTTGAGGCCGAAGTTGGCGAAGCGCTTGTTGAACTTGGCGATCTGGCCGCCCGTGTCCAGCAGCTTCTGCACGCCGGTCCAGGCCGGGTGCGACTTGGGGTCGATGTCCAGGCGAATGGTGTCGCCGGCCTTCCCCATGGTGCTCCGGGTCGTGAACGAGGAGCCGTCGGTCATGACGACGGTGATCTCGTGATAATCCGGATGGATGTCTTTCTTCATGGCCGAGGTCCCTAAAAGCGAGCCGCGTTTATAGCGGCGACATCGGCGGGATGCAACCCGTTCCGTGCGCAGGACGCCGCTAATCTTGAGCCCGGCCCCCCGCCGTGCCATATGGCCGCTCAGACATCGCCCGAACCCAAGGATTTCCGGTGCGCGAACAGCCGACCGACGAAACCGCCGAGAGGCGCCGTGACCTGAAGCCGCTGCGCCGGCTGGTCCCCTTCCTGTGGCCGTACCGCCTGCGGATGCTGGGCGCCTTCGTGGCGCTGGTGGTGGCGGCCGGCACCGTGCTGGGCATCGGGCAGGGCATGCGGGTGCTGGTCGACCGCGGCTTCGCGGCCGGCGACGCGGCGCTGCTCGACCGCGCGCTGCTGGTGCTGCTGGGCGTCATCGTGCTGATGGCCGCCAGCACCTTCGGGCGGTTCTACCTGGTGTCGTGGATCGGCGAGCGGGTGGTCGCCGACCTGCGCCGCGCCGTCTACGACCATGTGCTGAGCCTCAGCCCAGGCTTCTTCGAGACGACGCGCACCGGCGAGATCCTGTCGCGGATCACCACCGACACCACGCTTTTGCAGACGGTGGTGGGGTCCTCGGTGTCGATCGCGCTGCGCAACCTGCTGCTGCTGATCGGCGGGCTGGGGATGCTGATGCTCACTTCGGCCAAGCTGACCGGGCTGGTGCTGCTGGGCGTGCCGGTGGTGGTGGCGCCGATCATCCTGTTCGGGCGCCGGGTGCGCCGGCTGTCGCGCGACAGCCAGGACCGCGTCGCCGACGTCGGCGCCCACGTGGACGAGACGCTGACCGGCATCCGCACGGTCCAGGCCTACACCCACGAACCGCACGAGCGCGCCCGCTTCGCCGGGCGGGTGGAGGACGCCTTCCGCGTCGCCATCGCCCGCGTCCAGGTGCGGGCGCTGATGACGGTGGCGGTGATCGTGCTTGTGTTCGGCGCGGTCGGGCTGATCCTGTGGGTCGGCGGGCACGACGTGCTGGCCGGGCGGCTGACGCCGGGCGAGCTGTCGGCCTTCGTCATCTACGCGGTGGTGGTCGCCGGCTCGGTCGGCGCGCTGTCCGAGGTGGTGGGCGACCTGCAGCGCGCGTCGGGCGCCACCGAGCGGCTGTTCGACCTGCTGGCCACCCGATCCGACGTGCAGCCGCCGGCCGAGCCGAAGCCGCTGCCGACTCCGCCGCGCGGCGCGCTGGCGTTCGAGGAGGTGCGCTTCCACTACCCCTCGCGCCCCGACGACGCGGCGCTGGAGGGCTTCACGCTGGACGTGGCGCCGGGGGAGACGGTGGCGCTGGTCGGCCCCTCGGGGGCGGGCAAGAGCACGGTGTTCCAGCTGCTGCTGCGCTTCTACGACCCGCAGGCCGGCGCGGTGCGCCTGGACGGCGTGGACATCCGCGACGCCGACCCGGCCGAGGTGCGCCGGCGCATCGGCCTCGTCTCGCAGGATCCGGTGATCTTCTCCGCCGACGCCTGGGAGAACATCCGCTACGGCCGCCCCAACGCCAGCGACGACGAGGTGCGCGCCGCGGCCGAGGCGGCGCACGCGCTGGACTTCCTGGAGGCGCTGCCGGACGGCCTGTCCACGTACCTCGGCGAGAAGGGCGTGCGGCTGTCCGGCGGCCAGCGCCAGCGCCTGGCCATCGCGCGGGCGATCCTGCGCAATCCGCCGGTGCTGCTGCTCGACGAGGCGACCAGCGCGCTCGACGCCGAGAGCGAGCGCATGGTGCAGGACGCGCTGGAGAAGCTGATGAAGCAGCGCACCACGCTGATCATCGCGCACCGCCTCGCCACCGTGCTGAACGCCGACCGCATCGCGGTCATGGAGCAGGGGCGCATCGTCGCCTCCGGCCGCCACGCCGAGCTGGTCAGCCAGGGCGGCCTGTACGCCCGGCTGGCGGCGCTGCAGTTCGACCGGGCCGAGGGGCGGGCGGCGGAGTAGGGCGAGAAAGCCCCTCCGAACCGTCATCCCTTGTTTTTTCCGTCATCCCCGCGAAGGCGGGGATCCATACGTTCCATAACCGCATGCTGCGGGAGTTATGGATCCCCGTCTTCGCGGGGATGACGGGCCAAGGAGTGTGGGCACCGTGTGCGGGGGCTCATAAGCGTCGTCTTGACCATATTCGGTTGCGCACATACGGTCGTGGAACCCCGCTTCCGCACAACCGGGTGCGCACCGTGCAGATCCTCGTCAGCCTCCTGGCCAGCCTCGGCTTCATCTTCATCGGCACGCACTTCCTGACCGAGAACATGAAGAAGTTGGCGGGCGTCCGCTTCCGCCGGATCGTCCGCACCGCCACCCGCCACCCGGCCCAGGCGGCGCTGGTCGGCATCGGCGCCGGCGCGGCGATCCAGAGCACCAACGCCGTCACCTTCATCGTCGTCGGGCTGGTGTCGGCCGGCGCGGTGACCGTGCAGGCGGCCATGCCCATCGTCACCTGGTGCTACGCCGGCACCACGCTGCGGCTGCTGCTGGTCTCCATCGACGTGGCGGCGCTGACCTATGCGCTGGTGGCGCTGGTCGGGCTGGCCTACGCCACCGGCCACCACAAGTCGCCCACGCACGGCTATCTGGTGAACGCGCTGATGGGGCTGGCGCTGCTGATGGTCGGCGTCGACCAGACGGCGCAGGCCGCCGCGCAGCTCAGCGGGTCGGAGGTGGTGCGCGGCGCGCTGGCGCTGGCCGACCATTTCTACCTCTGGGGTTTCCTGGCGGGGACGGCGCTGGCCTCGGTGATGCAGGGCATGACGGTGTCGGTCATCGCCATCGCGCTGGTGCAGGCCGGGCTGCTCGGCCCCGACCAGGCGATGCTGATCGTCGTCGGCGCCAACGTCGGCTCCGGCGTCATGAGCTGGATGCAGGGCGCCAGCCTGCGCGGGACCGAGCGGCAGCTGTCCGTCTATCAGGTCTGCCTCAAGGCCATCGGCGCCCTGGTGCTGCTGCCGCTGCTGGCGGTGGAGCACTACGCTGGGGTGCCGACCGTCACCGCGCTGGTCCGCTCCGTCACCGGCGAGATCGCGTTCCAGGTCACGCTGGTGCACTGGCTGTTCCAGGTGGTCGCGGCGCTGGCGGCGAGCCTGTTCAAGGGTCCGCTGTACGCCCTGGTGCTCCGCCTGAGCCCGCCCTCGCAGGAGGAGGAACTGTCGCGCCCGCTGTTCCTCTACCGCGCCGCCGACGACACGGCCGAGGCCGCCGCCGGCCGCGTCGAGCAGGAGCACGGCCGCCTGCTGCACCGCCTCGGCGACTTCCTGGCCCCGGCGCGACCGGAGGAGCACGCCGGCCCCGCCGCCGGCCCGGCGGTGCTGCAACGCGCCGGCAAGGCGCTTGCCGGGGAGATCGACCTGTTCCTCCGGGAATCGCTGACCCAGGCCGAACCCGGCCCGGAGACCGACCGGCTGCTGCGGCTGTGCAACGCCAACGACCTGCTGGCGGTGCTTCAGGAGGAGGTGGCGGCCTTCGTCCGCGCCTTGCCGGCGCGCGGCGTCGGCCCGGAGGCTGACCGCATTGCCGCCGCGCTGTCGGAATCCATGCACGCCCTGCTGGCCACGGTGGCGCTGGAGCTGGACGACGAGGACTTCGACCCCGAACTGCTCGCCAGCCTGACCGCCGACCGCGCGGCGACCATGCACCGCGTGCGCGAGGCGCTGGCGGCGCACGCCCCGCCGCTGCCGGCTGAGACCCGTCTGGCCTTGTGGAAGGCCACCGACCTGTTCGAGCGCGTCAACTGGCTGCTGCGCCGCTATGCCTGGAGCCGCGGCACCCTGGCGCCGCCGGAGGACGCGGCGCTTCCCGTGCCCGTGCCGGCCTGAGGATCGCGCCGTTACTTTCATACACGAGTATGCGTGCAAATATAAATCACTATTACTTTAAAAATGACGCAAAATGACGCTGGATCGGGTTGATAGAGCAAGTATCGTTCTCCTACAGCGATGCTCCGCTGCGTAGCGGGCGCGCTGAATACCGACAACCGGTGGGGGGACGCATGACGACGCCGAGCTACGATGCTTTTCAGCAGACCTTTTGCCTGTCCGCGCTGGCCAACCGCGTGTGGCTCGACCACGGCGCCCAGGCGGATCTTCAGGCACAGCTGCAGCAGGAACTTTCCTATTTCCTGACGGTCAAAGGTTACGAGAAGAATCTCCAGTCGTGGGTTCAGCCCATGATCGGGAATTGGAGCGTTTCCTGGGGTCCGGTGGTGTGGCAGAACTCCGGGTCGACGGTGGCCGACAACGCGCTCTACGTCGCCCATTGCGGCGACGTGCCGGGACTGGGCGAGACCTACGTGGTGGCCATCGCGGCGACCAACCCTCTGTCCGATTTCGACTGGCAGACCGAGGACTTCGACGTCGTCAACGTCGTGAACTTCAGCACCTTCGCGCCGCTCACCACACCACCGTCGGCCGTCCTGCCGTCGCAGATCAACGACGCGACCGGCACCTACATTTCGATGGGGACCGCCACCGGCGTCTACAAGCTGCTCCAGATGGTCGGGGCGGTGAACGACGGCTCTGCGCCGGCGACGCTCGCCGAGTATCTGTCCGGTCCGACCATCACCAAGGGCGCCACCATCATCGTCACCGGGCACAGCCTCGCCGGCGCGCTGTCGCCGACCCTGGCGCTGGTCCTGAAGAACGCCGGCACGCTCGACAGCTTCGCCACGGCGCACGTCTACCCCACCGCCGGCGCCTCGCCCGGCAACGCCAACTTCGCCGCCGCCTACAAGGCCGTCTTCCCGCCGGTGGTGGTCGGCCCCGCCGCGCGGCAGCAGTGGAACACGCTGCTGTGGAACCAGTACGACGTGGTCCCGCACGCCTGGTACACCCAGCCGGTGCCGGACAACGCGTCGTACCCGTCCATGGCCAACGCCGCCGCGCTCTACACCAACGGCAACGCCGCCGCCGAGCTGTCCTCGGTGCAGTGTCTGGTGGGCAAGGCGCTGCAGGCCTCGCAGCAGTCCGGCATCGCCTACACGCCGCTGCAGAACCAGTCGCTTCCGGGCACGCTGTTCACGGGCAAGATCTACCTGGACAAGTACAAGCTGGTGTCCGTGACCGTCAACGTGCCGCCCAACGACATGACCGGCGAGCTGGCGCAGATGGGCATCCAGCACATGTCGCAGTACGGCGGTGAGGCCCTGCTGAACACCGGCGACTTCGCCGAGCAGGCGAAGGCCGTGGACGTTCCGCTGATCAAGGGCGTGCGCAAGGACAACTGGGCGACGGTCCTCAAGCTGTACCTCCAGTGGACCGGCAGCAAGGGCTGCGGCACCGGTGACCTCGCCCAGCAGATCGCCCAACTCGCCGAGCCGGCGACCGCCTGAGCCGTGCCTGGCCGAGGGCGGCATGGCCGGTCCGCGTTCGCGCGGACCGGCCATGTCCGCCAGACGCTTCCCCTCGGGGGGTGGAGTCGGGTATACCCGCGGCCTCCATGAAGACCGCTGATTTCGATTTCGAGCTGCCGCCCGACCGCATCGCGACGCACCCCGCGCGCCCGCGCGATTCCGCGCGCCTGCTGGTCGTCGGCGAGTCCCTGTCCGACCGCATCGTCCGGGAGCTGCCGGACCTGCTCC
>Ga0196970_1001013_pt1 | contig 22844 bp, 19 predicted proteins | sample S1v_513CmetaG_FD_148672 | JGI IMG/M metagenome (GOLD analysis project Ga0196970, IMG submission 148672) | Soil microbial communities from Anza Borrego desert, Southern California, United States - S1+v_5-13C | ecosystem: Environmental > Terrestrial > Soil > Desert | place: USA: California...
TCCAGGAACTGCGCACCACGATCCACTACAGCAACCGCAGCGGCGTGCGCGCCATCTGCTCGGACTGCCACGTGCCGCACAACTGGACCGACAAGATCGCGCGCAAGATGCAGGCGTCGAAGGAAGTCTGGGGCAAGATCTTCGGCACCATCGACACGCGTGAAAAGTTCGAAGCGCACCGGCTGCAGCTGGCCAACAACGAGTGGAACAGGCTCAAGGCGAACAACTCGCTGGAGTGCCGCAACTGCCACCAGTTCGAATCGATGGACTTCACGAAGCAGAGCAAGCGGGCATCGGAAGCGCATTCGACCTATCTCGGCAGCGGCGAGAAGACCTGCATTGATTGCCACAAGGGGATTGCGCACCAGTTGCCCGATATGGCGGATGTGAAGTAGGGGTTGGGGGGCGCTTCGCTCCAATGAGTGGGATGGGTGCTGGTGGGTTTCGCTGCGCTCTACCCACCCTACGGTCCTCGATGAGTGGGATGGATGCTGGCGGGTTTCGCTGCGCTCTACCCACCCTACCGTCCTCTATAAAGAACCGTAGGGTGGGTAGAGCGTCAGCGAAACCCACCATGCGTCCCAAGATAAAGAACCGTAGGGTGGGTAGAGCGCAGCGAAACCCACCATGCGCTCCACCTACCCCGCCGCCCGCAATTTCTTGATGATCTCCGCCATCCTGTAAGGCTTGGCGACAAAGGCAAATTCGCTCAGTCCCGGATCCCGGATTTCCGACATATTCGACGTATACCCGGAAGCCAGGATCACTTTCACGTTCGGCGCGATGCTGCGGATCTGCCGCCCAAGTTCGATGCCGGTCATGCCCGGCATCACGATGTCGCTGAACACGACGTCGACGTCCGGCGAGCGCCGGATGATGTCGAGCGCGTCCTTGCCGTTGCTGGCCGATACCACGTCGTAGCCCAGCTGGCGGAAGAGTTCCACGGCGACTTCCAGCACCTCGGGCTGGTCATCGACCACCAGCGCCTTGTCGGCCCGCTCCTGTTCTGCTTTCCCCGCGTCGGCCACAGCCTCGCCTTCCACCGCGGGAAGGTAGAGCGATACCGCCGTTCCCTGGCCTACGCCGCTCTCGATCACCAGGTCGCCGCCCGCCTGCTGGACGAAGCCGTACACCTGGCTCAGCCCCATGCCGGTGCCCTTGCCGACTTCCTTCGTCGTGAAGAAAGGCTCGATGGCACGCAACACCACTTCGGGCGGCATGCCGGCGCCGTTATCTTTGACCGTAATCCGCACGTAATGGCCGGCGCGGAGATTGTTCACTTCCATGCTGCGCAGCTCGACCAGCCGGGTAGACAGGCTGATGCGGCCGCCCTCGGGCGTGGCATCGCGCGCATTGACCACAAGGTTGAGCAGGGCGGTCTCGAACTGGGTGGCGTCGATCATCGCCGGCGGCAGGCCGGATTCGAGCCGGATGTCGAAATCCAGCGCGGCGCCGGCCGCCCGCCGCAGCACCGCTTCGAACGAGCCGATCACGCTGTTGAGATTGTGCCGCTCCAGCTTGAGCGGCTGCTTGCGGGCGAACGCCAGCAGCTGGCGCGTCAGCGCCGCGCCGCGCTCCGCGGCACGCTGCATGCTTTCCAGCACCTTCAGCGAGCGCGGATGCTGGATTTCGAGTGCCAGCACGTCGAGGCCGCTGACGATCACATTGAGCAGGTTGTTGAAATCGTGGGCCACACCGCCGGTCAGCTTGCCGATCGCTTCCATCTTCTGCGACTGGAACAGCGCTTCCCGCGCCCGCTCCAGGGCTTCGGCGGCCTCGCGGCGCTCGGTGTTATCGCGCGTGACTTTGGCAAAGCCGATGAGGTCGCCGGCTTCGTCGCGGATCGGATCGATGACCACGTGGGCCCAGAACGGCGTGCCGTCCTTCCTGATCCGCCAGCCCTCGCCTTCGAAACGGCCTTCCCTGGCGGCGGTCTCCAGCGCGCGGGCAGGCAGCCCGTTTTCGCGGTCGGCCTCGCGGTAGAAGCGCGAAAAATGGGTGCCGACCACTTCATCCTGCTCGTAGCCCTTGATGCGCCGCGCCCCCGCATTCCAGTTGGTGATGGTGCCGTCCGGCGCCAACATGTAGATCGCGTAGTCGGTCACGCCCTGCACCAGCAGGCGGAAGCGCTCCTCGCTCGCATGCAGCGCGTCGGCGGCCTTCTTGCGCTCGGTGATGTCGCGGGTGATCTTGGCGAATCCGACCATTTCGCCGTCAGGCGAATGGATCGCGTCGATCACGACATTGGCCCAGAAGCGCGTCCCGTCCTTGCGCACGCGCCAGCCCTCGTCCTCGAAGCGGCCGCATTCCATCGCGGTGCGCAGGTTGCGCGCGGGGATGCCGAGGGCGTTGTCTTCCTCGGTGTAGAAGCGCGAAAAATGCTGGCCGATGATTTCTGCCGCGGTATAGCCCTTGAAACGCTCGGCACCGGCATTCCAGCTGCTCACGATGCCCGACGGCGACAGCATGTAGATGGCGTAGTCGGTCACGCCCGACACGAACAGGCGCAAGCGCTCGGCTTCGTCGGGGGTGAAAGATGGCAAAGATGGACTGGTCTGCATCGAAAACTGCCTGGGAAAAGTTTTGCCTGCGGGGCCGCCCGCGGGACGGCGCGGTTGACGACGATGAAAGGATTGTATCGGGAATCGCCGCGGACAGTTGCCCACCGCTTCCCGGCCTTTGCCGGACATCAACCCCCTTCAGGCGCTCACTATAGTCAAACCGGCATGCCTGCTTGATAAGCAATGTAAAAGATTATAGGCGCGGTGTAACACTTTGTGACAGCGGTCACATCCGTCGCCACGCCGCTCGGGTGTAATGGCAACGTAATCTCCAAAGTTTATTTCAGGCCCGCAGCCGCAAGGTGCGCGGGCCTTTTTATTGGAACTTTACCGGGACTGTGAGTGGCTGAACGACATGCCTGCGCCGGGAATATCGCGGAAGTCGACATCCTCCACCGTGCGGCGCCATGCCGTGCGTGCAGGGTAGGAAGGACGCACCGCCTGCGGCGCATACATGCGCTCGACGGACCTGCGCCAGCGCGCGTGCGAGCGCATGCAGGCGGCGGTCGCCGCGAATGCGGCCAGCCAGATGAGCAGGAAGGCGGGATTACCCTGGCGCACGAGCATCGTGAGGGCGAGCACGAGGGAGAGCAGGAAACCGGCGCCGCCGGCCGTCCAACCGAAGACGGTGACGAAGGCGCGCAGCGCTTGCGGGGGATTCGGCATGGGGGTGCATGGCAAGTCGGCGGGAAAGCCGATTATGCACAGTGCGCCCCGGCAATGCGATGGAAAATGTTCATCTGCAGCAAAGATTTCGCCTATCCGGCCGCTGCCAGGAGATGGCGCAGCAGTTCCTGCGGGGCGCTGATCATCGCATCGTGTCCCGTCGGGATCTCGTGCACCTGCCAGCCCGGCTGCTGCCGCACGCGCTCGCGCATGAGGGCGATGGTGGGCAGCGCCGGCGCGTTGCAATCGATGAAAGTGCGCGGCAGCGCTGCCACCCGGGCAGCGTCGAATTGCAGAGGCTCGTCGTATACGCCGCCGGGCTGCGGCGTCTGCCGCCGCGCCAGCCATTGCGCATCCTCCCCGGCGATGCCGAACATTGCCGGATCGGCAGGCGCGATGCTGCCGGTGGCGGCGATGGCTTCGCGGCGTTGCGCCTGCGTCTGCGGCGGATGCCCGCTCGACCAGCTTTCGCCGGGCAGCGGCACCACCGCATCGAGGTAAACGAGGCGCGCGATGCGCTGCGGCAGGCGGTCGGCGACGCCGGTGATCACCATGCCGCCGTAGCTGTGGCCGACGACAATGGCCTGCTGCAATTCCTCCGCCTCCATCACCGCGACGACGTCCTCGACGTGGGTGAGCAGCGTGATGGACGGCGACAACTGGTGTGCGCGCTCACCGGTGCCGGTGAGCGTCACCGCGAATGCGCGATGCCCTGCCTGCCACAGGCCTGGCAGGATGCGCTTCCAGCACCATGCGCCATGCCAGGCGCCATGCACGAGTACGAAGTCGGCCATGTCTCTTCCCTTATGGTTGCGAGTGAACGATGCGAGCGGTTCATGCTGCCATCCTGAAGTTGGCAAGGCAATATCGGCGGCGCTTTTCCCATCGAGAACTATTTCCAGGCAGCACGATCACAGAAACATCCTCCATCATGCTGTGTTGACTGTGTTGAATTTCCTGAAAATCCTTGTCGGCGCACGCGCCGCCGCAAACTTCGACTCCGACTCCGGCCCCGGCCCCATCGCCTATCCGCGGCCGATGGCCGAGATGGCCGAATACCTGATTCTCTTGCAGACCCGCGGCACGGCGCCAAGCCGGGGCCGGAACGGCAACCTGCTGCGCCTGGCAACGTTCCTGGGCGAGGATCCGTATTGCCTCGGCTACCTGCACGGCATGTTCGATTCGCTATGCGAGCAGTGGGAGGTGCCGGCGTCCGAACGCCGGCTGGTCGTGGGCACCGCCTCTACCATCCTGTTCCGCGATCTGCTGGAAGGCTGCTGCGATCCGCGCACCGTGGGCAGGCTCGAAGACGCTGCCTTCAACGGCCTGCACGCCTTCGCCAACGACCCGTCTTTCCGGCGCGGCAAATTCGACGGCTGCTCGGAACTCACCCGCTATACCGCGACCAAGGAACAGGGCGACATGCCGGTGCGCCTGCATGCGCGGCTGAAGCAGCTCGCCGAGGCTGCCTGATTACTTCTTGACCTCGAACGACGCTCCCGTCTCAAAGAAATTGCCGCCGGCGACGTAGTGGATGCTGCGCGGCGCGCCTTCCTCGAACACCCAGTGCCCGTCGCGGAACGCCTCCGGATCGGCCCACGCCGCGACCACTTCGCCGAGGAACAAGTCGTAGCGCGCCTGGATGTGCGGCTCGGCGATCACCCGGCATTCCAGCCACGCCAGGCAGCCGTCCAGCAGGGGCGCGCCGATTTTCCCGCCCGGGAGCGTGGCAAGCCCGTACTCGCGGAACTTGTCCACCTCCCTGCCCGAGGCCGATCCCACCGCCAGCGTCTCGCGCGCGATTTGCCGCGATGGAATGTTGAGCGCGAACTCCCCGGAGGCTTCGACCAGTTCGCGCGTGCGCGTGCTGCGGTCGATGACCACCGCCACCTTGGGCGGAGAAAAATCAAGCGGCATCGACCACGCGGCGGCCATGATGTTGGCTGCGCCGGCATGGGCGCTGGTGACGATCACGGTAGGGCCGTGGTTGAGCAGGCGGTAAGCTTTCGCCAGGTCGACGGGATGGAGGCTGGACATGATGGAAGGCGCGGAGCAAAACCTTCATTATGAACCGGCGTACCGGGTTTGACAGGCACCGCCGCCGCGGGGATACTCCGCGATGCAAGACTGTCTATCGCAGGACCACCTCACGCGATGTCCATGCTTTCCCAGCCGCCTTTTCCGATCCGAAAGGAGTGCCCGCCCGGCGCCTGCGTCTGCGGCCGGGATGACCTGCTGAACGATCCGCAGGGCGATATCCGCATCCTGCGCCTGACGCGCGAGGAAGAAAAACGGCTGCTCGAACGCATCGAAAACATCACGTCGTACGAGGAACTCCGGCGCATCGGCGAGCGCATGCAGGCGCAGCTCGGCATCGTGCTGCAGATCGCGCCGTCCGCGCGCGAAGTGCGCACGGTGCGCGGGCTGAGCATCCAGCTTGCCGACCAGCCCGGGCTGTGCCGGAAGACGCGCCAGAACGTGCCCGCGGCCATACGCCGCTGCCTCGAAAAGAATCCGGATATCGTCTACGCCATTCTGAATGCGCACGACCTGCTCGGCTGAACGGCAGGCAGCACAAACCATGACATTGAAAGGGAGCACCCGTGCCGAAATTCGCCGCCAACCTGACCATGATGTTCAACGAAGTGCCTTTCCCGCAGCGCTTCGATGCCGCGGCCGGGGCCGGGTTCAAGGCGGTGGAATTCCTGTTCCCCTACGCGCATTCCGCGGATGAGATCGCGCGGCAGCTCGCGCGCAACGGGCTGGAAAACGTCCTCTTCAACATGCCGCCCGGAGACTGGGACGGCGGCGAGCGCGGCATTGCCTGCCTGCCGGGCCGGGAAGCCGAGTTCCGCGACGGGGTGGCGACGGCGATCGGCTACGCGAAGACGCTGGGCACGCCGCGCCTGCACATGATGGCCGGCCTCGTGCCGGCGGACGGCGACCGCGCGCAGCACCGCGCCACCTACCTCGCCAACCTGCGCTACGCCTGCGCGCAGGCGGCAGCCCACGGCATCGAGGTGATGATCGAGCCGATCAACACGCGCGACATGCCGGGCTATTTCCTGACCACCCAGGCCGAGGCGCACGCCATCCGCGAAGAAGCGGGCGCCGCCAACCTGAAGGTGCAGATGGACTTCTACCATGCGCAGATCATGGAAGGCGACATCGCTATGAAAGTGCGGCGCTATCTGCCGCATATCGGCCATATACAAATTGCCGGCGTGCCCGGGCGGCATGAGCCCGATACCGGCGAGCTCAATTACCCTTACCTCTTCCGTCTGCTGGACGAACTCGGTTATGCGGGCTGGATCGGTTGCGAATACCGGCCCGCGAACGGTACCGTCGAAGGGCTTGGCTGGATGAGGGCAGGGTAAGACAGTGCCTCGTGACGCCGGTGGCGGCAGAGCGCTATACTCCCTCCCCTTCTTTCCCACACCGAACCAAGGACAACACGATGAGCGGCCTTCCCCCGTGCCCGCAATGCCAATCCGCACTCACTTACGAGGACGGCAACCTCACCATCTGCCCCGAGTGCGCGCATGAATGGCAAGCACAGGCGGCCGAAGCGCCGGAGGCCGGCGGCAAGATTGTCCGCGACGCTTCCGGCAACGTGCTGCAGGACGGCGACACCGTCACCGTGATCAAGGACCTGAAGCTCAAGGGCGGCGGCGGTGTCGTCAAGATGGGCACGAAGGTCAAGAACATCCGCCTGGTCGACGGCGACCACGACATCGATTGCAAGATCGAGGGCTTCGGCGCGATGGGCCTGAAATCGGAGTTCGTCAGGAAGGCATAGCAGCCCTTAGCGCCCGCTCCAGACGGGCTGCGTTTTTTCCACGAAGGCGGTGGTGCCGGCACGGAAATCCTCCGACGCGGCGACGAGCCCGAAATAGTCCGCGCCGAGTTGCGCGGATTCCTCCAGCGTCATGTTCAGGCCGCGGTGCAGCGCCTCCCAGGTGAGGCGCACCGCCACGGGCGACTGCGCAAGGATGTCGCGGACCATGGCTTCGGTCTCGGCCATCAGCCGGCCCGGCTCGGCGATCCCCTGCACCAGCCCGATGCGCAGCGCCTCCTGCGCATCGATCGCGCGGCCGCGCAACAGCATCTCCGCCGCGCGCCCCTTGCCCACCAGCCGCGCCAGGCGCGTCGTGCCGCCGAAACCGGCAACGGCGCCGATGCGCACTTCCGGATGCCCGAGCCGCGCATCGGCTGCCGCGACGCGGATCATGCACGCCTCCGCCAGCTCCAGCCCGCCGCCGAATGCGATACCGTTGATCGCCGCGACCGCCGGCTTGCCGAAGGCCTCGATGCGGCAGGTGATGCGTACCGCCAGCCGCGCAAGTTCGCGCACTTGCATGGGAGTGGCCGTGCGCAGGGTCTTGATGTCCGCGCCGGCCGAAAATGCCGCCCCGGAACCGGTGAGTATCACTGCGCCCACCGCATCGCTCGCCTCCGCCCGGTCGAGCAATTGGCCGAGGCGCTGCAGCACGGCGGCGTCGATCGCATTGAGCGCATGCGGACGATGGAGCGTGATGCGCGCGATGCCGTCGTTTTCCGCATAGAGCACGCATTGCGCATCCTGCATTTCCCGGTCTTCTTTCATTCCTGCCTCTCTTCCGGCACGTGGGTGAACAGCTTGTTGACGATCATCCACCTGCCGTCCTCAAGCACCAGCGACAGGTAGTCCGTGTAATTGAACTCGTACATCGGGCAATGCACCTTTGCAAAGGCAATGGTGTGGACCACCTCGACCGACACCGGCTTCATCCGGAAGCGCTCGCCGCGCGCCTGCGGCGATTGGCGGTTCGCCACCACCTCCAGGTAGTCGTCGAGCGGCTTGTAGTAAGGCTGGCCCCGCAGCTCGGCGAACAGCGCGGCCTTCGGATGGAAGACGGAACGCAGCAACCCGGCATCGCCCTGGAACACGCCCTTGCAGTACGCATCCACCACGGCGAGCACGGCTTCGTGGTCGCTCATCTCTCCCTCCCTCAGGCAATCCGGTTTGCGGCGGCGCGGATGCGCTTGCCGAACAGGACGGCGGTGCGCAGGTCGCCCGCGACCATTTCATCCGTGGAGGCATCGGAGGGCGTCGCGGTGGCGAGGCCGGCGAAGGAGGACAGGTAGTTGACGTCGTCGCGCGTCGATGCCTTCGCGTTGGCCGGCATCATGCCGGTGCCTGCCCACAGCATGCCGTGCTGCTGCGCCAGCGTGAACAGGGTGTACAGCGTGGTCTGCTTGTCGCCGGCGACCGAGGCGGAGTTGGTGAAGGCGGCGGCGAGCTTGTCCTTCCAGCCCTGCGCGGCCCATACCTTGGAACTGGCATCGGCGAACTTCTTGAACTGCCAGCTGACGTTGCCCATGTAGGTGGGCGAGCCGAAGATGATGGCGTCGGCGCGCGCCAGCCTGTCCCAGCCTTCCTCGGGCAGGTTGCCCTCGGCGTCGATGGCCAGCAGCGCGCCGCCGCTGCCTTCCGCGACGGCCTCCGCGATCTTGTGCGTGTGGCCGTAGCCGCTGTGATAAACGATGACGATGTTCTTGCTCATGGCTTTCCTCTGTGCGTTGTCGGTAAGCGCATCTTATTTCCCCCTCCGGGGCGGATAAATATAGAATCGGGAAGAACATTCATTACATGAGGTAATAAAAATGGCGCGGAACTTCGACAGCCTGATGCTCGGCAGCATCGAGCTCTTCTGCAAGACCGCCGAACTGCAAAGCTTCACCGCGGCCGCCGCCGAAACGGGCGTGACGCAGGCGGCGGTGAGCCGTTCGGTGTCAAGGCTGGAGGAGCGGCTCGGGGTGCAGTTGTTCGTGCGCTCCACCCGCAGCGTGCGGCTGACGGATAGAGGGCGCAACTACTATGAACAATGCCGGCAGGCGCTCGGGCAGCTGGTGGAAGCGGAGCGGGAGCTGACCGGCGAGCAGCAGGTGGCGGCGGGCCTGGTGCGCATCAGCCTGCCGACCTCATACGGCCACTTCCGCGTGCTGCCCATCCTCGCGAAGTTCCGGCAGAAGTATCCCCAGGTGCGGCTGGAGATCCAGCTGACCAACCAGAATGCGGACCTGATCGCCGACGGCATCGACCTCGCCGTCCGCGCGCGCAATCCGCCGGATTCCGGCCTTATCGCGCGCAAGATCGAAGATGGGGAACTGGTGGTCGTCGCCGCGCCGGCCTACCTCAGGCGCAAGGGCACGCCGAAGTCGCTGGAAGACCTCGCGCGGCACGAGTGCATCCAGTTCGTGCGCCCGCAGACCGGTCAGCCGATGCCGTGGCTGTTCCGCGTGGAGGGAGAGGATCGCCCGCTCACGACGCCGGGCTCGGTGTGCATCACCGACGACGTGCTCGGGCTGGCCACCGCTGCGCGCGGCGGCATGGGGCTGGTGCAGACCTATCGCTTCATCGTCGAGCAAGACCTGGCGAAAGGCAGCCTGGTGGAAGTGCTGCGCGCCTATGGCGGCGCCTCGCGCCCCTTCACGCTGCTGTATGCGGCGAACCGGCACATGCCGCACCGCGTGCGCGTGCTGGTGGAATTCCTCATTGACAACCTGCGCAAGGTGGGCGCGCGGGCCGCGCTCACCTGAGCGCAAAGTCGACGCGGCCGAGCGCTGCACCTTCCTTCACCGCGCCGATCTTCGCCGCGGTGATGAACATGCGCTCGGGCGCCACCTGCCCGTTCCGCTGCAGCCAGTTTTTCACCGCCTGCGCGCGCTGGTTGCCGAGGGCCAGCAGTTCATCCTCGTCGATCTCCGCGTTGGCCGCCATGAGCTTTTCCATTTCCTCGAGCGGCAAGTCCTTGGGCAGGCCGAGCACGTTGCGCGGCTTGGGGAATTTCTCGTCGCGGTAGGCGCGCCGCAGCAGGTCGGGGTATTCGTCGCGGCTGACGGTGACGCTGCCGGGTTCCACTTCGGCCCCGCGCGCGCGCAGGTCGCGCATCTTCAGGCCGCGCACCTTGCGTTCCACCGAGACGCGCTTGAGCCCTTCGCGGTCGGCCTCGGGATCGGCCCGGCCGCCGATGTCCAGCCGCAGGCCGGGACGTTCGGCCAGGGCCCGGGCGAGCGCACGCAGCTTTTCCTCGCCGGCGGCGGGTACCGATGCCCGACCGGCATCGAAGGCCATGCTCGACAGTTCGGCGCCGCCGCCGAACAGCGAACCGAGCAGGGCGAAGGGTTGCGTGACTGCCTTCGTGATGGCATTGCCGATGAGCTTGAAGATGACCGCGCCGATGGAGAACTGGGGATCATCGAGCGAACCGGCGATCGGAAGGTTGAGGTCGATGACGCCGTTGCGGTCGGCCAGCAGCGCGACGGCGAACTGCACCGGCAGGCTGGTCGCCTCCGGGCTGTCGACCTTGTCGCCGAAGGCAAGCTGTTCCAGGACCAGGCGGTTTTCGGCGGTCAGCGTGCGCTTGTCGATGCGGTAGCCGGCCTCGAAGGACAGCTTGCCCTTCTCGATGCCGTAGCCGACATATTTGCCGGAATAGGCCGACAAGGGCGCCAGCTCCATGCCGCGCACATTGGCCTTGATATCGAGAAAGAGGTCGCCGCGCAAGGGATTGATGCGGCCGCCGACGGCCAGCGGTGCGCCGTTCACCTCGCCGCGCAAATCGACCTCGGCGCGGCTGGCGGGATCGGACGACAGGCCCGACAGCGCGCCGCCGAATTTGGTGAGGCTGGCGGAATAGTTGGGCTTGATGAAGTTGTCGGTGAAGCGCACGCGGCCGCCCTGCAGGCTCACGCGCTTGATGACGACCGGCACCGGTCGTGCCTTGCCGCCGTTGTCGACAGCGGCGGCAGCGGGCGCATCGTCGCCGCGCACGATGTCCTGCAGGTTGATGCGCCCGGCGGGATCGATGATCACGCGCGCAAAGAAATCGGATAGCGCGAGCTGGTCGACCCCAACGGCCAGCGGTTCGAAGCGCACATCGACGCCGCCGGCATGCAGCGACTTCCAGCGCAGGAAATCGTTGTTGCCGGCCTTGTCCACCGTCGCCAGATTGCCCAGCGTGGCATCGCCCTTGAAGCCGCCGCGCAGCTTGCCGTCCGGGCCCGTATCGACCTGCACCCGGCCGGCGGAACTCAGGTTGGCGCTGGTGGCGCGCAGGTTGACCTTGTCCGTGATGAAGGGCTGCAGCGGCAGGATGTCGACATCCTTGATATCGAGCTTGAGGTCGGCATGCAGGGGCGCGATGCCGAGCGTGCCGCTGGCGGCCATGCTGCCGGACTCGTTGACGCTGGCCTTCAGGTCGACGCGTGCGCGCGAGGCGGCGGTCGTGGACAATCCTTGCACCGACAGGCTGACCGGCGCCGCGGTGGTGACGATGGGCTCGCGCCCGCCGCGGTCTTCCACGCGCACCGACCAGTTGCTGATGCCGGCCGTCGCCACGTTGACAACGTAACCCGCATCGCGCTTCTCCGGCGCCGTCTCCCGTGGCGCGGGACGCGCAAGGGTATCTCCCTCCGCCGCCGCGCGGTCGATCGTCACCGCGGCACTGCCGGAGGCGATCTCGCCGATGTCCACGCGTTGCTTTGCCGTATTGACCGCCAGCTTGCGCAGCGCGAGATCGAACTTGTCCACCGCGGCGCGCATGGGTTGCGCGGCATGCTCGTCGCTGTAGCGCAGCGCCGCCCCGCGCACCGCGATCTCGCCGACGTCGACGTGCAGCGCCAGGGGCTTCGCCGTGTCTTTTTCCGCGGCGGCGGACGGCGGCAACAGCCGCGCCAGGTTCAGCCTGCCGTTGGCGTCGCGCGCGAGCTCAGCCCGCAGGCCGTCAATCCGTACGCGCGGCAGCGCGATGCGTCCGGCGAACACGTCGGCTTCCTGCAGTTCGACCGCCAGCTCCTGCAGCCGGAGCACCGGCTTGCCGGACGCATCGGCCACATCGAGTCCCTTCAATGCCGCGTCGCCCTGCAGCAGCAAGGCTTGCCCTTGCCCTTCCCCGCCCTGGCGGAAACGTGCGCTCAGGTTGAGGTCCAGCGCGGCGCGGGCGATGCGCGCCTGCGGCTTGACCGGCAGGTAATCGATGTAGCGGGTGAGGTCCAGCTTGTCCAGCCGGATATCCACGGTGGCATCCGCCGGTTTGGCGAAGGGTCGGGCCTTGCCCTTGAATTCCAGCGGCGCGCCGTTCACGCTGGCGCGCAGCAGCGGCTCGACGAAGATGTCGACCTGCGAGGGCAGCGAAGAAACGAAGGGGATGCCGAGGGTGATGTCGTCGACCGCATGCAGGGCCTTGGCCGGCCGGTCGTCGAAGGCGATGCGGCCGCCTTCGACCTGGATGTTGTTGACGGAGAAGCGCGCCGGCTCGTCAGAGGGCGGCTGGCTGGCCAGCAGCTCCACGATATCGTCGATGTTGTAGCGGTTGGCCGCGGTGCGCACGAGCTGGATGCGCGGCCCGGCCAGGCGCAGTTCGCGGATCACCGGCGCCAGGCGCAGCAGGGATTCCGACGACAGGTTGAGGTGCAGCGTATCGAAGGCCGCGAAGACAGCCTCGCTTTTCCGTTCGCGCAGGGTGAAGTCGCGCAGCGTGAGCGTCAGCGCATAGGGATTGATTTCCACTGCGCCGATCGATGCCTCGCGATGCAGCTTTTCGGCGATGCGCACCTCGATCTGCGTGCGCACGATGCCGGGCAGGATGAAGAAGCCGAGCACGCCGTAGGCGAAGACAAGGCCGGCGATGATCTTTGCCGCGCGGCGCAGGCGCGGATTGCTTGTCAAGACGAAAAGACGGCTGGGGGAGGATTGCGGCATGATGGGCTGGAGGGGGTGCAACAATGCACGATTTTACCAGCCCGTGCCTGTGCGCTTGATGCGCTATTTCAATGCCGCGGCGGTGGCATTCAGGATGCCATTCCGCCAAGCCTTTCCATGCGAGCGAACCACTTTTCCGCATCCTTCGGCCGCACGTTGCCCGCCGAGCCGACCAGCGTTTCGTGCACCGGCGCGATGCCGACAAAGCCGAGGATATTCCTTTCGAGCGACTTGATGCTGTGCGCGCGGAAATACCAGCGGTAGATCGCGGCCGGCATGCCCATCGTGACCACCACACGCGCCGAGCGTCCGGTCAGGCCCTTTTTCGTGAAGGCGTTGCGCTCCCCCGTGAAGGCGAAGCCCGGCCGCGCCACCTGTTCCAGGAAGGCTTTCACCAGCGCCGGCATGTCGCCCAGCCAGAGCGGAAAGAAAAACACCATGTGCCCGCACCATCCGATCGCCTGCTGCGCCTCTTCCAGCCCGCGCGGCAGACTGCCGTGTTCCCAGTCCTGCTGGCTGCGCAGCAAGGGAAAATCGAGCGTGGCGATATTGAGATGCCGGACTTCGTGCCCGGCAGCGCGGGCGCCGCGGGCATAGGCCTCTTCCAGTGCGTGGCAGAGATGCGGCTGGCCGGAATCCGGATGTCCCTGGATCAGGAGAATTTGCTTGCCCATGATGCCTCCCTTTGGTGTGTGTTATCACACTTTCCACCCCGGGGAGGGCAAAATCCATGAACTGGATCAAGGAAAACGGGGGAGGCCCGTTAGTCATGCGTTTCAGTTACGGTCGGTTCCACCGCCAACGCCGCTGGATCCCGGCCTGCGCCGGGATGACGGGGGAAGTGAAGTGGGAAGTGGTGCCGCTTCAACCCGCATGCGGTTACACAAGGCAGTCCGGCTACATGCGAACGCGGGCCGCTGCGTTCATTTACACGCCACCCTCTCCCCGTCAGGCCTTTTCCTGCGCGGCTTCCGTCCCGCCCTTCGGATGGCGGCGCAGCTTTGCCTTCACGCGCCGCACCAGTCCCTCGAAGTCGTCCATATACGTGAATACCGCGGGCACCACCAGCAGGCTGAGCACGGTGGAGGTGATGAGACCGCCGATCACCGCGATCGCCATCGGCGAGCGGAAGCTGGCGTCGGCAATGCCGAGGCCGATCGCGATCGGGAGCATGCCCGCGCCCATCGCGAGCGTGGTCATGATGATGGGCCGCGCCCGCTTGTGGCAGGCGTCGAGCAGCGCGTCGAAGCGCGACTGGCCGTGGTCGCGCCGCGCGACGATCGCATATTCCACCAGCAGGATCGAGTTCTTGGTCGCGATGCCCATCAGCATGATCAGGCCGATCAGCGAGGGCATCGAGAAACTCTTCTGTGCGATCAGCAGGCCGACGAAGGCGCCGCCCAGCGACAGCGGCAGCGCGGCGAGGATGGTCACCGGATGCAGGAAGTCCTTGAACAGCAGGACCAGCACGATGTAGATGCACAGCACGCCGGTCAGCATCGCCAGGCCGAAGCTGGCGAACAGTTCGCCCATCACCTCGGCATCGCCCACCTCCACCACCTTCACGCCCGGCGGCAGGTTCTGCACCGAGGGCAGCTTGTGCACGGCGGCCGTGACATCGCCCAGCGGCAGGCCGGACAGTTCGATCTCGAAGTTGATGTTGCGCGAGCGGTCGTAGCGGTCGATCACCGCCGGGCCGCCGGCGACGTCGAGGTCGGCCACCTGGCCGAGCATGACCGGCCCCTTCCTGCCGGGCACTGTCAGGCGTTCCAGCACCGCGAGGTCTTCGCGCGCCGCTTCGTCAAGGCGCACGACGATGGGTACCTGGCGCTGCGACAGGTTCATCTTCGGCAGCGACACGTCGTAGTCGCCGACGGTGGCGATGCGCAGGGTGTCGCCGATGGCGCTGCTGGTCACGCCGAGATCGGCGGCGCGCGCGAAATCGGGACGGATCGCGATTTCAGGACGGATCAGGCTGGCGGTCGAGGCGATGTTGCCCAGGCCGGGGATGGTCCGCAGGTCCTTCTCCACGGCCAGCGCCGCCGCGCGCAAGGCGTTGGCGTCTTCGCCGGTCAGCACCAGGATGTATTTCTCGCCCGAGCCGCCGAGGCCTACCTTGGTGCGGGCGCCGGGAAGCTGCTCCAGCGCGGCACGGATGTTGTGCTCGATGCCCTGCTTGCGCGGACGCTCGCCGCGCGGCGTGAGCTGGATGGTGAGCGTGGCCTTGCGCACCTCCGCAGCCCCCTGCGGCGCGAACGGGTCGCCGCCGGCGCTGCCGCCGCCGATCGTGGTATAGACGCTCCTGACGTGCTCGACCCCGGAGATCAGCGCGCGCGCATGCTCGGCGGTCTTCATCGTCTGCGCCAGCGTGGTGCCCGGCGGCAGCTCGACATACACCTGCGTCTGCGAGTTGTCGTCCGGCGGAATGAAGCCGGTCGGCAGCAAGGGAATGAGCATGATGGAGCCGAAGAAGAACAGCGTGGCCGCGATCATCGTCGTCAAACGGTGCTTGAGGCACCATCCGGCGCAGCGCATGTAGGTCTTCATCCAGCGCGGGTCGCCGTGATCGTCGACGATCGGCTTGAGGATGTAGGCGGCCATCATCGGCGTGAGGACGCGCGCCACCACCAGCGAGGCGAACACCGCGAGCGAGGCGGTCCAGCCGAACTGCTTGAAGAACTTGCCGGCCACGCCGCTCATGAAGGCGGTCGGCAGGAAGACGGCGATCAGGGTGAAGGTGGTGGCGATCACCGCAAGCCCGATCTCGTCCGCCGCTTCCATCGCCGCCTCGTAGGGCGTCTTGCCCATGCGCAGGTGGCGCACGATGTTTTCCACTTCCACGATGGCATCGTCGACCAGGATGCCGATCACCAGCGACAGCGCCAGCAGCGTGATGACATTGATCGAGAAACCCAGCAGGTACATGCCGATGAAGGCCGGGATCACCGACAGCGGCAGCGCCACCGCGGAGACGAAGGTGGCCCGCCAGTCGCGCAGGAAGAGCCACACCACCACCACGGCCAGCAGCGCGCCTTCCAGCAGCAGCTGCATAGAGCCGTCGTATTCCTCTTCCACCGGCGAAACGAAGTTGAAGGCCTCGGTGATCTCGAGGTCGGGATGCTGTGTCTTGAGCTCCGCCAGCGCCGCCTGCACGGCGGCACCGACCGTGACTTCGCTCTCGCCCTTGCTGCGCGCCACCTCGAAACCCACCACCGGCTTGCCGTTGAGCAGCGCGGCCGAGCGGCGCTCCGCAAACGTGTCGCTGACCGTGGCGACTTCATCCAGGCGGATGCGGCGGCCGTCGGACAGCGGCAGTTCGAGGCGCGCCAGTTCCTCGGCGGATTTCACCGTGGCCAGCGTGCGCATCGGCTGTTCGCCGCCGCCGATGTCGGCGCGCCCGCCCGCACTCTCGCTCTGCATCAGGCGCAGCTGGCGCGAGACGTCCGCCGCCGTCGCGCCCAGCGCGAGCATCTTGCCGGGGTCGAGCGCCACGCGCACTTCGCGCGTCACGCCGCCGACGCGATTGACGGCGCCCACGCCGCGCACCGCCAGCAGCTTGCGCGACACATCGTTGTCGACAAACCAGGACAGCGCTTCCTCGTCCAGGCGCGGGGAATAGATGGTGAAGGCCAGCACCGGCTGGCTTGCGAGGTCCATCTTGTTGACGATGGGATCGCGCACGTCGCCGGGCAGGTCGGCGCGCACGCGGGCCACCGCCGAGCGCACGTCATCGACCGCTTCCTGCACCGGCTTTTCGAGACGGAACTCGGCAGTGATGGTGACGCCGCCGTCCTGCACCTTGGTATAGATATGCTTGAGGCCCTGCACGGTGGCGATCGAGTTTTCGATCTTGCGCGCCACCTCCGTTTCCAGCTGCGCGGGCGCGGCGCCCGGCAGCGATACCGACACGCTGACCGTGGGCAGTTCGATGTCGGGGAAGTTCTGGATCTTCATGCTCTTGAAGGAGAGCACGCCGGCAAAGGTCAGCAGGACAAACAGCATGACCGCCGGTATGGGGTTCTTGATCGACCAGGACGATACGTTCATCATCGCGGGGCGCTCCTTATTTCACTGCGGCGGCAGGCTTGGCGGCCGCTTCGGCGCTGACGGACGCATCGCCGGTCAGGCGCACCAGGTCGCCGTCGTTGAGGAAGCCGGCGCCGCTGACCACCACCGCGGCATCGGACTTCAGCCCTTCCAGCACTTCGACGCGGTCGCCGATGCGGCGGCCGGTCCTGACCTTGACCTGCTGCACGCGGTTTTCCGGCGTCAGCCGGAACACGTAGTTGAAACCGTCACGCAGCACCACCGCCTGCTGCGGCACGGTCAGCGCGGACGAGGTCCCGAGATCGAATTCGCCGCGCGCGAACATGCCGGCCCGTGCCGCCGGCCCGCTCTCGTTGGCGGCACCCAGGTCGACGTAGACGATGGCGGCGCGGTTTTGCGGATCGACAGTGGGGCCGACCATGCGCACCTTGCCCTTGAGCTCGGCGCCGTTGACGGCGACGATGGACACCGGCGTGCCGGTCTTGACGCGGCCGAGCTCGGACGACGTCACTTCGGCCCGCCATTCCAGGCGGCCCTTGCGGATCAGCCGGAACAGTTCGGTGCCCGCCGGAACGACAGCGCCGACGGTGGCCGCACGGGCGGAAATGATGCCGCTGTCCGGCGCCACGACCTGCACATGTTTCATGCGCAACTGCTGCGCGGCGAGCGTTGCCTTGGCGGCTTCGACCCGCGCCTTCTGCGTCTGCTCGGCGGTGAGGTACTGGTTGATCTGCTGCTCGCTCAGCGCGCCGGTGCTTTGCAGCGTGCGTGCACGGGCAGCGTTGGCCGCGGCTTCGGCGGCGTTGGCCTCCGCTTCCATCAGCGCCGCCTTTGCCTGCGCGACTTCTGCGGCGACGGTTTCAGGCGCGAAGCTGGCCAGCACCTGCCCGGCGCGCACCTGGTCGCCCACGTTCACATGCACTTCCGCCAGGCGCAGGCCGTTCGATTCGCTGCCGATGATCGCTTCCTGCCAGGCCGCGATGTTGCCGTTGGCCGGGAGCCGGATCGGCATGGTCACCATCTGCGGACGGACGGTGCTCACGGTGAGCGCCGGTTTCGGGCCGGCGGTTTTCTTGTCGTCCGCCGCCTGCGACGCAGGGGACAGGAAAGCGCCGGCGGCGCCGGCGATGAGGATCAGCGCGATCAATGCCGCGGCAATGGGTTTGAGTTTGAATGCCTTCATGCGTTTGTTCCGATGCTTGAATATTGAAATCGTTCTCAGCGCTGCTCGCTGCTCCAGCCGCCGCCCGCCGCGCGGTACAGCGCGACCCAGGCACTGCGGCGCTCCCTGTCGAGCGTGACCAGCGCGTTCTCCGCGGCGAGCCGGTTGCGGCGCGCTTCCTCCAGTTCGACCAGGCTGGCGAGGCCGCCCTTGTAACGCGCCTCGGTGGCGTCGAACGATGCCCGGTAGCCCTCCAGCGCCATGCGCACGTCGCTGCCGCGCGCAGCCGTGCTTTGCAGGCTGACAAGCGCTTCCTCGACTTCGCGCACCGCCTGGCGCACGCGCGCCCGATAGGCTGCGACCGCTTCTTCATAGCGCGCGTCCGCCGCATCGACATTCGCGGCGCGGCGTCCGGCATCGAACACCGGCAGCGACAGGGACAGCGGGCCGATGGCCCAGGTAGTCAGCTCAGTGTCCGTGCCGGCGGCGTGGAAGTTCGCCCGGCCGATGGAACCGGTGAGCGCGATGCGCGGCAGGCGTTGCGCGCGTGCCGCCGCCGTCTCGGAGGCGGCGGTGGCGACGGCGCGTTCCGCGGCGAATACATCGGGGCGTTGCGAGAGCACCTGCGCCGGCAGGCTGGCGATCTCCAGCGCCGCCTCGGTGGACTGCGCCTCCGGGGCAGCAAGCGCCTGCCGCAATTCGGGCTCGGGCAGCGCGGTCAGCGCCACCAGCGCCTTGATGCCGGCCTCGCATTGCGCGCGCTGCTGCGTCGCGCGCGCGCTCGCTTCGGCAGCGCTCGCGCGTGCCAGCGCGGCCACCGCCGGCGCCATGAAACCGGCCTGCCGGCTCAGTTCCGCCAGGCGCGAGGTTTCGCCGCGCGACGCTGCATCCGACAGCGCAATCGCCAGCAGCCGGTCGCAGGCACGCTGCGCGTAGTACAGGTTGGCCGCTTCCGCGGCGACGGAAACGCGCGCGTCATGCCAGCCGGCGGCCGCGCCTTCCAGACGCGACTGCGCGGCGTCGCGCGACGCCCTGCCGCCGCCGAACACGTCGAGCTCCCAGGACGACTGGAACCCGGCCTGCGCCGTGGTCGACATCGGCAGCGGCGGCTGGCCGCTGCTGCGGCTGACGCTGGCCGCGATGTCCAGCGTCGGCAGCAGCGCGCCGCCGGCGGTCACGCGCGCGGCGCGCGCCTCTTCGATGCGTGCGCGAGCAGCGCTGATCGACGGGCTGGCCCCCTGGGCGGCTTCGATGACGCGTGCCAGCACCGGGTCGCCTTGCAACTGCCACCACTGGGACAGGTCGGTCACGCTGCCGGCATGGGGCAGCGGCGCGTGCCACTGCTGCGGGGCGACCGTGGACATCTCGGGCGGCGCGGGCGGCGTGGCGCAGGCAGCGAGCAGGATGGGCAAGCCCAGGTAAACAAGGCGGCGGTTCATGTTTCTTCTTATCGAGATGAATAAAGGATCTACGGGTCCTTTATTTGGACTGGGCGTATTCGGGGTGGCGTTTCAGGTAGCTTGCAATGAATTCACAGCGGGCAACGATTTTCCGGTTGGCGGCGACCACGTCATCCAGCGCCAGCTTGGCCAGCCTGGAACCGTAACCCTTGCCTTCATGACCTTCGCCGACTTCGGTATGCCGGAATATCACGGCATCGCCGTCGACCTCGTATTCCGCCACGCCCACCACCTGGCCGTTGTCGACCAGTTCATAACGTTGCTGCGCGCTGTTGTTCCTGAGGGTTGCACCGCTCATGATTTTCCTTCGTCAGTGTATGCCCGCCGGGCAATCCGGACTTGGCTGATATTGCGCAAACATTGTAGTGCAAGGCAAGCGGCCCAGTTCGGCTTTTCCCGTAGCGTCAGGGATGGCCTGCCTTGTTCTACCGCAACGGATCTCATGTTGGCCTCCAAAGACAATCAGTCCTTGCTAACTTATTTCCTCTCTGATATTGCCTCAACGAATGGAGCCTAAATGTCCCTGTCGTCCGCCCCCACGAAAATTGCCTTGCAGCAGGCGATCGCCCACCACCAGCGCGGGCGCCTGAAAGAAGCCGAACAGTTGTATCGCGTCGTCCTGAAAACCCATCCAGGCCACCCGGAGGCCGGCCGCAACCTGCTGGCAGGGATGTTCATGAGCGGCCGCTATGCGGAAATGGAGAATGCGGCGCAAGACATGGTGCGTGACGCGCCGCGTTTCGGTGTGGCCTGGAAGGGCATGGGACTGGCGCAGCTGATGCAGGGCAAGGATGCTGTCGAGGCTTTCCGCATGGCGGCCAAGCACCTGCCGGATGACGCGGAATGCCATGAAAATCTCGGTCTGGCGCTCAAGCGCGCGGGGCGGCTGGAGGAAGCGGCGGATTGCTTCCGGCGCGCGATCAAGTTCAATCCCGCCTCGGCAAGCGCGCAGGTCAACCTGGGCAACGCGCTGCGCGAAGCGGGCAAGGCCGAGCAGGCGATTGCCGCCTACCGTCGCGCGCTGGAGCTCAAGCCCGACCTGGTCGAAGCCCACAACAACCTGGGCAACGTCCTGCGCGACTGCGGCCGCCTGGAGGAAGCCTTCGGTTGCATCAACCGGGCGCTGGAACTGCGGCCCGACATGCCGGAGGCGCTCAACAACCTTGGTCGCGTGCTCAAGGATGCCGGGCGCTTTGCTGACGCGACCACCTGTTTCCAGCGCGCGGTGGAAAGCCGGCCGTCCTACGCGGACGCCCATTACAACCTGGCCGCCGTCCTCTATGACCAGGGCCGCTCGGACGAAGCGGCGGAGCACATCGGGCAGGCGCTCGCGCTGGCGCCCGGCAATCCCATGTTCCGCATCGCGCAGGTCGTGCAGCAACTGCCCGTCGTGCCGCGCAGCGCCGACGTGGCGGAGCATGCGGTGGAAGGCTTCAGCCGCGCGCTGGACGAGCTCGCGGCGTGGAAGGCACAGGCCGCACCGCGCATCGATCCGTCCGTGCTGCAGCTGCCGTTCTATCTTGCCTACCGCCGCGGCAACCATGCCGCGCTGCTGTCCCGTTTCGGCGACCTGTTCCATGAAGATGCACCCGCGCTGCCCCAAACAGAAGGCCGCGCGAAGATCCGTCTCGCGATCGTATCCAGTCATTTCCGCCGGCATTCGGTATGGGACATCAACATCAAGGGCCTGCTGCTGCAGATCGACCGTTCCCGCTTTGAAATCGCGCTGTACTATCTCGACCGCATCGAGGATGACGAAACCGCCGTCGCCCGCTCGCTCGCCGACATCTGGCGCGACAGCCGCGGCACCCCGGGCCTGGGGGGATGGCTGGCCGCCTTCGAGGAAGACCGGCCGGACGCGGTGTTCTATCCGGAGCTGGGCATGGAGCCGGTGTCGTACAGCCTTGCCGGCCGCCGGCTGGCGCCGCTGCAGGTAGCGGGATGGGGCCATCCCGTCACTTCCGGGCTGCCGACCATCGATGTCTATTTCTCGGGTGAGCTGCTGGAAGCGCCCGATGCCGACGCGCATTACCGCGAGCGCCTGGTCAGGCTGCCGGGCACGGGCTGCTGCACGACGCCCGTCCTTCCCGCGCCCGAATCCGCGCCCGAATCCGCGCCCGAGATCGAGGCCATGCTCGCAGCGCGCCCCGGCTGCCGCTTCCTCATCGCGCAGACCCCATTCAAGCTCGATCCGTCGGACGACGAACTGTTCGCGGCCGTCGCAGCCGAGGCCGGCCCGAGCACCTTCATCCTGCTCGCGCACCCGCAATTCCCGTGGGCCACGGAACAGCTCGCGGCACGCCTGGGCGCCGCGTTCCGCCGCCGCGGCCTCGATCCCGACGCTTACTTGCTGGTGCTGCCCTGGCTGTCGCAGGCGAAGTTCCAGACCCTGCTCGACCTCTGCGACGTCTACCTCGATTGCCCCTCATTCTCGGGATATACGACTGCCCGCATGGCGGTGCGCCGCGGGCTGCCGATCGTGACACTGGAAGGACCTGCCCTGCGCCAGCGCCTGGCGGCAGGTCTGCTCAGGCGCATCGGCATGGATGACACGGTGTGTGCGTCGGAAGAGGCCTATGTCACAACGGCTACGCAACTGGCACAGGAAAGCCGCGACGCCGGCATGCGCGCCGCGCGCCGCGGACGCATCGCCGGCGCGGCCGCGCTGGCCGACGGCGACACGCGCGTGGTGCGCGCCTTCGAGGATTATCTTGCCGATGCGCTCGCTTCGGGCTCCTCGCCCGACGACGCCGCATAGAACCGGCGCACGTCGCGCACATAGCGGCGCGTCTCCTTGAAGGGCGGCACGCCGTTGTACTTGCGTACGTTGCCCGGGCCGGAGTTGTAGGCGGCGAGCACTTCGTCGAAGGTGGTATGCGAGCCCAGCAGGTACTTCAGGTAGGCCGTGCCCGCGTTGATGTTGGTCTGCGGGTCATACAGCGCGTGCGCGTTGGCGACGCCGACAAAGCGCGCCGTCGCCGGCGTGACTTGCATCAGCCCGCGCGCATTCTTCTTCGAGCGCGCCTTCGGGTTGTAGCCCGATTCCTTCTGAATCACCGCATGGATCAGGCTCGCCGGCACCCCGTGCCGCAGCGAGGCGTTGATCACCATCCGGTGGTACGGCTTCTCATCGCACGAATGGCAGGTGGCGTTGTCGACGATGTCCTGGATCGATTCGCTGTAGTCGGGCGGCGGCAGGAGCG
>Ga0196970_1001014_pt1 | contig 22823 bp, 9 predicted proteins | sample S1v_513CmetaG_FD_148672 | JGI IMG/M metagenome (GOLD analysis project Ga0196970, IMG submission 148672) | Soil microbial communities from Anza Borrego desert, Southern California, United States - S1+v_5-13C | ecosystem: Environmental > Terrestrial > Soil > Desert | place: USA: California...
TGCCGGTGATGGCCGGGGCGGTGGCGTTGGTGACGGCGTCGGCCGTCGAGCCGCTGTTCGACGCCGTCGTCAGGGCCAGCCCGGTCGGCGCGGCGGCGGCGGTGTCGATGGTGACGGTGAGCGCCGTGGAGGCGGTCGAAGTGTTGCCGGCCGTGTCGAGCACGATGGCGGTCAGCGTGTGGGCGCCGTCGGCCAGGGACGAACTGGTGATCGTCCAGGTCCCGGCGCCGGAGGCGGTGACCGTGCCCCGCGCGGCGGCGCCGTCGTACAGCACCACCCTGCCGGCTTCGGCCACCGTGCCGGTGAGCGTCGGGGTGGTGTCGCTGGTGACGGCGTCGGCCGTCGAGCCGCTGTTGGACGCCGTCGCCAGGGCCAGGCCGGTCGGCGCCGCAGGGGCGGCGGTGTCGATGGTGACGGTGAGCGGCGTCGAGGCGGTCGAGGTGGTACCCCAGCTGATCGCCTTGGCGGTCAGGCTGTGGGCGCCGTCGCTCAGCGACGCGCTGGTGATGGTCCAGGCGCCGGTGGTCGCGTTGGCCGTCACCGTGCCCAGCGCCGTCGTGCCGTCGCTGTCGTACAGGGTGACGGTGGCCGAAGCGTCCGCCGTGCCGGTGATGACCGGCGCGGTGACGCGGGTGATGTTGTCGGTGCTCGACAAGCCGCTGTCCGAAGCGGCGGTCAGGTCCAGCCCGGTCGGCGGGGCGGCGGAGAGCATGATGGTGCTCAGGCCGGTGCCGCTGTCGTAGGTGGCGATGAAATCGCGGGTGACCCCGGTCAGCGTCAGCGTGCCGTGGGCGCCGATGGTGATGTTGCCGGCGCTCGTGCCGTTCAGGCTGGAGTAGTCGCCCGCCAGGATGAGGGTATCGCCGGACCCGAAGTCGGTGATCGTGTCGCCGGCCGCATACTCGGGATTCAGCGTGGCGTCGTATTTGAAGACGTCACTGCCCGCGCCGCCCGTGAGCGTGTCGTTGCCGGCGCCGCCGATCAGGGTGTCGTTGCCGGCGCCGCCGTCGAACCGGTCGCTGCCGGCGCCGCCGGAGAGCGAGTCGTTGCCGTTGCCGCCGGAGAGCGTGTCGTCGCCGGCGCCGCCGATCAGGGTGTCGGCACCCTCGCCGCCGGTGATGGCGAACTTGCCGTTCGTCTCGGCGCTGCCGTCGAAGGTAAAGGTGTTGGTGGGCGTGTTGATGCCGGTCGCCCGGACGGTGGTGGTGGCCCCGCTGGCGGTGAAGGCGTCCGGCAGGGCGATGGACGCCGTTTGGTTCATCACGTAGATCTCTTCGAAGCCGGTGATGGTGGCTGCGGAGAGGTCGTACGTTACGGCGCCCGATTGAACGAATAGATAGAGGGTGTCGGTGCCAGCGCCACCGATGATCGTATCGGCCTGACCGTTGATTCCGATCGGGTCAATTCCGATCGAGTCGTTGCCGTTGCCGCCATCGATGTAGTCCACGCCTGCGGCGCTGCTGACGTCGGGGGTGATCTGATCGTCGCCATCCCCACCGAAGATGGTGTCGTTGCCGGCTTGGCCACCGAGGTTGTCGTTGCCGGCGCCGCCGTAGATCAGGTCGTTGCCGCTGCCGCCGTAGAGACTGTCGTTGCCGATGCCTCCGTCGATCTGGTCGTTGCCGCCGTCGCCGTAGAGGCTGTCGTTGCCCGTACCGCCATAGAGCACGTCGCCGACGTTGCCGCCGGCCACGGAAATGGCGTTGCCGACCCCCGACCAGTCGATCAGCAGACCCGAGCTTGCCGTCAGGCGTGTTGTGCCGTCGGTCTTGTACAGGCTCAATTCCGTGCTTGATGTCTGCAAACGGTAGTACAGGTTACCGTTTGCGTCTTTGCCGATGACGGGAACCTTCGCCGCGTCCACCCCAATGTCCGTCCCGACTTTGTTGGCAAGGGTGGTCGTGGAGTTGAATTTGATGTCGCCCGTGGGGGTGCCGTAGGACGCGCCATCCGTATACTTGAACGTTCCAGTCATCTCACATGATCTCCGGTCACCGACGGCTCTGTTCGCCCCTGGGCAAAGCGGGCGGCGGAACGCCGCACGGGCCGGACCGCCGCGGACCGGCGCCGACCTTCACCGCTTTGCCCAAGGGGGCATTCGGACAGCCATTTCCTTGGGGGGATGGGATATGACCCTATGCCCAGCCAAGCCGGAAGGGTCAAGCCACAAATATCAACAAAACCGCAACTGTTTGTAACATCGGCCGCGCGGTGCCATGGCCCGCGCGCCCCACACCGGTCGGCGCCGCGTTTACAGGGGGGAAGCCGCCACAACGTATCATTCAGTGGTAGGAGGAATGGGGGTCCGGCGGGACGGCACGGACGGAGTTCGGGCCTCCGAGGTCGGCCATGCGGTTGAGGACCGCGGCGCCAATGGCGACCTCGGTGGCGCTTGCGTGGATGCAGACATTTTTTGCAGCGGACACGCGTTGTCCGGCCACAAAGCTGTCTCAGCCGGCGGGCTGTAGGGCGTCGGCCTGCCGCACCATCTCTTCCTTCAACGCGGCGGCGAGGCGGCGGAAGGTCTCCTTGCGGCCCGAGGTGCGGCGCCAGACCAAGCCGATGCGGCGGTACGGGCGCTCGCCCACCAGCGGGCGCACCACCAGATCCAGGCCACGCAGGATGCCGGCGTCCAGCGCCATCTGCGGCAGCAGCGTGATGCCCAGGCCGTTGGCCACCATCTGCACCAGCGTATGCAGGCTGGTGCCCTGGAAGGCGGTGTTGCGGCGCGCGTCCTCCAGGGCACAGGCGGCCAGCGCGTGTTCGCGCAGGCAGTGGCCGTCCTCCAGCAGCAGCAGGTCCTCCAGCGCCACGTCGGAGGGATGCGCCGCGGCCAGCCGTTCGAATCGGTGCCCCGGCGGGCAGACGACCCAGAAGCGGTCCTCGACGATATCGACGCTCTCCACGTCGCCCGAGGGATAGGGAAGCGCCAGCAGCGCGGCGTCCAGTTCCCCGGCGTCGAGCCGGTCGAGCAGGCGCGCCGTCTGGTCCTCGCGCAGGTAGAGCTTCAGTTTGGGAAACGCCGCGCGCAGGCCGGGCATCACGCGCGGGATCATGAACGGCCCGATGGTCGGGATGACGCCCAGGTGCAGCGGCCCGGACATCGGATCCTCGGTCGAGCGGGCGATGTCCACCAGATCCTCGGCCCCCTTCAGGAGCGCCCGCGCGCGCTCGGCGATCTCGCGGCCCAGCGGTGTGGGCATCACCGAGCGCTTGGTGCGCTCCAGCAGCGGCGCGCCCAGCAGGTCCTCCAACTCCTGGACGCCGGCGCTGAGCGTCGACTGGCTGACGAGGCACGCTTCGGCCGCGCGGCTGAAATGGCAGCGGTCGACGACGGCAACGAGGTAGCGGAGCTGGCGCAACGTCGGGAGCGGTTTCATGGAACCATTCTAATCGATTTTTCCGATCAACGCGATCTGAATTTTCTGTTTCCGGTGATGACCAGTTCCTCCTATTTTCACGGTGGTCAAGCGGCCAACGAGGAGAAGCCGGCTCTTGGCGGACAGCCGCAGCCCAGGGATCCAAAAGGCGATCTGGGACGCGGATGAGGACACCAGGACAACGCGCCTTCCACTTATTTAACTCAGCGGAGTGAATTGATGTCTCTGATCAACACCGAGGTCAAGCCGTTCAAGGCCACTGCTTTCAAGAACGGGAAGTTCATCGAGGTCACCGACGCCGACCTCAAGGGCAAGTGGTCGGTCGTGTTCTTCTATCCGGCCGACTTCACCTTCGTCTGCCCGACCGAGCTGGAAGACCTCGCCGACAACTACGGCGCGTTCCAGAAGCTGGGCGTCGAGATCTACGCCGTTTCGACCGACACGCACTTCTGCCACAAGGCGTGGCACGACACCTCGCCGGCGATCAGCAAGATCGAGTACACGATGGTCGGTGACCCGACCGGCACCATCACCCGCAACTTCGAGGTGATGATCGAGGACGTCGGTCTGGCCGACCGCGGCACCTTCGTCGTCGACCCGAACGGCAAGATCCAGATCGTCGAGATCACCGCCGGCGGCGTCGGCCGCAGCGCCACCGAGCTGCTGCGCAAGGTGAAGGCCGCCCAGTACGTCGCCTCGCACCCGGGCGAGGTCTGCCCGGCCAAGTGGGAGGAGGGCCAGAAGACCCTCGCCCCGTCGCTGGATCTGGTCGGCAAGATCTAAGCCGCACCTTCCAGGGCCGGCCACTCCATGTGAGCCGCCGGTCCTTCCATGTGAACCGTGGACGGCTTGGGGCCCGGATTTTCCGGGCCCCAAGTGCGAGACACTCTGCGCCGCCCGACGCTGCAAGCGCGCCGGGCCCGCTCCACACCATTGCCTTGGGAGCCCCGCCATGTTGGACAGCACCGTCAAGGACCAGTTGAAGGCTTATTTCGAGCGCATCACGCAGCCGGTCGAGCTGGTGGCGAGCCTGGACGGCGGCGTCAAGTCCCAGGAACTGCTCACCCTGCTGGAAGAGGTCGCCTCCCTCTCCGACAAGATCACGCTGGTGCGCGGTGGCGACGACGCGCGCAAGCCCTCCTTCGCGATCAACCGCGCGGGCACCGGCATCGGCGTGCGATTCGCCGGCCTGCCGATGGGCCACGAGTTCAACTCGCTCGTCCTGGCGCTCCTCCAGGTTGGCGGCCACCCGGCGAAGGAATCACCGGAGGTGATCGAGCAGGTGAAGGATCTCGACGGCGACTACGTGTTCGAGACCTATTTCTCGCTGTCCTGCCAGAACTGCCCCGACGTGGTGCAGGCGCTGAACCTGATGAGCGTGCTCAACCCCCGGATCAAGCATGTCGCCATCGATGGCGCGCTGTTCCAGGGCGAGGTCGAGCAGCGCAAGGTCATGGCCGTGCCGTCCGTCTACCTGAACGGCGAGCCGTGGGGCCAGGGCCGCATGGGGCTGGAGCAGATCCTCGCCAAGCTGGACACCGGGGCCGCGGACCGCGCGGCCGCAAAGATCAAGACCAAGGACGCCTTCGACGTGCTGGTCGTCGGCGGCGGCCCGGCCGGTGCCGCGGCGGCGGTCTACGCGGCGCGCAAGGGCATCCGCACCGGCGTGGCGGCGGAGCGCTTCGGCGGCCAAGTGCTGGACACCATGGCGATCGAGAACTTCATTTCCGTCCCCCACACCGAGGGGCCGAAGCTGGCCGCGGCGCTGGAGCAGCACGTCAAGGACTATGACGTCGACATCATGAACCTGCAGCGCGCCGAAAAGCTGATCCCGGCCAAGGTTCCCGGCGGCCTGATCGAAGTGCAGCTCGCCAGCGGCGCGTCGCTGAATGCCAGGACGGTGATCCTCTCCACCGGCGCGCGCTGGCGGCAGATGAACGTGCCGGGCGAGGAGGAGTACCGGAACAAGGGTGTCGCCTACTGCCCGCACTGCGACGGCCCGTTGTTCAAGGGCAAGCGCGTGGCGGTGATCGGCGGCGGCAACTCTGGCGTCGAAGCGGCCATCGATCTGGCCGGCATCGTGGCGCATGTCACGCTGATCGAGTTCGACAGCCAGCTCCGCGCCGACGCGGTGCTCCAGCGCAAGCTGCGCTCGCTGCCGAACGTCACGGTCATCACGTCGGGCCAGACGACCGAGGTGCACGGCGACGGCGACAAGGTCACCGGCCTGTCCTACAAGGACCGCACCAGCGGTGAGTTGAAGCGCGTGGACCTGGAAGGCATCTTCGTGCAGATCGGCCTGGTGCCCAACACCGAATGGCTGAAGGGCACGGTGGCGCTCTCCCCGCGTGGCGAGATCGAGATCGACGCCCGCGGCCAGACCTCGGTTCCCGGCGTGTTCGCCGCCGGCGACGCGACCACGGTGCCGTACAAGCAGATCGTCATCGCCATGGGCGAGGGCTCGAAGGCCGCACTGTCCGCCTTCGACCACCTGATCCGCCTGCCGGTCGACGAAGCCGTGGCGGCCTGAGCGTGATTGCTTCGTCATGATGACCCCATCCCCTCAGGAGATGGGGCCTCCGGGAAACCCGGTGCGGTTCACTTCGTTGGGAGCGAAACCGTTTTGATGGTTCGAGGTGGCGGCATGCGCTTGTCTCCTCGGAACGGGCTACCGCCGACCGGCCGGATCCTGAAACGCTGGCGTCGGCTCCACCATGTCGAATGCGGCGCGGATCAGCGGCCCAAAACCAGGATGGGCCAGCAACCCGGCCTGCCGCTCCATCGACAGGTCAGACATCAACAAGCAGATCAGTGCCGCGACCTCGGCCGTGGACGGGGCGAGGGTGCCCGGCGAAGACTGCGGGGACTGGAGCATGGCAGGGATCCTTCCAACCGAGACAGCGGGCCGACGGTGATCGGGGGCGGCGCGCGGGCGCGCCGCCCCCTTTTCCGATCAGCCACTGGAGCCGAGCACCAGGATGTCGCCGGCGCTGAGTGTGCGCACGTTCAGCGTGGCCAGCGCCACGGCCACCCCGGCACCGCTGCCGTCGGCGTCGAACGCCAGCACGCCTGTGCGGGTGTTGAACACGAAGGTCGCGTTGGTGGTGGCGGGGTTGTCCAGCGCGAAGTGCTGCGCTGACAGTGGTCCACTGCTCCCACCGGGGAAGTTCGGGCTGAACACCAGCAGCTTGTCCACCCCGACTTCGAAGTCGGCGATCACGTCGCCGCCCTCCTCAACCGCACCGATGCGGAAGACATCCGCGCCCAGGCCGCCGTGCAGCGTGTCGGCACCCAGGTTGCCGGCCAGCACGTCATTGCCCTGGCCGCCCCACAGCACGTCGTTGCTCTGCCCGCCGAACAGCGTGTCGTCGCCGAGCTGGCCGTACAGCACGTCGTCGGCCCGGTTGCCGTACAGCACGTCGCCGTCCTGCCCGCCGTACAGGGTGTCCAGGTCCTGGCCGCCGAACAGCGTGTCCATGCCCTGGTTGCCGTACAGCAGGTCGTCCTGCTGGTTGCCGTACAGCACGTCGTTGCCGATGCCGCCAGTCACCGTGTCGACGCCCTCGTCACCCCACAGCTGGTCGTCGCCGCCCTCGGAGCCGACGAAGTCGTTGCCGCCGCCGCCGCGCAAGGTGTCGTCATCCGCGCCCAGCACGATGATCTGCGAGCCGCTGTCGCCCACCACGACCTGCGATCCCGCACCGCCGTTGACCTGGACATCGCCGATGATAGCGGCGAACTCGACGTTCTGGAGCTGAATGACGCTGCCCTTGGGCAGGTTGCGCACGTCAATGACGATGGCCTGTTGCTGCGTGCTCTGGCTCACCCCGCCACCGGTGGCCGGCACGGAGGGCGTGCCGGTGATGACGATGGGCGCGCTCGGTGGCTTGGTCGTGTCGGCGACCACCGGGATGATGGTGCGCACCGTCAGGTCGACGTCTTTGGGCAGTTCGTTGAGGAACACCTGGCCGACCCCGGTCATCTTCGACTTGTCGTCGGGCTGGTTCTCGGTGCGGTTCTGGATGGCGCGGATCAGCCCTTCCAGCCCCTTGGCGGATCCTGGCTGGTTCACCGACGTGGTGGTATCGACCTGCAGGCCGACACCGACGGGCAGACTGGCCTCCAGCACCGCTTGGCCCGTGCCGTCCTTGGCCAGCGGGATGTCGGCGTCCGTGGTCTTGGCGTTCTCCTCCAGACGGTTGGCCGTGACGATCGGGATGGCGAGCGTCTGCGTCACCGTACCGTCGGACTTGACCTGGGTGGTCTCCTGGAGCGTGACGCCGTCCACGGTTTCGGTCCGGGTGGTGGTCTGCACCACGCTGGGCGTGGTCGGCTTGGGCGGCGTCGGGTCGTCCTGCGGCGGCGGGGGCGGGGCAGCCTCGGTGGTGAAGTTATAATGCGAGCTGCCGCTCAGGCCCGCATAGATGTTCCCCGCCACGTCGGTGAGCGCCCCCGAGGCGATCTCCAGGTAGTACGGGGTGGAGTAGTCGAGCGTGGCGGTCGGGTTGAGGGTGACCTGACTGCCGGTGATGCTGACCCGCGCGTCGGTGATGGCGAAGGTCTCCACCGCCGTGGTCACACCGGTCTTGTACAGCGTTACGGCACCGCTGCCGGGCTGCACCGCCTCCGAGAACGTCAGGACGAGGTTCTGCGCGATGCCCACACCCGTGGCGTCGTCGGCCGGGCTGGCGGAGGACAGGGTCGGCACGTTGGCGTCGATGGTGTCGGCGGCCTGGCTGATGGCGGTGGTGTAGGCGGTGCTGGAGTTGCCGGCACTGTCGCTCAGCACAAGGTTGACCGGGATGTCGGCGCCTGCCGCCACGTCGGTGCCGCCGGCCGTTACGGTGAAGGTGGCGGTGTAGCTGGTGTCGTTGACCTTGCTGAGATTGCCCAGCGTGAAGCCGCCGACGCTGCCGCTGTCCAGCGTGCAGGTGTCGCCGTCCGACGCCACGCTGATCGTGGCGGTGACCACGTCGCCGATCTTGGCCGTGCCGTTGGGGATTGACACTCCGGTGATCGACGGCGCGTTGGCGTCGATGCGGTCGTTGGCTTGGGCAACCGGTGTCGTGAAGGCCGCACTGGAATTGCCGGCGCTGTCGGCCAGGACGAGGCTGACCGGCACCGTTGCGGATGCGGCCACGTCCGTCCCGCCCGCGGTCACGGTGAAGGTGGCGGTGTAGGTGGAACTGTCGGCCCGGCTGAGGCCGCCCAGGACGAAGCCATCGACGCTGCCGCTGTACAGCGTGTAGGTGTCGCTGTCCGACGCCACGCTGATTGTGGCGGTGACCACGTCGCCGATCTTGGCCGTGCCGTTGGGGATCGATACCCCGGTGATCGACGGCGCGTTGGCGTCGATGCGGTCGTTGGCTTGGCTGATGGCGGCCGAGTGTGTGGAACTGGCGTTGCCGGCGCTGTCGGTCAGGACCAAACTGACGGGAATGTCCGCTCCCGCCGCGACGTCGGCGCCGCCGCTGGTCACCGTGAAGGTCGCCGTGTAGGTCGAGCTGTCGCTGCGGCTCAGGTTGCCCAGCGCAAAGCCACCGATGCTGCCGGAGCCCAGCGTGTAGGTGTCGCTGTCCGCGGTGACGCTGACCGTCGCGGTCACCACGCTGGCGATCTTCATCGTCGCGTCGACGATGGAGACGTTGGCGATGACCGGCCGGTTGGCGTCGATGCGGTCGCTGGCCTGGGAAATGGCGGTGGTGTAGGCGGTGTTGGAATTGCCCGCCGTGTCGGTCAGCACGACGCTGACCGGCACATCCGACGCGGCCGCCACGTCGGTGCCCCCCGCCGTGACCGTGAAGGTTGTCGTGTAGGTGGAATTGTCGACGCGGCTGAGGTTGCCCAGCGTGAAGCCGCCGACGCTGCCGCTGTTCAGCGTGTAGGTGTCGCTGTCCGATGTGACATTGATCGTCGCGGTGACCACGTCGCCGATTTTGGCGGTCTGGTTCGCGATCGTGACCGAGTTGATCACCGGCGCATGAGCGTCGATGGCATCAGCCGTCTGGCCGGCAATGGCCGTGGTGTACGCGCTGTTGGAATTGCCCGCCGTGTCGGTCAGGACGATGCTGACCGGGATGTCGGCGGCGCCGGCCACGTCGGCGCCGCCCGCCGTCACCGTGAAGGTCGCCGTGTAGGTCGAGGCGTTGGAGCGGTTGAGGTTGCCCAGGGCAAAGCCGCCGACGCTGCTGGTGCCCAGCGTGTAGGTGTCGCTGTCGGCGGTCACCCCGATGGTGGCGGTCACCACGTCGCCGATCTTCATCGCCGTCGTCTTCGACAGGGTCACGCCGGTCACCGACGGCGGGTTGGCGTCGATGGAATCGGCGGCTTGGGCGATGGCTGTGGAATAGGTCGCGCTGCTGTTTCCCGCGGTATCGTTCAGTACCACGCTGACCGGGATCGAGGACCCGGCCGCCACGTCGGTGCCGGCGTTGGCGACCGTGAAGGTGGCGGTGTACGTCGAGCTGTCGGTCCGGCTGAGGTTGCCGAGCGTAAAGCCGCCGATGGTGCTGGTGCCCAGCGTGTAGGTGTCGCTGTCCGACGTGACGCTGATGGTGGCGGTCACCACGTCGCCGATTTTCATGGGCGCGTTGGGGATCGACACGGTGGAGATCACCGGTCGGTTGGCGTCGATGCGGTCACCGCTTTGGCTGATGGCGGTGCTGTGGGTGGCGCTGCTGTTGCCGGCCGTATCGCTCAGCACGACGCTGACCGGCACGTCGGAACCGGCGGCCACGTCGGTGCCGCCGCTGGTCACCGTGAAGGTCGCCGTGTAGGTCGAGCTGTTGGAGCGGCTGAGATTACCCAGCGCGAAGCCATCGACGCTGCTGGCCCCCAGCGTGTAGGTGTCGCTGTCCGAGGTGACGCTGATCGTCGTGGTGACCACGTCACCGATCTTGGCCGTCTGGTTGGGGATGCTGACGCTGGCAATCACTGGGGTGTTGGCGTCGATGGCATCGCTGGCCTGCCCGGAGACGGCCGTCGTATAGGCGGTGTTGGTATTACCGGCGCTGTCGGCGAGCACGATGCTGAGCGGGATATCGGATGCGCCGGCCACGTCGGTGCCGCCTTCCGTCACCGTGAAGGTGGCCGTGTAGGCCGAATCGCTGACTTTCGACATGTTGCCCAGGGCAAAGCCGCCGACGCTGCTGGTGCCCAGCATGTAGGTGTCGCTGTCGGCGGTCACCCCGATGGTGGCGGTAACCACGTCGCCGACCTTCATCGCCGTCGTCTTGGACAGCGTCACCGCACCGATTGCCGGCGCGTGCGCGTCGATGCGGTCGCTGCCGCCACCGGCGATGGCGGTGGTGTAGGCGGTGCTGGCGTTGCCGGCGCTGTCGTTCAGCACCACACTGAGCGGGATGCTGGCGGCGGCCGCCACATCGGTGCCGCCGGCGGTCACGGTGAAGGTGGCCGTGTAGGTCGAATCGCTGGCCTTCGACAGGTTGCCCAGCGCGAATCCGCCAATGCTGGAGGTGCCCAGCGTGTAGGTGTCGGTATCGGCCGTCACGGCGATGGTGGCGGTGACCACGTCGCCGATCTTCATCACGGTATCGGCGATCGTCACCGAACCGACCACCGGGCGGTTGGCGTCGATGCGGTCGCCGGTCTGGCTGATCGCCGTGGTGTGGGCGCTGCTGGCGTTGCCGGCCGTGTCGGTCAGCACCAGACTGACGGGTACGTCGGCGTTGGCCGCCACGTCGGTGCCGCCGCTGGTCACCGTGAAGGTCGCCGTGTAGGTCGAGTTGCTGACCTTCGACAACCCACCCAGGGCAAAGCCGCCGACCGTCGAATCCGTTCCCAGCGTGTAGGTGTCGCTGTCGGCGGTCACGCTGATGGTCGCCGTGAGCACGTCGCCGATCTTGGCCGTGCTGTTGGGGATGGTCACGCCGGTAATCACCGGCGCATGCGCGTCGATGGCATCCGCCGACTGGCCGGTGATGGCGGTGGTGTAGGCGGTGTTGGCGTTGCCGGCGCTGTCGGTCAGGACAATGCTGACCGGGATGTCGGAGGCGCCGGCCACGTCGGTGCCGCCTTCCGACACCGTGAAGGTGGCGGTGTAGGTGGAACTGTTGGAACGGCTCAGGTTGCCGAGCGTGAAGCCGCCGACGCTGCTGGTCCCCAGCGTGTAGGTGTCGGCATCCCCGGTCACGCCGATGGTGGCGGTCACCACGTCGCCGATCTTCATGGCCGTCGTTTTCGACAGCGTGACGCCGTTGATGGCCGGCACGTTGGCGTCGATGCGGTCGTTGGCCTGGCTGATCGCGGTGGAATAGGTGGTGCTGCTGTTGCCGGCGCTGTCGCTGAGCACGACGCTGACCGGCACGTTGGAACCGGCCGCCACGTCGGTACCGCCCGCGGTGACCGTGAAGGTGGCGGTGTAGGTGGAGCTGTTGGAGCGGCTCAGGTTGCCCAGCGCGAAGCCGCCGACGCTGCTGGTGCCCAGCGTGTAGGTGTCGCTGTCCGCCGACACGGCGATGGTGGCCGTCACCACGTCGCCGATCTTCATCGCCGCGTTGGTGATGGTCACGCCGGAGATCACCGGCGCGTTGGCGTCGATGCGGTCGCCGGTCTGGCTGATGGGGGTGGTGTAGGCGGTGTTGGAGTTCCCCGCCGTGTCGGTCAGCACGATGCTGACCGGCACATCGGTGCCAGCCGCCACGTCGGTGCCGCCGCTCGTCACCGTGAAGGTCGCCGTGTAGGTCGAACTGTTGGAGCGGCTGAGGCTGCCCAGCGCGAAGCCGCCGATGCTGCCGCTGGTCAGCGTGTAGGTGTCGCTGTCCGAGGTGACGCCGATGGTGGCGGTCACCACGTCGCCGATCTTGGCCGTGCCGTTGGGGATCGACACGCCGGAGATGACCGGCCGGTTGGCGTCGATGGCGTCGCTGGCCTGGGCGATGGCGGTGGTGTAGGTGGCGTTGGCGTTCCCGGCGCCGTCGGTCAGCACGACGCTGACCGGCACATTGGAACCGGCCGCCACGTCGGTGCCGCCGCTGGTGACGGTGAACGTGGCCGTGTAGGTCGAGTTGCCGACCTTCGACAAGCCACCCAGGGCGAAGCCGCCGATGCTGCTGGTGCCCAGCGTGTAGGTGTCGCTGTCCGAGGACACGCCGATGGTGGCGGTCACCACGTCGCCGATCTTGGCCGTGCCGTTGGGAATCGACACGCTGGTGATCGACGGAGCGTTGGCGTCGATGGCGTCGGCCGACTGGCCGGCGATGGCGGTGGTGTAGGCGCTGCCGGCGTTGCCGGCCGTATCGGTCAGCACGACGCTGACCGGAATGCTGGAGGCACCGGCCACGTCCGTACCGCCCGCGCTCACCGTGAAGGTGGCGGTGTAGGTCGAGTCGCCGATTTTCGTCAGCCCACCCAACGCGAACCCACCGATCGTGCTGGTCCCCAGCGTGTAGGTGTCGCTGTCGGCGGTCACGCCGATGGTGGCGGTCACCACGTCGCCGACCTTCATCGCCGCGTCGGCGATGGTCACGCCGGAGACCACCGGCCGGTTGGCGTCGATGCGGTCGCCGCTCTGGCTGATGGCGGTGGTGTAGGCGGTGTTGGAGTTCCCCGCCGTATCGGTCAGCACGACGCTGACCGGCACATCGGTGCCCGCCGCCACGTCGGTGCCGCCGCTGGTCACCGTGAAGGTGGCCGTGTAGGTGGAGCCGTTGGACCGGCTCAGCCCACCCAGCGCGAAGCCGCCGACGCTGGAGGTGCCCAGCGTGTAGGTGTCGCTGTCCGAGGTGACGTTGATCGTCGCGGTCACCACGTCGCCGATCTTCATCACCGCGTCGGGGATCGACACGCCGGTGATCGACGGCGGCACGTTGTCCGGCGAGTTGTTAGCGACCGACTGCGACGACACGCTGGCCGGCGCGTTGCCGGCGGTGTCCGTCAGGTTGCCGGTGGACGGGCTGTAGTCCAACGTCACCGTCTCGCCGGTTGTCACCGCGGAGGCGAGCGTGAAGCTCAGCGTCGTGGTGCCGGTGCCGCTGGCATAGGTGGCGGTGCGCGTGTTGCCGGCCACGGTGACGGTGAGGCCGGTGGTGTCGGTGATGCTCACCGCCTCGTTGAAGGTCACGGTCAGCGCCGTGCCGTTCACGGTGGCCGAGGCGATGGTCGGCCGGTTGGCGTCGATGCGGTCGCCGGCCTGGGCGATGGCGGTCGAGAAGGTGGCCGAGGCGTTGCCGGCGCTGTCGTTCAGCACCACGCTGACCGGCACGTTCGACCCCGCCGCCACGTCGGTGCCGCCGCTGGTGACGGTGAACGTGGCCGTGTAGGTCGAGCCGTTGACGCGGTTCAGGTTGCCCAGCGCGAAGCCGTCGATGCTGCTGGTGCCCAGCGTGTAGGTGTCGCTGTCCGAGGTGACGGCGATGGTGGCGGTCACCACGTCGCCGATCTTGGCCGTGCCGTTGGGGATCGTCACGCCGGTGATGGCCGGCGCGTTGGCGTCGATGGCATCGCCGGCCTGGGCGATGGCGGTGGTGTGGGTGGACGAGGCGTTGCCCGCCGTGTCGTTCAGCACCACGCTGACCGGGATCGAGGACCCGGCGGCGACGTCGGTGCCGCCGCTGGTCACCGTGAAGCTGGCGGTGTAGGTCGAACTGTCGGTGCGGCTGAGGTTGCCCAGCGTGAACCCGCCGATGCTGCTGGTACCCAGCGTGTAGGTGTCGCCATCGGCCGCGACGGCGATGGTGGCGGTCACCACGTCGCCGACCTTCATCGCCGCGTTGGCGATGGTCACGCTGGAGATCACCGGCCGGGTGGCGTCGATGGAATCGCTGCCCTGGCCGGAAATGGCGGTGGTGTAGGCGGTGTTGGAGTTGTTGGCCGCGTCGGTCAGCACGATGCTGACCGGCACGCTGGACGAGCCCGCGACGTCGGTCCCGCCGCTGGTCACCGTGAAGGTGGCGGTGTAGGTCGAGCTGTCGGTGCGGCTGAGGCCGCCCAGCGCGAAGCCGCCGATGCTGCTGGAGCCCAGCGTGTAGGTGTCGCTGTCCGCCGTCACCAAAATGGTGGCGGTCACCACGTCGCCGATCTTCATCGCCGCGTCGGGGATCGTGACGGAGGTGATGGAGGGCGGGGTGGAGTCGACCAGGACGGTGTTGTTGGTGACCGACTGGCTGGAGATGCTGGCCGGCTGGTTGGCGGCGGTGTCGGTCAGGTTGCCGGTCGACGGGTTGTAGGCGAGCGTCACCGTCTCGCCGTTGGCGACCGCCGAGGCCAGCGTGAAGGTCAGCGTCGTGGTGCCGGTGCCGCTGGTGTAGGTGGCGGCGCGGGTGGCGCTGGCGACGGTGACGGTGAGGCCGGTGGTGTCGGTGATGCTCACCGCCTCGTTGAAGGTGACCGTCAGCGCCGTGCCGTTCACGGCGGCCGAGGAGATCGTCGGCCGGTTGGCGTCGATGCGGTCCGAGCTTTGGCTGATGGCGGTGGTGTAGGCGGTGTTGGAGTTGCCGGCGGTGTCGGTGAGCACGAGGCTGACCGGCACGCCGGACGCGGCGGCCACGTCGGTGCCGCCGCTGGTCACCGAGAAGGTGGCGGTGTAGGTCGAGTTGTTCACCCGGCTCAGGCTGCCCAGCGCGAAGCCGTCGATGCTGCTGGAGCCCAGCGTGTAGGTGTCGGTGTCCGAGGTGACGTTGATGGTGGCGGTGACCACGTCGCCGATCTTCGCCGTGGCGTTGGGGATCGTGACGGAGGAGATGGAGGGCGGCGTGGAGTCGGAGCCAGCAGTGCGAGGATTGTAAATATCGAAAGAGTCGACGCTGATGTGAATGCCGCCACTGACGGTGATGCGCAGGCCAGAAATTCCATCGAAAGTAGTATTGCTAGATACGTCAAGCGTATCCCATGTGCCCGTGGAGGAAATTGTTTTGCTGACTTGAGTCCCCGTAGGTGCGTATTGGGAGTCTAGCGCCTGAATAAAATATGTAACGCTCCCGTTGTTTACTGTAATGTCCGTATTACCAAAGCTCAACGTATTGAGATCAAAAATTCCTTCATTTGCACGTACATCGAGGTATGATATTGATCCATTAGAAGCATTTACCCTGATGTAGCTCCCCGATGAAGTCCCGCCTTGCGATTGAATTTTCAGGGTAAACGTTGTTGATGTACCACTCGCAATAAGGTCAAGACCAGTTGACTTGACGTTAGTAGAGGTTACCGTTGAATTGCTTATGTTGCCCCCGGCAAGAGTCTCGTTTGCGTAGGAGCCGAAGGTTATGGCGCCGGTACCACCCCCTCCGTTCGCCAGCAAGAGCACGTCTCCATATTGATCCATTACGTCGCCGGGAAAGGCAAGATAACTCTCTATATGCCCGACTTCAGACTCAAGCATCCAATCGCCGCCCAGCGTCGCGGCGCCGGTCAGGTCTTCAGACGCCGCCACATCAACGCCCGTGACACTCGCCATTATGGAGATGAGTGCTTTGCCTTCTCCATCGGCGATGCTGCAACCATAGAGCAGCAGATCACCGCCCTCAGTCAACGCCGCCCCCAGGGATGCCAAATCCGAGGCGCGCGCCGTGGTCGCCGCGCTGTCAAGAGTTAGCGTTCCCAGATTCAGCCGGCCCTCGCCGCCGTGGCTGACAACGTGCGCAGCGTCATACCCGGACCGTCCCGCCGCCCACGCCGCCATCTGCGCGAGGCCATCCCCGCCGCCGTCCAGCAGCACGACCTCCGCGCCGGGCTTCGCGCCGTCCACCAGTGTCTGCCAATCGGCGACGTTGGAGTCGATGAACACCACCTCCTTGCGGCCGCCAAGGAGCGCCGGGTCGGCGTCGCGCAGCACCCGCGGCGGCGTGGGGAGTGGTGACGCGGCACCCTCCGTCATCCCGTTCCGCTCGTCCACGCCGGTCTCGCTGCGCACCAGTTCCATCGTCCACCCCATTGCCGCGCCATGCCGGTCGCGCCGCGGGCGGACCGGTCCTGGCATCACTGCCTAGTTCGATAAGAAATCAACAAACAAATCCGGGAAGCAATGTGGGAATTGTAGTAAAATGTAACATGCCGAATAAGAAATCACAGAAAAACGCCTTCGCGCCTCGCCTTGCGCAAAGATTATGAAAATCAATAAAGCGGTATTATTGCGCCGCTCTTTGTGGCGGTCGCTGCTTCGACACGGCGTTCCGCCGCGCCCGACTTAGGGAGCCGCCTCCCCGGCCGCTGCCGGCGCACCGCCGTCGCGGCGGCGGGCCAGCATGGACGTCAGCGCCAGCTTGATCCGCTGCGGATCGACGGGCTTGGGGATCAGGGGAAAGCCGCTCTCGACGATCTTGCGCATCCGCTCGGGCGTGGCTTCTCCAGTGATCAGCAGCACCGGCAGGCCGGGCAGCGCGGCGCGCAGGGCCTTCGCCGTGTCCACCCCGTCCAGGACGCCGGGGAGCAGGAAGTCGATGACGGCGGCGTCCGGGCGCACCCGCTCCTCCGTCACCATGGCGACGGCGCTTTCGCCGTCCGCCGCGCCCAGGGAGAGGAACTGCCAGCGCTTCAGCGCGGCGCGCGTGGCCTTCAGCACCGCCTCGTCGTCGTCGATCACCAGCACCACCGGCACCGCTTGGTCCTGGCCGGCGGACCGGCCGGGGGCGCCGGGATAGCTTTTCGATGCCACCAGCACGGTTCCGTTGCCGTCGACCAGGGCCATGGGGACGACCGCCTCGCGGATGCTGTCGTACACCGCCGGCCACGGGCTGGCGTCGGCATCGCCGATCAGCAGGCGCAGGCGGGCCCTGGCTTCGTCCGTCGGGCGGTCGATCCCCTGCTCCCAGCGTGAGACGGTGCGCTGGCTGACCCCCAGAAAGGTTGCCAGTTCCTGTTGGCTGAGGTCGTTCTCCTTCCTGAACCGCCGCAGGTCGGACACCAGATCCATCGACGATCGCCTTTGTGTCGCAGTAAAACCAAGATACAATCTACTGCTTGGAATCGCCTGTGACCGCAACGTCTAAACACGTCTAATAGCGACGGCTAATGATCTCAGAAAAGCATAGCGAGGTTACGATTATTTGTTCGCCTGCAATGCAAATTTAAGAGCTTGTGCTTGGGTAGAGTCGTGCGTGATGCTCTGTGTCTGCCGGGCTTCGAGGTGGTGATTTGCTGTGGAAGTGTTCCCTTCCAGATGTGTGGCGCGACCATTGACAACCACTTGCGATAACTCCCCCTCGGCCGCTCATCGACCGTACGCGCACCAACGATCGGATTCCGGCCAGCGTCCCGGCACCGCGGAGCGCTGGCGCGAGCGTCTCGTCATCCTTGGCGTGATGGCGCTGGCCGCGCTCGCCCTGGCGGCGGTGTACGGCTGGGCGGAGGCGATGCTGGCGCGGTCACTGCGGGCGGAGCTTCGGGTGGCCACCGCCGCGACGGCGGCCCCGCACGCCAGCAGCCTGGGCAACGCCATCAACGAACGGCTCGCCCTGGTGCGCGGCCTCGTCGCCTTCGTCACCGCCGAGGCCGACGAGCCGGACTTCGAGCGCAAGTTCGCGACCTACGCCCGCACGTTGCGGCACAGCGTGCACGGCATCCGCAACATCGGCGTCGCCCCGGACTTCGTCGTCCGCCACATCGACCCGGTCGAAGGCAACGAGAAGACCATCGGGCACGATTTCCTCACTGACCCGCGCCCCGGCTTCATCGACGAGGTGCGCCAGGCGATCCGCACGCGGGACATCATCACCCACGGGCCGCTGCCGCTGATCCAGGGCGGCGAGGGGCTGATCGCCCGCCACGCGGTGTTCCTCGGCGACCAGCCATGGGGTGCGGTGGGCGTCGTCTTCGACCTCCAGCCCCTGCTGGACGAGGCGTACATCGGCGCCCTGCAGCCGCGCCACCGCTTCGCCCTGCGCAAGAGGGCCGGGCCGATGGTGGCCGGCGACCCGCGCGTGTTCGGCGAGGAACCGGTGGTCGAGACGATCCGCCTGCCGGACGGCACCTGGGAGCTGGCCGTCGTCCCGGCGCAGGGCTGGTCGGAAGCCGGGCCGGGCTGGGCCTTTCCGGCCGGGTTTCTCACGCTGTCGGTGCTGATCGAGATCGTCGTGCTGCTGGGGTTGCAGAGGCGGTTCGGCCTGCTGCGCGAGATTCGCGACCGCACGGAGAACGAACGCCTCCTGCGCGAGGCCCGCGACGCGGCGCAGGCGGCATCGCGGGCCAAGTCCCGTTTCCTGGCGGCGGCGAGCCATGACCTGCGCCAGCCCGTGCACACCCTGCGCCTGCTGCTGTCGGCCCTGGAGGGCGCGATCGAAGGCCAGGGCGGGCATGCCGATCCGGAAGCGCGCGAGTTGGTGGACGAGATGGAAGCGGCCGTCATCAGCCTGTCGGACCTGCTGAACGCGCTTCTCGACGTGTCGCGCCTGGACGCCGGGGTGGTCGTTCCCGCCGTCGTCCCCTGCCCCATCGGCGCGTTGCTGCGGGATGTGGCGCTGCGCTTCCAGCGGGCCGCCGTCGCCGCGGGCGTGCGGCTGACCGTGGTGCCGAGTTCCCTGGTGGTCCGGACGGACCCGGTCCTGCTCGCGCGCGTTCTCGACAATCTGGTGGCGAACGCCGTCAAGTTCGCCCCGGGCGGGCGGGTGCTGGTCGGCTGCCGGCGGCGCGACGGCGGGGTGGAGATCCAGGTCGCCGACACCGGCATCGGCATCCCCGCCGGCATGACCGACGCCATCTTCGAAGAGTTCCGCCAGCTCGGCAACGACGCCCGCCAGCGCTCGCGCGGCCTGGGCCTCGGCCTGGCCATCGTCCGGCGCACCGCGGATCTGCTCGGTCATTCCGTGGGGGTCCGCAGCGAGCCCGGCCGGGGATCGGTCTTCTCGATCACCGTTCCCCTTCCACCCCTTCCTTGAGGATGAAACCGAATGACCCCGCACGTGCCCGTCTCCTGGGGCGAACTGCTCGACAAGATCACCATTCTGGAGATCAAGGCGGAACGCATCGCCGACGCCGGAAAGCGCGCCAACGTGCTGCGTGAGCTGGCGGAGCTGTGCGGCGTGCGCGACGCCTCCGGCGCCGACCTGACGGCGGTCGCCGGTGCGGTCGCCGGCCTCAGGGTGGTCAACGAAACCTTGTGGGAGGTCGAGGACGCCATCCGCCGGCACGAACAGCGCCACGACTTCGGCCCGGCGTTCGTCGCGCTGGCCCGCCGCGTCTACATCACCAACGACGAGCGCGCCCGCCTCAAGCGCGCCGTCAACGACGCGCTCGGCTCCACGCTGGTCGAGGAGAAGTCCTACGCGTGAGCACCACCGCCGAACGCCTGACCGCCGCGGTCGCCCACCTTCAGGCCGGACGCCTCGCCGCCGCGCAGGCCGCGCTGGCCGCCGTGCTGGCCGACGACGGGAACCAGCCCGATGCGCTGCACCTGATGGGCGTGGTGGCTCTGCGGGCTGGCCAGCCGACCGCCGCGGTCGACCTGCTGTGCCGGGCGGTCGCCATCGACGGGGGGCAGGCCCACTACCGCTCCAACCTCGGGCTGGCGTGGCGCGCCCTGAAGCGTGATGCGGAGAGTGCCGCCGACCTGCGGCGTGCCGTGGCGCTGCGCCCGGACAGCGCCGACTACCTCGCCAATCTGGCGGCGGCGCTGCACGCGCTCAAGCGCTCCACGGCGGCGGCGGCGCTGCTGGCCCGCGCCGTCCGGCTGGCGCCGGGGCACGGGGCGGCCAACGCCGCGCTGGGGGCGGTGCTGGGCGACCTCGGGCGCCCGCGCGACGCGCTGGAGGCCCTGGACGCCGCCCTGGCGCGGGCACCCCTGCTGGCGGAAGCGCACTACAACCGGGGCGGCGCGCTGCGCGCCCTGGAGCGCCACGAAGAGGCCGCCGCGTCCTGCCGCCGCGCCGTGGCGCTGCACCCGGCCTATGCCGACGCGCTCAACAACCTGGGCATCACGCTGCGCGCGCTGGACCGCCCGGCCGAGGCGGCGGCGCTGCTGCGGCGCGTGCTGCGCCTGCGGCCGGACGACGTGGAGGTGCTCAACAACCTGGGCAACGCGCTGCACGACGCCGGCGCGCTCGACGAAGCCGCCCGGACCCTCGGCCGCGTGGCGTCGGCGCAGGCCGGGGGCCTGCCGGAGACCCGGCTGGACGCCGTCGATGATGACCCGGCGGCGCTCAACGACCACGGGGTGCGGCTGCACGCCGCCGGGCGGCTGGCGGAAGCCGCTGCCGCCTTCCGGCTGGCCCTGCGCCGGCAGCCGGACCACGCCGACGCGCGGGCCAACCTGGCGGTGGTCATGGGAGCGGTCGGACAGGCGCGGGAGGCGGTCGGTCTGTTGAAGCGCGCCGTCGCCCTTCGGCCCGACCACCCCAACGCCTACGCCAACCTCGGCGCGACGCGGCGCGCCCTCGGCGCTTCCGATGCGGCGAAACGGCTGCTCCACCGCGCGCTGACTCTCAGCCCGGATTTCGCTCAGGCGCGCTACAATCTGGGCAACGCCTTTTTGGCCGAGGAGCGGTTTGGCGCCGCCTTGGCCCAGTTCCGCGCCGCGCTTGCCCTGCGACCGGACGATTCCCCGGCGCTCAACAATCTCGGCGTGGCCACGCGCGAGTCCGGCGATCCCCGGACCGCGGCGAACGCCTTCGCCCGCGCCACCCGGCTGCGCGGCGCCGTGGCCGAGGGCGTGGCCAACCTGGGGGCGGCGATGCTGGACCTGGGCGAACTCGACGGCGCGGCCGCCCGGCTGGCGCAGGCGGCGCGCCTCGATCCGACCTGCGCGGAGGCGCGCAAGAACCTGGGCATGACGCTGCTGCTGCGCGGCGACCTGGAGCAGGGCTGGGCGGAGTACGAGCACCGTTGGGACACCGCCGATTTCCGTCGGCGCGGCTTCGTTCAGCCGCGCTGGCGGGGCGAGGACATCGCCGGGCGCACCATTCTGGTCTACGCCGAACAGGGGCTGGGGGACACCCTCCAGTTCGTCCGCTACGTTCCAATGCTGGCGGCGCGCGGCGCACGGGTGATCCTCGAAGCGCCCCGCCCCCTGCACCGCCTGCTGGCTTCGCTGCCGGGCAAGGCGACGCTGATCGGCGTTGACGAGCCGCCGCCCGACTTCGACGTGCATTGCCCGCTGCTCAGCCTGCCGCGGGCCTTCGGCACGCGGCTGGAAACGATCCCGGCGCCGGTCCCCTACCTCGCCGCCGAACCCGGCCGCATCGCCCGCTGGCGCGACTGCCTGCCCAAGGCCCCGTTGCGGGTCGGCATCGTCTGGCAGGGCAACCCGGCGGCCAGGATCGACCGCGGCCGGTCGCCGCCGCTGTCCTGTTTCGTTCCGCTGGCGCGGACCCCCGGCGTGGCGCTGGTCAGCCTGCAGAAGAACCATGGCCTGGACCAGTTGGCGGCCCTGCCGCCGGACGTGACGGTGCACACGCCGGGCGATGGCTTCGATACCGGGTCCGATGCGTTCCTCGACACCGCGGCGGTGATGGAGAGCCTGGACCTGATCGTCACCTCCGACACGTCGGTCGCCCATCTCGCCGGCGCGCTTGGCCGGCCGACCTGGGTGGCGCTCAAGGCGGTGCCGGATTGGCGCTGGCTGATGGACCGGACCGACAGCCCCTGGTACCCCACCATGCGCCTGTTCCGGCAGGCGACGCGCGGCGACTGGGAAAGCGTGTTCGGGCCAATGGCGGCGGAGTTGGCTGCGGCGACTCTCCTGTAGGGCTGGCACCGTCAACCCGTTGGCGCCGGTGATGATGGCGGGCGCGGTTTTCGGCCAGGAATACGGCCAGAAATATCCGACGGGTGGCGCGACGACCCGGCCAGCGGCGCGCCGGCCACCTCGGCCCAGGCGGCGAAGGCCCGGGCTCCGGCGGCACGATACTCGGAAGCGGGGCGATGGTCGCGGCGGAGGTGAACAAGGTTGTTGATCGGATCGTGGATGGAGAGGAAGCGCTGAACCTGCCGCGGTGATTTGAAGCGCATCATCTGCCGCTCGCGTCGCCGGGTCGGCTGATGCGAGTTCTCGGCCCGATTGTTGATGCCCTTGTGCTGGCGGTGCTCGCACTGGAGCTTCAGGTCCCTCTTGGCTGCGGCGCAGGACTTCAGCCTGTCGGTGATCATCACCCGCGGAACCCGGCCCTGCTTCGTGAGCACCGTGCGCAGCAGGCGCTTGGCGGTCTTCGTGTTGCGCCGGCGATGCTGATGACGACCTTATCCAAATGCCACTTGTCGCCGCGGGCAAGACGCCGCGGGCGGATGCGGGCGGCGATCGCGCGACCGAACGTCAGGCCCCACGGGCACACGGTTTCATGGCTGACCGTGATGCCGCGCAGCGCCAGCATCTCCTCCACCATGCGGAGGCTCAAAGGAAAGCGGAAGTACAGCCACACCGCGTAGCTGATCACTGAGCTGGTCCCCGTTCCCCGGACAGTTTTGCGGCTGGGATAAGCTTGGCTCAGGTCCGTGTCATGCCGCCAATCCGATCCCGGCCGGGATGCCCTGGTGGACCTCGGCCGGGGTTCTGCCGCCGAG
>Ga0196970_1001015_pt1 | contig 22811 bp, 36 predicted proteins | sample S1v_513CmetaG_FD_148672 | JGI IMG/M metagenome (GOLD analysis project Ga0196970, IMG submission 148672) | Soil microbial communities from Anza Borrego desert, Southern California, United States - S1+v_5-13C | ecosystem: Environmental > Terrestrial > Soil > Desert | place: USA: California...
GCGGCGGCCGCAGCCCTTTCCGACATAGAAGATTTCGCCAGTGCTCGCCCGGCGGTGCTCATACACGTAGAAGCCCGCCGGCAATACGGCTGGCGGCCTGATAGTAATTGCCACGAGGTAAAAGGTTTAACGGTAGTAGAACGGCGCGGGCCACTGTATATTGAAATAGAAGCCTGATACAATCGCGACGAGATCATTTTGCCACCGGAGGAAAAGCCATGGCGCTGCCCAGACACCTGCGAAACTTTCAAGTCTTTGTCGACGGTCGCGGCAAAGCCGGCAACGCCGACGAAGTGACGCCGCCCGTGCTGTCTCTGGTCACCGAGGAGCACCGTGCCGGCGGCATGGATTCCGCCGTCGAGATCGATATGGGCCTTGAGGTCATGGAACTGTCGATCGTGCTGTCGGACTACGACGAGACCGTGATCAACGGCTTCGGCCTGCTCGGCACCGGCGTTCCCCTTACCCTGCGCGGCGCAATCCAGCGTCAGGGCGAGCCTGTGCAGCCAGTAACGATCAAGGCGCTCGGCCATCTGAAGTCGCGCGATACCGGCACCTGGACCGCTGGCAGCAAGCAGACCACCACGCTGACCTACAGCGTGCGACGCTACAGTGAGGAGATCAACGGCGTCGAGTACGTGAACATCGACGTCGAGCGCATGATCCGCGTGATCAACGGCGTCGACCAGGTCGCCGGCCAGCGCGCAGCGATCGGCCTGTAACCTATCCCTGGCGGCGGCCTGGAGTGATGACCGGGCCGCCGCTTTCTTCAACCTGATGAGGACCGCAAGATGCCCGAGACGATAAAGCTCGACTATCCGTTCACCTACCAGGGGCGCGAGATCAGCGAGCTGCAGATGCGCCGCCCGAAGGTTCGCGACCGCCGACTGGCAAGCCGCAAGGCTACCGACGCGGAACGCGAGATCGAGCTCGTCGCCATGCTCACCGAACAGGCGCCCGAAGCTCTGGATGAAATGGATGCGGCTGACTACGAGAAGCTGACGGACAAGCTCGCAAGTTTTTTCGCTTCCAGTCCTGCGACGCCCTGAGCGACGCCGCGCACAACCTGGTGCGCATCGGCTACAGCCATTCCGAAGTGATGGACATGGACGAAGACGAGGTCCTGGAATGGCTGGAGCGCGCGAAGGCCTACAATAAAGCGATCGAGGAACAGCAGCAGTGACCACGGCCGGCACGGTCAATGTCCAGATAGGCGCGACGTTTGCCAGCACGTTCAAGGCGGCGTTCGGCAGCGCCGAGAACCAGATCGGCAAGCTGGGCTCGAGCGTGCGCGCGATGGACAGCAAGCTGCAGAGCGTCAAGGCCTTCCGCTCGCTTTCCGCCGACACCGTGCAGGCCGGCTACGCCTGGCAAGCTGCTAAGGCCAAGGCCGACGACTACGCGCGATCGATCTCTGCCGCAGGACCACCTACCAAGGCGCAGGCGCGCGAACTGAGCAAGCTGCAGAAGCAAGCCGAGCGTGCCGGCGAGGCATTCGCCCAGAACCGCCAGGAACTGGCGAGCATGCGCAGCAAGCTCGTCGCGGCCGGCGTCAGCACGAAAGACCTGACGACCGAGCAAGCCAAGCTCGAGCGCAGCATCGAAGCCACCACGAACCGCATGAAGGCGCTGACCAGGCTCGGCAATGCCGGCGTCGGCAAGGCCTTCGGCGAGGTCGGCTCGCAACTGCGCAGCGTCGCAACGCAGGCCACTATCGCCGGCGTCGGTCTCGGCTGGTTTTTCAAGCGCAACTTCATCGACGTCGCCAGCGAGTTCGAACGGTTCAAAACCATCCTGCTGACCACGGAAGGCAGCGCCGACAAGGCGCAGACCGCCATGAACTGGATCAGCGACTTCGCGGCAAAGACGCCCTACGAAATGGCGCAGGTGACTGACGCATTCGTGCGGCTGCGCGCGTATGGCCTGGACCCTACCAACGGCCTGCTGAAAGCGCTGGGCGACACCAGCGCTGCCATGGGCAAGGACGTGATGTCCGCCGTCGAGGCGATCGCGGACGCCGTCACCGGCGAGAACGAGCGCCTGAAGGAATTCGGCATCAAGGCCAGCAAGGAAGGCGGCAAGATCGCCTACAACTACACGAACCGCGCAGGCAAGCAGATGCGCAAGGTCGTCGACGCCAACAACCGCGCGATGATCGAGAGCACGCTGACGGCCATCTTCAACGAGAAGTACGCCGGCGCCATGGACAATCTGTCGACTACGTGGGCCGGCATGGTTTCGAACCTGAAGGACCAGTGGTCCCGGTTCGCCAACAACACGATGAACGCCGGCCTGTTCGACTGGATGAAGACGAAGCTCGGCGGCACGCTGGACACGCTGAACACGATGGCCGAGAACGGCGAGCTGCAGGCATGGGCCGAGCGGACCGGTGCCGCGCTGACCAAGTTCGCGCAGAATGCGTGGGAGCTCGGCAGTGCCATCGTAGGTACGACGCAGCAGATCGCGGAATTTGTCGGCGGCTGGCGGAACCTGGGCGTGCTTCTGGTCGGCCTGAAATTCGCGCCGCTGATCTTCAGCATCGGCAAGCTGGCGTGGGCGCTGGGAAGTGCAGGCACCAGTCTGCTCATATTCGCCACCGCTGCGCCGACCGCAGGCGCGGCCTGGGCGGCATTCGGCGCCGGCATCGTCAAGTGGGCCGGCATGGCGTTCACGGCCTTCCGCACGCTCGCCGCGTTCATGCTGACCAACCCGATCGGTATTGCGCTGACCGCGCTCGGCGTCGCCGGCTACCTGCTCTGGCAGAATTGGGACAAGGTGAAAGGCGGGCTCGTCGCGATCTGGAACACGATCAAGGAAACCGCCATCGCGGCCTTCGACGCGATCAAGTCGGCGGTCGGTGCCGTGATCGACTGGCTGGCCGAGAAGACGGCGTGGATCTTCGCGACCGTCGACAAGGTGAAGGCTGCGGCCGGCACGATCGGCAGCAGCATCGGCAGCGGATGGGACAAGGCCAAGTCGTTCATGGGCATCGGCGGACCCGAGGGCAGCACCAGCCCGGGCGCATCTTCGCCGCGCAGCAGCACGCCGACGGCGCCGGGCAGCAGCTCGGCCGCGCCGCCTGTTGGCATGCAGGGCTCCGTGGCACCGGTCACGCCCGTGCCCGCGGCACCGGCTGCCCGCACCATCACGCAGACCAGCACAGTCAACGCACCGATCACAATCAACGGCGCCACGGATCCGCAGGCTACGGCGAAGGCCGTCCGCGCGGAACTGGACAAGCGCGAACGTATAGCCGGCGTCCGCAAGCGCGGGCTCATGACTGACCCGGTGGGCCTGTAGCATGGCCGGATACATGGCCCGGCTGGGCGACTTCACCTTCAGCATCGACACGGCGGCTTTCCAGGAACTGCAACGCCGCTCGAGCTATCGCTGGCAGAAAAAGGACCGCATCGGTCGCAAGCCAGCGCAGCAGTTCGTCGGTGAGGATGCCGACGCGATCACGCTGTCCGGCACGATCTACCCGCATTACCGCGGCGGGCTCGGCCAGATGGCGCAGATGCGTGCGCAGGCGGCTGCAGGCGAGGCGCTGCCGCTGGTCTATGCCGACGAGCACGCCGGCCAGTATCACGGGCGCTGGTGCATCACCAGCATCGAGGAGACCCGCCGCGTGTTTTTCGACAATGGCACGCCGCGGCGCATCGACTTCAGCATCACGATCGAGGAGTACGGCGAGGACGAGCTCTGATGGCCGGCACGATCACCACCTACAAGACGAGCCAGGGCGACACGCTCGATTACATCTGCTGGAAGTTCTACGGACAGCAGAGCGGCGCGGTCGAGGCTGTGCTTCTCGCCAATCCCGGGCTCGCGGATCTCGGCCCGGTCATTCCCGAGAACACGGAAATTCTGCTGCCGGAATTGCCGAAGCCGGCCAGCGAGACGCAACCGATTCGGCTCTGGAGCTGACGCACGTGACCCCTGCCTACTCGATCATCGCCGAAGGCAACAACATCACATCGCTGGTGCGGGATCGCTTCCTCGCGCTGGAGATCACCGACCAGGCAGGCGTCGAGTCCGACCGTCTCACGCTCACGCTGGACGATCGCGACGAAGCAATCGAGCTTCCGCGCAAGGGCGCGAAGATCGAGGTGTCGATCGGCTACGTCGGCCGACCGCTGATCCGCATGGGGCGCTACGTCGTCGACACGGTCCAGGTGGGAGGTCCGGCTCGCGAGTTGACGATCAACGCGAACGCCGTCGACATGACGGGCGGCATCCGGGCGCCGAAGGAGCGCAGCTGGCACGGCAAGACGCTGAGCGACATCGTGCAGAAGATCGCCAGCGAGCACGAGCTTCAGCCGTCGATCGATTCGGCGCTGGGCAGTCGCAGCCTGCCGCACGTCGACCAGACCGAAAGCGACATGCAGTTCCTGCAGCGGCTGTGCGCCGACAATGGCGCCGTCTGCAAGGTGGCCGACGGCCGCCTTGTCGTCACCAAGCACGCGAGTGGCAGCACGGCATCGGGCGGCAGCATGCCGGCGGCCGTGATCCTGGCGAGCAACTGCGGTAGCTGGCAGGCCACGCTCGCCGATCGAGGCGAGTACAAGTCCGTGAAGGCCGGATACCAGGACCTGGGCGAAGCCGAGCGCAAGGAAGTCGCGGCCGGTCAAGGCGATCCAGTCATGACGCTGCGCAACAGCTACCAGAACGAGAACGAGGCCAAGCAGGCGGCCGACAGCAAGCTGAAGGCGATGAACCGCGGCACGCGCAAGGTGTCCGTGCAGGACCTGATCGGCGACCCGACGATGAGCGCGGAATGCCCGGCGACGCTGTTCGGCTTCCGGCAGGGCATCGACGGCGACGGCTGGATCATCAACAGCGTCACGCACTCGATCGTCGGCGACGGCTACACGTGCGACCTGGAGATCGAGAGCAAGAGCGGCGAAGCCGAGGAATGATTGCACCGACCGGGGCGGGCCGGCAGTAGCCGGGGTCATCAGCGCCGCGCCGCCAGCCGGCGTCAACCGGGAGCTGGCGGGCAAATCCTTTGCAACTATCTGTCAATTTGAAATCATGGCAGATATACTTTCGATATCATCAAGCCACCAGCGGCCCATTTATGGCAGAGCCGAACACTTCAGGCATAAGCATTACCGCTCTATTCATTGCCATACTTGGTCCGCTCGCCGGCCAATACTCGCTGATCGTCATGGCGGCACTGGCTGGCGCCATGTGGCCGCTGAGCACCATGGAGGGCACGACCAGGGCCGCAGGCGCGTTCTTCCTGGCTCGCATCGTCTTCACGGCGATCTTCATAACGGGCAGCCTCTCCTGGCTGCTGTCGAGCCATCTTGATCTCCCCGTCTACGAGAGCATGGCGATCGCCGCTTTCGCGATCGGCGCGCTGGGCAATGGATGGGGCCGGGTCTTCCGCGGACTGCGGGACGGCCTTGCTGCGATGCTGCGCGGCTTCTCAGGCGGGCGCAGCTACGGCGGCGACAACTACAGAGGCAGGGACGACGAGTGATGCTCATTATCCACGAGGCCTTCGCTGTTCTGCTGCTGTACACATGCTTTTGCCGGGCGGTGAAGATGAATAGCGGCACGCGCCGCACCGTGCGTCTCGCATTCTATGCGCTTTCCCTGTCCGCCCTTCTCTGCGTGTTCGCGCCGCTGACATTCAAGTGGCGGCCCGACTTTGTTTCCCTCGCCCTGCTCGTCGCCGTCGTGATCGTCCAGATGGTCACGTCGAGTTATTGGCGCGACGGCATCCCGCAGCATTTCAAGGAAAGGATTTCCGATGCGCTCCATTGAGGACTGGATTCGAATTCTGATGCGCTGTGGCGTCGCGCAGCGCGTGGCGTCGATCTGGGCGCCCGTCTTCCGCGACACGATCAAGCCGGACACGTTCTCGGCTGGCGACCGCGAGCTCGATGACTTCCTGGGCCAGATCCTGCACGAGTCGATGATGCTGACGCGCCTCGAGGAAGGCTTGAGCTATTCGCGCGCCGAACGCATCTGCCAGGTCTGGCCGAAGCGATTTCCGACGGTGGCCGACGCTGCGCCGTTCGTGCGCAATCCGCAGGGTCTCGCGAACCGCGTGTACGGCGGCAGGCTGGGCAACCGTGAACCGAACGATGGCTGGATGTTTCGTGGCCGCGGGCTGATCCAGGTCACGGGCCGCGAGAATTACACCAGGCTCGCCGAGGCCATGCGCATCAACCTGATCGCCGACCCTGATCGCCTGGCCGAGCAGCACATTGCGCTGCGCGCCTCGATCGCATGGTGGGAGGGCAGTGTGCCGGACAGCGTCATGGGCGACATCGTCAAGGTGACGAAGCGCGTTAACGGCGGCACGCATGGCCTGGACGATCGCCGCCGCCTCACCAACAAGGCCGAGGGCGCATTGTGATCGGATTGCTGCTGTCGATGGCAGGGAACAAGCAGAAGGCGCTTTTCGGGATCGGCATCGCGATCGTCGCCGGCCTGCTCGCGTTCGGCGTGCAGACCTACCGACTTGCCGCTGAGCGCTACGAGCACGCTGTGACGCGCGCCGAGTACGCGCAGACCGTCGCCGAGCACCAGGAATATCTCGCCGGGCTGGAACGGGCCGCCCGGGAAGCCGAGGCGCTGGCCCGTGCAGAGGAGCAGCGCCGCTTCGCCGCGCTGCAGGGGGCCGTAGATGAAGCCGAACAACGTCTCGAGGCGGCGCGCGCTGATGCCGCTGACGCTACTGCTGCTGGTGACAGGCTGCGCCAGCGTATCAACCAACTCGCCGCCGCCTGTCGTGCAGGCACCGGTAATTCCGGCGCTGCCGGCGCAGGCCAGGCAGCCGACGCCACCGCCGATATGCTCGCCAACGTGCAGCGCAGGCTTGATGAAGCTACGAACGCAATTGCTGGATATGCTGACCGGGCACGAACCGCCGGCGCCGCCTGCGAGCGCAGCTACGACGCGCTGAATCGCTGAAGATTTCCTCAGTAGGACCCCTTGCCCGGCCGAGTGCCGGGCTTTTTTTCTTCAAAGTATTTACATCGTCAAAAGCAGTGTGGCAGCATTGCGCCATCAAACAACGCAGAGACGATAGAGCCCCTGGAAGTCCGCACCGGTTAGCGTGGAACGAGTGAGTCGCCAGTCCGATCCGCTGGCGCTCACGGATGGCGCGAAAAGGATCAAGCGAGCAGGGGCTCGCAAGCTATACCCGGCCCGACCAGCGGGTAACCTGGTCGGCATCGATCAGCGCCTTGAAGTGGACATGACCGAGACCGCAACCCGCTGCCCTTCACGCTGCCGCGTCATGGGGAGCCAGTCATAAACTAGGGGCGGCAAGAAACAGGGCGCTGTTCGATGCGATCCGTAGACGGCAGACCTGGCGGCGATCCCGCTGGCCGCACCGTGACGCCGACTGCCCGCAAGCTTTCCGGCGCGGGTCCTTCAAACTACACGAAAGCCGCCGACCCGGTTATTTCCGTGACGGCCACCGGCGGTGCTGGCGATGCTCGTCCAGCGTCTCGTGTGCTTTGCGGCCTGCTCGTCAGGCCGTTTTCTTTTTCAGCCATCGCCATCCCGCGTACTTGTCGCCGCGCTGCCTCATGTGCGTGTAGCGCTTCAGTGACTGCCAGGCGCGGTGCCCGCTCACGCATGCCACCTGGGGAATGTTCCAGCCGAGTTCGAACAGGCGCGAGACGCCGTCGTGCCGCAAGTCGTGAAAGTGCAGATCGTCGATTCCGAGCAACTGGCAGGCGCGTGTGAAGGCCGTGCCGATCGCGTCGACCTTGTAAGGGAAGATCCGGTCGGCGGTCCGCGGCTGACGCCGAATCACCGCCATCGCTTCGGGCGGAAGGTCGCACCACTGGTCGTTCCCGACCTTGTCGCCAGGATGCTTCATGTCGCGGACCAAGATCCGCCCGTGCTTCTCGTCGAGGTCCTGCCAGCGGATCCGCGTGATCTCCTCCTGGCGCCTGGTGCTGAAGATCGCGAACAGGATGATGTCCCGCATCGGCGCCGCGGTCGGCCGGTTCGCCCGGATCCGATCGAAATGCTCGAGCAGCTTGTCGAGCTCGCCGAGGGTCGGCCGACGGTCACGCGTCCGGCTCTTGCTGGTCACGCCGAGCCGCTTCGCCACGACGATCGCGTCGCGCATGGCTTGCTGGTCGAGCGGGTATCCCCATGCCGGCTTCGCGACCGCGAACACGGCGCCAAGGTGCGAGAGATAGTTTTGGACCGTCTGCGGCTTCGCGCCGCGGTCGGCGAGCTGGCGGGCGGCCGCCAGGATGTCGGCGCTCGTGATCTCGGCGCTGGGCATGCTGGCGATCGGCAGTGCCTTGATCGTCCGCAGGCACTGAGCCTTGGTCCGACCGATCCGCTTCATCGTTTCGGTCGTGTAGCGGTCGATGACGTCGGCCAGCGGCGGCCCGCTGGCGGGCTTGGCCGGGCCTTGCCTGGCGATCTCCTCCTCGCGCCTGGCAAGCCAGCCGGCGGCCTCTCTGCGCGCCGGGAAGGTCTTGTTCTCGCGGTGCGTGATGCGCCCGCCGGCCTTGAGCACTATCTGCGCCAGATAGGCCGTCGAGCCGTCCTTGCGCTTGCGTGGAATGATGCTACCCACTGCCGTCTCCCTGGTACAACACGAGCGCGCCCGGTGCGATTTTGTTGTACCCGAGACCGGCAAACCGTACAACAAGGGCGATCCGGACCGGTGAAAGGAATGGACAGATGAAGGGAAAAGGTTAGCACGTGCAAACGGATAGGCAGCAAACCGGGCAATGGCTTTTCAGCGTCGCGCCCATGATGGACTGGACGGACTACGACGAATTGCCGAGGGGAGACGGGGTCGAATCGCCCGATGTTGTACCTGGCTGTTGTACGTCGGGCGAAGGCCGGAGCGATGCCCGGCCGAGCGCGCCGCCTGATACCCCACCGATCCGGTCAACCCTGCCGATCCCGCTGAGCGCGCCGAGACCCTGACCCTGCGGGCTCGCCGGCTGAGCGATGGCCGTGTCGATCCGCTGCTGCATGCGGGCGAGCCAGTTCGCCTTAATCCGCGCGCCTTCCCACATGGCGAAGTTCGTGTCGCCGGTGGCGTCTTGCATCGCCTGCACGGCGGCCTCGATCCCGTGACCTTTGAAAAACCGGTGGTAGAACGCGATGAAGCCGACAGCGGCATCCGACCAACTCGGCCTGCCCATGTGGGAGACCAGCGCCCAAAACGCGTGATCGGGCTCGTCGACCATCGCCATCTGCATCGCTGACGAGCTCTCACACGACGACATGCAGACCAGCAGGCCGTTGTCGAAAAACCGATGGATCGGGCGCAACATTTCCTCGAGGTCTGACCAGCAGATGAACTGGCCGCCAGTCAGCCCGATGCCGTTGCTGTTGCCGTGCGCACTGAAGTGCAGAATCGGCGTCGACTTATAGTGCCGAACCGCTGCCTGCAGGCGTTCGCCGAGGGCGGTGGTCAGCGTGCGGGCATCGGTGGCCAGCGAGTAGCACTGCGGGATCTCGGCCAGCTTCAGCGCCTCGCCGAGCGCCCGGCCTTCGGTGCGCCCGTCGAGAAGATCCTGGGGCGACGGCGACTCGATGACGTGGACAAAACCCTGGACCAACGGCGCCTCCTGGCAAGCCTGGCGGCAAACGTGGTGGTCGCAGTTTGTTCTTGCAAGGGGCGATCCCCATGAAAAAGGCCGGCGCTTTGCGGGCGCCGGTATCCGAGCGGAGTTTGTTGTACTTTAGTTGAACGCTGCTGCCTTCATCTTTTCCGGCAGGTTGTCATTGGCGGGCGACAGTCGCCGTAGCTCCATGAGCCAGCGCAGGCTGTTCTGCGCGAACACTGGACACTTGCAGCCGCGGCGCCAATTACGCCAGGTCTGACGCGTTACACCGAGCGCCTTCGCCATCTTGCCGTCCGACAGTCCAAGCGCATTCTGCATCGATACAATCTCTTCGGGTGTCATGCCTTCCCCTGCCCCGTTAGAATTTACCACCGAAGTGGTGCTAAATTTTGTAAATGGCAGCCAGCTAACCGTCACGCGCTGACTTGTCCAGTTTGGACAACTCGGCGGAAATGGAGTGGAGGTGTTGAATGGCTTCCCTCATGCTGTTGATAACTTCCGGTCGGTTCGGCTCTTTGGCCAGGTAGATCAGGCGGCGACCGATCTTGATCGGGGCAACAACGTCTCGCAGCGGCGAAGCAGACAGCCGGCGCAGCACAGTCGTGCGCGGCATTCCGAGCGCGGCGCCAACGTCGCCAGCTGTCATCGGTTTGGCTTCGGCTTGCGCTTGCATGACCGTCATGCCGATCAGAATGTCGATCGCATGCTCGCCTATGGCGTCTGAGCGAAAGTAGGTCTTCGAGTACATCCGAACCAGATGCAGGACGCTTTTGGCGATGCGTGTCCGAATGCGCGCGTGACGCACCGACCGCTGCGGCAATTTCACATCCTCCCGGGGCTTTTGTTGACCATTCAATAATCGAACTGCTGCCACGCTTAAGGTCAACAAAAACCCGGCCGGGGCCGGGTTCACAAAGTTGCGTGCGTGCAGTGCAGCTATTTCTCAGAATGGAATGTCGTCGTCGAAACTGTCTGCGACTGGAGGCGGCGCCGAGGGCGCTGGCGTGCGTGGCGTCTGCTGTCGATGAGCCTGGCTGCTGCTCTCCGCATGCCTGCCATTGGCGCCTTGCTGGGCATCTGAGCGGCCTGCGAGCTCCAGGGACGAGATACGGCCCACCAGTTTCGACCCGGTGCCGTTCTGCGATTCGAACGTCTCAATGTGCGGGTCGTCGATCGTCACCACGACCGCCGTGCCTTTCGTCAGGTAATCGATCAGGCTCTCGGCTCGCTGTCCCCATAGGCTGGCATCGATCCACTGCGTCGGGCGCTTGTTGTCGTCGCCCTTGCGACCAAAGTTGAATGCCAGCGAAAGGTTCGCGACGGCGTCGCCGGCTGGCGTGCGTCGAAGTTCGGCGTCTCGGCCAATGCGGCACAGGCCAATTATCTGCATAGGTTTTCTCCTGATTTGCGCGCGGCTGGCGCTTCGGTCTGTTTTGCTTCTGCCTTCAGCGCCGCGTAGGCGACGCAGTCTTCGGCGCTGTCCTTGTGAAAGCCGGGCCGCTGGAATAGCCGGACGTCCTTCAGCACCTGGAGCAGCAGCCAGCCTTCGGCCGTGGTCAGGGCTCGATCGGTGCCGGCCCGGCCTGTGATCGCATTGAAGGCCTGCACGGTGCGATCCATGCTGCGTTCGCCCTGCGGCTGGTCATAGGTAGTGGCGCGCGCCAGCAAGTGGCTGGCGGCGGCCTGAAGATATTCGGGTGCTGTCTTCATATTCCTCCCGATCAGAACACGTCGTCGTCAGCGGTCGCCATGGCCGGCGCCGGCTGCGGGGCAGGCTTCGCGCTCGAGACGGGCTTGTTCGCTGGCTGACGCTGCTGCGCGGGCTTCGGCTCGTCGATCTTCGCAGCTGCCGCATTGAGCGCGCCCACGGCCTGGTCGTCTGATCCGGCGTCGTCGCTGGTGTCGGTCTCGTCGGCCGCGGCGGCAGCGGCAGCCCGGGCCTCGTCGACCGCGCTCGCCGCTTTCTTCAGCGCGTCCGGGCAGCCCTTGCCGGCGCCGCCGATCGCGACCTTCACGTCGGGCGGCGTGACTTTCCAGGCAGCCTGCAGCGTTTCCATGCCGCCAGCCGCGGCGGTCTGCAGGGCTTTCTTGTGGTGCGCCACGGTCTGCGCGTCCACCGTGGCGCCCTGCTGCTGCCTAGTCGCGGCCGGTGTCGGTTCCTGGACGTGCAGGCGCTTGATGCGGTGCTCGCTTTTCTTGCCTTTCGTGTCTGCCAGCGCGAGCACGAGGTCGGCGTCAATGTGTGACAGGTGGCTGATCCGGATCCCGCCGACCTTGACGCCGCCCCACTTCACGTCGGGATTGTTGTACAGCGTCATCGACTTGCCGATCCACTGCCGGCCGTCGTCGCCCCACGCGAAGATCAGCACCTTGCGCATCGACTTGCAGGGCTTGTAGGGCTGCCCATTGTCGCCCTGGTAATTGATCGTGACTGGCTGCTCTGCCGTGCCGCGTGTGACTCCAGTCACACGGATGGTCAGCGGGCCGGCGATCAGCGCGTCGGCATTCAGTTGGTCGGACTTCGGGATGATCGTGTCGCTCAGGTTCGAGACGTCATTCGCTTGCATAGGTTATCTCCTCGATGGTTTCGTCAGGTTCGGTGGGCTCAATTGCGCGCTGCGCGTATCCCGGCAGCACCATCGGTTCGACGGTCTCCGGGTATCCTGGCCACGCATCAGCGTGCAGGCACTCGGCGAAGCGCTGGACCTGCTGGCTGGCGTGCTCGCGGCCGTAGGCAATGTGCGCCTTGCTGGCCGGGTAAACTTTGTGGGCGAACGGCGGCACGAGCTCCTGGGCGAACCAGAAGAATGCCGGCGGCTCGCTGGTGCCGTAGTGCTGCTGGAAGCCGGTCGTGTAGAGGCCGAGCTGGTAGTGCATGTCCAGCGTCCAGACCTGCCGCGGGAAGCCTTCCGGATCCGGGCTCGCATCGATCGTGCTCTTGCCGTCCAGGATCAGGCCGTGCGGGAACAGCTTGCCGGGCGGCAGCATGAAGTCGGGGCGGATCTTGCAGGGCGCGCCGGTCTCAGGGTCGGCGAAGAATATCGAGGCCTCTGCCATGCCGCCGGGCTGCGCGAGGATCACGCGCAAGTTTCGATTGGTGCGCGCCACGGCAGCGGCCCGCGTGACGCGATCGAGGTCCTTCGGGTCGAGCAGTTCCAGGCCGATCAGCGGGCGAGCAAGTCGCACCGCCTCGTCGTACTTTTCCTTTTCTACCGCCACCTGTCCGCGCGCCTCGATCTCGGCGACGAGCGCCTTGCCTTCCTTGCTCGTCTTCCCGATCGGGATCGGCACGTAGCGGCTGGCGAAGGCCTGCGGGTCGGCGAGAAAGGCCGCGATCGTCTGGCCGACCGTGCTGGTCGCGGTGACGTCTGGCTTGGCGGCGTAGAGCCAATCGAAGTTGTGCGGCTCGAAAACGGCGGCGTGCCAGGCAGTGCCGCGGCGCCGTGGTTTCGTCTTCGCGTCCGGCTCGCGCTCCGGGTCGACGTACGCTGCCCAATAGTGCGCCGGCGACCTGGCCATCAGCTTCAGGCCTGACGAACCGATCGCCGGATTGGCGTGGTACTCGGCGTTCGTCATAGCCGGAAACAGGCCGGTCAAATAGTTAGCCATGCAGTTCTCTAGTATTGAATTCCCGGCGCTATGTAATCGTTTTGCCGGTAAAGTGATGCCGTCTTGCTATACTATGACGCCCGAGGTAATATTACAAGGGTGGCAATAGATATACGAGGCGACATGTGCAGCTAATCGAATTCAGGAAGGGCCGGAAATTGAGCCGCGCCGCGCTCGGCAAGCTGGTCGGCGTCGACGGCGTGACCGTCTGGCGACACGAGACGGGGCGCAGCATGCCGAAGCCGTCGCAGGTCCGAAAATACCAGGAGATCACCGAAGGCGCTGTGACGGCCGACGATCACCAGGAGGCGGTCGACAAGTGGGCGATGGCTGAGCCGGTGGCCGCGTGAAGCCGAAGCTGACGCAAGCCGATCTAATGCGCGTGCTGCACTATGACCCGGACACCGGGATATTCAGCCGCGCCGCGCCCGCTGGACGATGGGGACACATACCGGCAGGAACTGTCGTCGGCACGGCCGACCCTGTCGGCTACCTGCACTGCGTGGTCAACGGCACGCAATACAAGCTGCATCGATTGGCTTTCATCTACATGACCGGCGAGAGCTTGCCGGACGACGTAGAGGTCGATCACGTCAACGGGCTGAAGGGCGACAACCGCTGGAAAAATCTGCGGCCAGCGAACCACCGGCAGAACCAGGAGAACAGGCGCAGAGCGAACCGCAGCGCGCGTCGTACGTCGCGCTATCTCGGCGTGTACTGGCACAAGGGTCGCGGCAAGTGGATGGCGCGCATCAAGGTCAATTTCCGGAGCCGATACCTTGGCCTGTTTACCTGCGAGGCCGATGCGCACGACGCATATCTCCGTGCAAAGCAGCAGCTTCACGAGTTCGCGCCCGTCAACGACAACCGGCCAGCGGCCGAGGCGGTCGCATGAGGCCTGCTCCGCGCGAAGACTGGAAGACCCGAGCGCATCGCTACCTGAAGCAACTGCGCACGCCGCGCCAGCGCCCGTTCTACCGCTGCGGTCGCTGCCGGCGCCGCAAGGTCCTGTCGGTCGAGCTCTGGCGCTACATCAGCCCGCCGCGGTGCTGCGGTGGCGTGCACTGGCAACTCGACATGGACCGGTACCGGGATTGGAAGCACCAGAAGTCCGCGTACGCGGTCTGCCGGTGCGGCGGCTCAACATGGGACGCGCCGCATAAGCCGGGCTCGATCATCTGGTGCCGCGACAGCAAGGCGACCGTCGAAGAGAAGGAGGAAGCGTGGCGCATGGGGAGGATTGCTTGAAAAAGTGGGGGCATGACGAACTACAGCACGACCTGGCCGAATACCTGCGGAACACGCGCGAGCTGATCGCATGGGAAAATATGCAGCTCGGACCGTCCGGCAGCCCGCGTCCAGACGTGTACGCGCTGCCGCGCAGCTACTCGAATTTCCGGCCGATCGCCTACGAGTGCAAGATTTCCGTGGCCGACTTCCGCAGCGACATCACGAGCGGCAAGTGGCAGTCCTACCTAAAATTTTCCTGCGGCGTCGTCTTCGCGGCGCCGGCTGGCCTGATCTCGAAAGACGACCTGCCGAAAGGCTGCGGCCTGATCCAGCGGAGCGAGAGTGGCTGGCGAATGCTGAAAGGGCCGACGCTTCAGCGCCTGCCCGACATGAATACCTACACCTGGATCAAGCTGCTGATCGACGGCGTCGAGCGGGATGCAAAGCGCGCGCGAACTAAAGCTCGCGAACGCGCTGGCGCTTGGCAGATCGAGGACCGCCTACGCGCCAAGTACGGCGCCGAGGTCGCCCGACTGGTCGGTCTCGCGCTGAGGGCGAAGGAACAGCTCGCGCAGCAAACCGCCGTGCACGAGGCGACCGTGCGCGCGATCAAGGAAAGCACGTCGAAGGCCAGCAAAGAGGCTCGAGAGCAGGCGGAGCGCGAGGCGCGATACGTGACCAGGGAAATGGAGGGGCTTGCCGTCGCGCTCGGCCTTCCTGCCAACGCGAGCAGTTGGGAATTGCAGCTAGCGATCCGAGAGGCGCGCGACAGGCTTGGCATCGACGGTGAGGTCCAGCGTCTGCGAAAGCTTCTCCATGACATCGGCGTCACCATCCGCACCGCTGAGAAGCCGCTGCCCGGCGAGATCGCCGCGAACGATAACGAGGTAGCCGCGTGATCAGTCTCAGACCCTATCAGGCAACGCTCGCCGACGCCGTCCGCCTCGCCTTCCGCGAGGGCAAGCGCGCACCGCTCGTCGTGCTGCCGACCGGTGGCGGCAAGACCACGATATTCAGTTACGTGACCGACAATGCGAGCCGCAAGGGCCGCTGCGTCTACCTGCTCGCGCATCGCGCCGAGCTCGTGAAACAGATCGCCATGACGCTGTCGAACTTCGACTGCCGGCACCGAATCATCGCGCCGCAGGCCATCATCCGGCAGGTCCAGGTCGCGCAGTTCAAGGCGCACGGGCAGGCCTACGTCGACCCGACCAGCCGCGTGCTCGTCGCCAGCGTGCAGACCCTGGTCAACCGCCTCGAGGCCGGCTTGCCGGATCCGGACATCATCGTCATCGACGAGGCGCACCACCTGACGATGGAGAGCACCTGGGGCCGGTGCGTGGCAGCCTTCCCGAACGCCAAGCTGCTGCCGGTGACCGCCACGCCTTGCCGCCTGGACGGCACTGGTCTCGGCGTCGGCGTCGGCGGATTCGCTGACGGGCTGATCATGGGGCCGACCATGCGCGAGCTGATCGACGGCAGCTTCCTGTCGCCGTACCGGATCTTCGCGCCGCCGATGGTCCTGGATCTGAAGGGCGTGCGCTCGCGTGCTGGCGACTTTGCCAAGGACGATCTGGCGGCGGCCGTCGACAAGCCGGCAATTACGGGCGACGCGGTCGAGCACTACCAACGGCTGGCGTCAGGCAAGCGCGCGATCGCGTTCTGCGTCTCGGTCGGCCATGCCGAGCACGTCGCCGAGGAATTCCGGAACGCCGGCGTGCCCGCCGAGCAGCTGGACGGCACGATGGATCCGGGCGAGCGCGAACGGGTCATCAAGCGCTTCGAAGTCGGCGAGACGCTGGTGCTGACGTCGTGCGACATCGTGAGCGAGGGCTTTGACCTGCCGGCGATCGAGGTCGCCATTCTGCTGCGGCCGACCAAGTCGCTGGCGCTGTACCTGCAGCAAGTCGGTCGAGCGCTGCGCATATTCCCGGGCAAGGTGGAGGCGCTGATTATCGACCACGTCGGGAACGTCGGGCGCTGGGACGGCGGCGAGTTCGTGCTGAACCACGGCCTGCCCGACCAGGATCGCGAATGGACGCTCGAGGGCAGGAAGAAACGCCGCGGCGCCGCCGACGAGGAGCCCGAGGTCGATATTTCCACCTGCCCGAAGTGCCGCTGCATCCAGCCGCCGACTAAGAAATGCAAGGGCACGCTGCCCGACGGCAGCCCGTGCGATCACGTGTTCGCCGCAGCTGGCGCCGGCAATGCCCGTCAGATCGAGCAGCAGGCCGGCGAGCTCGTCGAGGTCCAGGCCGACCAACTGGAGATCATGCGCCAGCAGCAGCGCCGCCAGCAGGGCAAGGCGAAGACCATGGCCGAACTGAAGGCGCTCGGCATGGGCACTGGCAGGGCCGCGAAGATACTGGCCGCCCGCGAGGCCAAGGCCGATCTGGTCGACACCGTCGTCGACGAACTGACCAGGCTGCGCGACGAATTCGAGGTCGGCATCTTCAGCACGTTCCAGACCACGATCGGCAATGTGCGGAAGATGAAGCCGAAGGAATTGCGAGATTTGCACGGAAAAACATCCGCAATGCTTGCACAATGCGCCGCGCCAAAAGTATTGACAGCGTAAATATGATGACCCGACAATATTGCAACGCCAGCAATAACGAGGAAAGGAGCATGGGAGCAACGAGGAACAAGCCGGCCAGCCGCTGGGAACTGGTCATCGAAGTCGCGGCGATCACCGGGATCGGCGCCGTGATGGGAGTTCTGGCAGGGCTGACAATCGCCGGGTGGTCACTGCCTTGAACGTGATCTTTCTGGACTTCGACGGCGTGATTTGCACCGCTCGGCACGCTTACGCCGTGAACCAGCGCGGCGTGATCTGTTGCCTCGATCCGGTGGCGCTGGCGTTCCTGGAGCGGATGGCGATCGAATACGGCGCCAAGGTGGTCATCTCGTCGTCGTGGCGTCTCGGCGAGAAGGCGCGCCACTTTGAGCAACTGTTCGCAACGGCTGGCTTCATTCGGCTGAGCAGGGCGCTGCACGGCGACTGGTGCACGGACAGCGCAGGAAGTCATAGGGGGTCGCAGATTGAGCGATGGCTGGCGAAGCATCCGGAGACTGAGCGGTACGTGATCCTAGACGACGACAGCGACATGCTGGACTACCAGAAGCCGTTCTTTGTGCATTCCGACTGCTACGACGGCCTGCGCATGCGCGACTACATCAGGGCGGAAACCATCCTGAAAGGCGAACCGATCTCTTGAAGGGATAGCAAAACGACATCTCCGGTAATTGTCATTACCGGAGACGACCATAAAAAACTGAGGAAAAACAATGAGCACAGAACAGCAGGAAAGGAGGGTTTTTGCGGTCGCTGACGTGGTGCCGGACTATCACCGGATCGCGAAGCACATCACGGCTGGCAAGGAATACGAGGTCAGAGGCGACACCGGCACCGGTTTCGAATTCAAAGACGATGCCGGCTCTTGGCACTACGCCTACTGGCAGGGCAGCACCTTTCTGAACGGCGGCGACTGGCGCCGGGTCGAGCGCGAGCCGGAAGCGCCCAAGGCTGCCGACAAGTGGTACAGCGCCGACAACGAGACATTCAACAGCGACGAAATGGTCGACGCCGTGCAGCTTCGCGCCAGCCAGATGGACGGGCCGATCACCGGCGAGGTCATCACGATCTATGAGGGCGAGCGCGGCGCCGGCTACAGCGCATCGCAGTGGACGCCCGACATGGTCGAGTACCTGGGCGAGCGCGCAGCCGACGATGCTGGCGAGGTCGCCTACGACTGGCCGCCAGCCAACAAACAACAATGCGCCGAGCTGCAGGCTGCCGTGGAGAAGGTCGTCGAGGATTGGGCCGCCCGCCACAAGCTCGAGCCGACGTTTTTCGAGATCGTCAACGTCCGCGAGATCAAGGTCCGGCTGACCAGCGAGGACGGCGACTTCGAAGTGGTCGACGAGACGGCGCAGGCTGAAGGCGGTGCGGTATGAGCATCCAGAACCTGCAGGACTTGAAAGGGCTGGCCAAGGCGCTGGGCGGCGAGGAGTGGCAGCAAGGCAGACTGCTGGTAACGCCTATCACGCGGCGCTGGTCTCAAGCCAAGCAGGACAGGGAAGACAGGTTTGAGAGGCGCCGGGTATTTGCAGGCTTCAGCGCTCGCGACGAAGGGCGCGGACGAACATCCATTGCCATCGCAGACAGCGAATCGCTGGCCGCCTTCATCGCCGCCGCCAACCCTGCCGCCGTGCTGGAACTGATCGACGAGATCGAGCGGCTGCAGATGGGCGAGACGTTCGCGCGCGCCCTGGCCGGACCAGTCGAAACCGACAGCGCGCCGAACTGGACGATACTGCCGGGTGAGTCTTCCGACGGCGACCACGAGCGCATCTACCTGCAGCCGGCATGCTGCGCGTCACCGGATGTCGGTCGCATGTGGTGCCAGGACCCCGATCCGGAAAACTGCGAAGACGGCAAGCCCTGGACCGAGTACGTGCGGGCGGATCTGGCAATCGGATCGTTCCAGCAGCGCGTGGCGCCATGGATGCAGGCGTGTTTTGGTCCCGAGATTTCCGCCGACCGCATCGAGCGCAACTTCCGCTTCCTCGAGGAAGCCTTGGAGCTTGTCCAGGCCTGCGGCTGCACTGCTGACGAGGTCCGCCAGCTTGTCGACTACACGTTCGGGCGGCCGATCGGCGAGCCAGGCCAGGAGGTCGGCGGCGTCATGGTCACGCTGGCCGCGCTCTGCCTGGGGCACGGCCTGGACATGCACGAGGCGGCCGACACCGAGCTCGCGCGCATCTGGAAGCTGAAGGACAAGATCCGCGCGAAGCACGACTCGAAAAAGCATCGGACGCCGCTCCCGGGCGAGACGCAAGAGCCAATCCGCGAACACTGCGGCGGGCATTGCGGCATCAACTGCGAAAGCCGCGCGGCTGAACGGTTCCAGCGCGTCGGCACCGAAGACGACGGCGAGGTCTGATCATGGAGAAAGGAGCAATCATTTCGCCTTGCGAGAAGTTCCGGTATCGGCTCTGGCGCACTTGGGACGCATCGCTGCCGGTGCTGCTGTTCGTCATGCTGAACCCGAGCACGGCCGACGCCAGCGAGAACGATCCGACCATCCGAAAGTGCATCGGCTTTGCGCAGCGGCTCGGATTCGGCGGGATCGAGGTCCTGAACCTGTTCGCCTACAGGGCGACGGATCCTGCCGACCTGAAGCGCGCCGGCTATCCGGCCGGGCCGGACAACGTCGCGCACCTGGATGGGCGTATCAAGGCGGTGCAAGCCGCCAGCGGCGTTGTCGTCTGCGCCTGGGGAGTGAACGCCAGAAACAGCGCCAAGGCGGCCGAGTTCGTCGCATGGGCCGCGAGCTGGCGGATCCCGCTGTACGCGCTGCGCCTGACGGCCGACGGCGTGCCATGGCATCCGCTGATGCTGCCCTACAACTGCGCGCTGGAACGGTTCGGCGTGCCGGCGGCCGAGAGGGTCGAGGCATGACGCCCGAGCACGCGATCAGCGTCGCCGAGTACATGGCGACCATGACCAGGTGCCGGCAGTCGATCGTCTGCACTGGCGCGAGCATCGAGGTCATGGATACCACCAGGGCCGTGGCTGGCGGATACCGCATCCTGGAAACGGTCAGACCTGCCGGCTCTGAATACGTCGAGGTCTGACCATGCCGCGCCCTGTCCCCGCCCCGATGCGCCGCATCACCAGCCGCCAGTTCCATACCCGCCCGAGCCACTGGCGCGCGCAATTCCTGCTCGAGTGCGGGCACGACCTGCGCGTCGTCGGCTCGCTGAGCGAACGAGTGCGCCTGAAAAACACACTGCGCCAGAAGTCCGCGCGGTGCCGGAAGTGTGAAATGGAGGGCAAACAGATTACAAAAGTATTTACAGCGTAAATAAAGCGCGGCAATATTGCGGCCGTGCATCGCTGCTATACTTTCGATGCCATACCAATATCACTTTTCACGGAGAGTAATTGCATGAACAGGAAGGGCATCACGTTTTTCAGAGGCATTTTCGCGGCGCTTGTCCTGGCAGGTCTCGCCGGCCTGACCATGGCACAGAACGTCTACTACAACCCAGCCAATGCCGTCGGCAGCGGCCACGTCGACCTGATCGAGTTCGCAGCATGGTCGTGGGCTGAACGCACCGGCATGGCCGTCGAGTATGCCGGCACCACCACCGCTGGCGAGTGCGTGGCGAACGCGATCACAATCCGCACGGCGGTGCTCGCCGAGTGGAACATGGCGATGGACGCCATACAGGCCACGCCAGCGGAGCGCACGGGCTTCCGCGGTTTCACGTTCACCTGCCCGTACGGCGGCTACACGCTGCTGCTGTCGCCGCACTGGTCGGTTAACCGGATCACGATCCTGCATGAGCTAGGCCACGGCCTGCGCGGCTTCGGGCACACCGGCGCCTACTTCGCCGCCATGAACGCCGCCGCAGCAGCTGAGGCGCTGATCACGGACTGGGACATCGATTTCATCCTTGCAAGCCCAGACTGGCCGGTGCCGTTTGCCGCCAGCTATTGCCACGTCGAGGTCGCGAACGACATGGACCTGATGATCAGCGAAATCGACGACCGCCGTGTGCGCCTGAACTACGAAGGATCGGTCGACGGGCATCATACGTGGGGCGCCGCGATGAACGAGATTATTTACGACTCCGGCCCGGGCTGCACGAACGCCACGCTGCACAGCAACGGCGACGTAACGCTGGCCGACATCAGGAGCGAGGCCGGGAACTACAGCGCCGCCTACCTGCAGTACATGCCGGCGACAAACAAGTGGCGCCTGACTTCCTTGACGCCTTGAGGCTGCCACCATGGAGATCAGCAACGAGGTTCTGTCGTTCCTGATGCTGGCCGCGAGCTGTGTGCTGCCTGATGATCGCAAGATCGTCGCAACCGGCCGCGAACATTGCCGACGCTGAAATGTGCGAGGACTTGAGGCGCTGCGGAATGCCAGAGGGAGACATCGAGCACCTGATGCGGGCGACGCGCTGCAGCTACTTCCCGCCGGTCGACCGGTAAACCGAAACCAGCGAGGCACGACCGACCGGCGCGCCTCGCTGGAATAACTACAGCCGGCCGGGCTTACCGAGGAAAGGATTGCATGTGTCACATACTTGAATACCGGGATCGCGAGAACTGCACCGACGAGAGCGAGAAGGCGGAATCGATCGAGAAGGCCGTCGCCCGCGCGAAGGAACTGGCGGTCCAGAATAACTGCGAGGTCACGATCTACCAGCCGATCCGCGTCGTGCGCGCTGAGACCCGGGCCGTCGTCGAGGAGTACCGCGAGCCGCCGCGCCCTGCTGCTGAGGCGAGGGCGCAGGCGTGACGACCCAAAGCCGCCGGCAATCTCTGGTCGAGACCTTCACCGGCACCGGCATCGGGATGGTCGGCAGTTGGCTGATCGCTTACAGCACCTACGTGCTGATAACTGACAAGGTGGTGGCCGTGACGATCACCACCGCCGCCTGCACTGTCTGGAGCCTGGTGCGCGGCTACTGCGTGAGGCGCTACTTCGCGCGTCGCTGATGATCAAGTGGGTCCAGGATCGCGAGAAACCCGGCCGCGGCGAAACCGTGGGCAAGGTCAGCCGGTACTCGATACGGTCGGACTGCGGGCGCTGGATCATCAGCCGCATGACGTCCGACGACCGCGAGGTCTTCATGCTCTGGGAGCGCGGCAACAAGAAAGCCCGGTTCATGAACCCGGAAGGCACGTTCGGCTACCTGGACAAGTTCCCGACGTCCGCTGCGGCGAAAGCTGATGCGGATCGCAGGATGACAGGATAGAATCAATGCGATGGCACAGAACCGAGAGACCAGAACCGTCGCGCATCCGGCACTGCTGGCGGTCGGCAATCGCCCGGACGCACTGGTCTGGAAACAACCGGTGGGCAACTTCCGCGCCATGGACAACCCGGAGCGGATCGTAAAGGTCGGCACGCCCGGCCAGTCGGACGCCGGCATGGTCGTGGCGGTCGAGATCACCGCGGATATGGTGGGCAAGACGATCGGCGTCGCCGTGTTCCCTGAATTCAAAACCGCCAAGGGCAAGCAGCGCGATCGCCAGAAGGATTTCGAGGCGGCGGTTCGTTCCCGCGGCGGCGTCTACGAGCTCGTGCGCAGCGCCGAGCAGATGGTCGACCTGGTCGAGCGCGTGAAGCGCGGCGACATGTTTTCGAAGTAGTAGGCAGCGGTCGGCTGCTCCTGGGATGCGCGCGCCATACCCGACGGCCGCAAGCGCGAGGACGGTGCTAGCCTCCCCAGCGTTCCCGGGTAAATCCGAAGGCCAGCAGGAATCCCGCCCGACGGCTCACAACGTCCGGCGGGATTTTTTATGCGTAAAAGTATTGACACCGTAAATATGATGACCGGACAATATTACGACGCCAGCAAAATAGCCGGCGCAAC
>Ga0196970_1001016_pt1 | contig 22803 bp, 21 predicted proteins | sample S1v_513CmetaG_FD_148672 | JGI IMG/M metagenome (GOLD analysis project Ga0196970, IMG submission 148672) | Soil microbial communities from Anza Borrego desert, Southern California, United States - S1+v_5-13C | ecosystem: Environmental > Terrestrial > Soil > Desert | place: USA: California...
CCATTCAGGACTTCGGCGTCAGCTATGAAGAGCTGGAGCCGTTCTTCGATTTCGCCGAAAAGGTCTTCGGCACCTCCGGCCAGGCCTGGACCGTTAAAGGCCAGCTGGTCGGTCAGGGCAAGGGCGGCAACCCTTACGCCCCGGACCGCTCCAACCCGTTCCCGCTCGAAGCGCAGAAGAATACGGTTTCGGCTCAGCTGTTCGGCAAAGCCGCGACGGAGGTCGGTTACAAACCCTACAACCTGCCCTCAGCCAATACGTCGGGGCCGTACACCAATCCCTACGGCGCGCAGATGGGCCCGTGCAATTTCTGCGGTTTCTGCAGCGGTTATGTCTGCTACATGTATTCCAAGGCGTCGCCGAACGTGAACATTCTGCCGGCGCTCAAGCCGCTGCCGAATTTCGAACTGCGGCCCAACTCCCATGTGCTGCGGGTCAACCTCGACAGCAGCAAGAGCAAAGCCACCGGCGTGACCTACGTCGACGGCCAGGGCCGCGAGATCGAGCAACCGGCGGATCTGGTGATTCTCGGCGCGTTCCAGTTGCACAACGTGCGTCTGATGCTGCTCTCGGGCATTGGCAAACCGTACGATCCGATCAGCGGCGAAGGCGTGGTCGGGCGCAACTTCGCCTACCAGAACATGGCGACCATCAAGGCGTTCTTCGATAAGGATACTCACACCAACAACTTCATCGGCGCCGGCGGCAACGGCGTGGCGCTGGATGACTTCAACGCCGACAACTTCGACCACGGCCCGCACGGCTTCGTCGGCGGCTCGCCGATGTGGGTCAACCAGGCCGGCAGCCGCCCGATTGCCGGCACCTCGAACCCGCCCGGCACTCCGGCGTGGGGCAGCGCGTGGAAACGTGCGACCGCCGATTACTACACCCATCAGGTGTCGATGGACGCCCATGGTGCGCATCAGTCGTACCGCGGCAACTACCTCGATCTTGATCCGGTGTATCGCGATGCCTACGGCCTGCCGCTGCTGCGGATGACCTTCGACTGGCAGGAAAACGACATCAAGATGAACCGCTTCATGGTCGAAAAAATGGGCAAGGTCGCCCAAGCGATGGGGCCAAAAGCGATTGCTGTGATCGGCAAACAGGTCGGCGACCACTTCAACACCGCGTCCTATCAGACCACCCACCTCAACGGTGGCGCGATCATGGGCACCGATCCGAAGACCAGCGCGTTGAATCGCTACCTGCAGAGCTGGGACGTGCATAACGTCTTCGTGCCTGGCGCCTCGGCGTTCCCGCAAGGCCTGGGCTACAACCCGACCGGGCTGGTCGCAGCACTGACCTACTGGTCGGCAAAAGCGATCCGTGAGCAGTACCTGAAAAACCCCGGCCCGCTGGTTCAGGCATAAGGAGCGATGACCATGAAAAATCTCGTTATCGCCACCCTGGCGCTGCTCGGCAGTGCCTCCCTTCAGGCAGCGGAAGTTGATCAGAATCTGATCAAGCAAGGCGAATACCTCGCCCGCGCCGGTGATTGCGTGGCTTGCCACACCGCGAAAAACGGCAAGCCGTTCGCCGGCGGCCTGCCGATGGAAACCCCGATCGGCACGATCTACTCGACCAACATCACCCCGGACAAATCCGGTATCGGTGATTACAGCTTCGAGGACTTTGACCAGGCCGTGCGCCATGGCGTGGCCAAAAACGGCAGCACCTTGTACCCGGCAATGCCGTATCCATCCTACGCCCGGGTCAACCAAGCCGACATGCAAGCGCTGTACGCGTATTTCATGCATGGCGTGGCTCCGGTCGCGCAGGAGAACAAGGCCAGCGACATCCCGTGGCCGCTGAGCCTGCGCTGGCCGCTGATGGGCTGGCGCTGGCTGTTTGCGCCCAAGGTCGAGGACTTCACGGCTACGGGTGAGGATGCGGTAATCAACCGCGGCGCTTATCTGGTTGAAGGCCTCGGCCACTGCGGCGCCTGCCACACGCCGCGCGCCCTGACCATGCAGGAAAAATCCCTCAGCGCATCGGATGGCAAAACCTTCCTCGCCGGCAGTGCACCGCTGGAAGGCTGGATTGCCAAGAGCCTGCGTGGCGACCACAAGGACGGCCTCGGCAGCTGGAGCGAGGAGCAACTGGTGCAATTCCTCAAGACCGGCCGCAGTGATCGCAGCGCGGTGTTCGGCGGCATGAGCGACGTGGTCACCCACAGCATGCAGTACATGACCGACGCCGACCTGACCGCCATCGCCCGTTATCTGAAGTCTTTGCCGGCCAGCGACCCTTCGGATCAGCCACATCAGTACGATGAAAAAGCCGCCAAAGCGCTGTGGAACGGTGACGACAGTCAGCGTGGCGCTTCGGTGTACATCGACAACTGCGCGGCGTGCCACCGCACCGACGGGCACGGCTACACCCGCGTGTTCCCGGCGCTGGCGGGCAATCCGGTGTTGCAGACGGACGATCCGACTTCGTTGATCCACATCGTCCTCAAGGGCGGCACGCTGCCGGCCACGCACACTGCGCCATCGACCTTCACCATGCCCGGCTTCGCCTGGCGCCTGTCGGATCAGGAAGTCGCGGATGTGGTGAGTTTCATTCGTGGCAGTTGGGGCAACAAGGGCACACCGGTGAGCGCCAAAGACGTCGCCAACCTGCGCAGCAATGACATGGAAACCATGTCGCCGAATGATCTTGGTCAAGTGACCGAGCATCAATAAAACAAAACCCTGCATGAGCTTTTCATGCAGGGTTTTTATTTAAAGCGGTGAGCGTAAATCCAACTTACGGATTGACGATACTCACATACGCCTTGGCCAGCGCAATCAACTTTTCCTTGTCATCGCTATCGATATCACCGTCGCCGTCTACATCATTTTTGTTGCTGCGAATAGTGAAGGTCTTGCCACGATCAGCGGACACTGCGACCACGTAACTCGAGTCGACCAAGGCCTCGGTGGGCTGCTCCTGTTCGGCGTCCCAGCCCAATTCCTTGCGTGCCAGTTGCAGGGAAACAATGGTGTTGGGCTCGGAGGCATTGGGCAACATCATTTGCATGAAAACGCCACGTTGATTAAGAAACGACATGAACTAAATCCTTTTTGTTTTTGTAACCCATCTTGGGTCCACTTAAGTGCTGAAGATTATCTGCGGTAACTTTGCACAACAACCCAGTATGTGTATCGCCGGTTGTCTCTTGTTTGCGGATCAAGAAAGGGCAGCGGACTCGTCGCTGAACGGTACTGGATCAGACACCCCTCACTCGGATACTGTATGTCCATACAGACCGAGAGCAGCATCATGATCACTCCACCGCCTCGCGGTCGCGGCACCGCAACCAACCCGCACAACCGCTTCGCGCCTAATCGTTCGGTGGCCGAGGATGACGGCTGGTATCAGGAAGTGCCTGAAACGCAGAACACCGAGGTGCTGATCGAAACCGCAAAAACCATCATCACCCGCAACGCTTCACCGGACCTGCCCTTCGACCGTTCGATCAATCCCTATCGCGGCTGCGAGCACGGCTGCATTTATTGCTACGCGCGGCCCAGCCATGCCTATTGGGACATGTCGCCGGGGCTGGATTTCGAAACCCGGCTGATTGCCAAGACCAACGCCGCGCAAGTGCTGGAAGAGCAATTGAGCAAGAAAGGCTATGAATGCGCGCCGATCAATCTGGGCTCCAACACCGATCCGTATCAGCCGATCGAACGCGAATACAAAATTACCCGGCAGACCCTCGAAGTGCTGCTGCGCTATCGGCATCCAGTGACCATCGTCACCAAAGGTTCGCTGATCCTGCGTGATCTGGATCTGCTCACCGAACTGGCGCAACAACGGCTGGTGAAAGTGATGATCAGCCTGACCACTCTGGATGACGAACTCAAACGCATTCTTGAACCCCGTGCCGCCGCGCCGAAGGCACGTTTGCGCGCGATCCGGGTGATGCGCGAGGCCGGGGTTCCGGTCGGCGTGCTCTGTTCGCCGATGATTCCGATGATCAATGACAGCGAAATCGAAAGCCTGCTCAGCGAAGCCCACGCTGCCGGCGCGCAAAGCGCGGCGTACATGATGCTGCGCCTGCCGCTGGAAGTGGCGCCACTGTTCGAGGAATGGCTGGCCGCACATTATCCGCAACGCGCCGCCCACGTCCTGAGCCTGATCCGCCAGAGCCGCGGCGGCGAGCTCTACGACAGCCGTTTCGGTGCGCGCATGCGTGGCGAAGGCATTTTTGCCGAGCTGCTCGCGCAGCGTTTTGCCAAGGCCATCAAACGGCTTGGCTTGAATCATCGCGAAGGTTACGACCTCGATTGCACAGCCTTCTGTCCGCCGGGTCGCCAGATGTCGCTGATTTAGCGACAATTGACTCAGGGTTGTGGGTTGGAATCCTTCTGCCGAAATTCCCGGTCACGTTTCTGTGACCTGGAACACACGTTCTAGAGCGTTTGATTCAGTTTGAGTTAAGTTTCGGCAGCTACCTTGTTCATCGAGTGACTGACGGGTCGGGATGACCCGGATGGTTTAAACAGCCACTGGCTTCATACCGGAATACCGGGGGAAGACTCCCTGAATCCGCCAAAGAGGATGAATCATGAGTGACAAGGATAAACAGTCGTTGGCTGCCTCGGCGCAAAGCCCTGAAGCGGAATCCGCCGATGCAGCACTGCGACAGATCGTTGATGGCTTTTTACGCTTTCATCATGACGTTTTTCCCCAGCAGGAAGAACTGTTCAAGAAACTCGCTACGGCCCAGGCGCCCAAGGCGATGTTCATCACCTGCGCTGACTCGCGCATCGTACCCGAGCTGATCACCCAGAGTTCGCCTGGCGATCTGTTCGTGACCCGTAACGTCGGCAACGTCGTGCCACCCTACGGGCAGATGAACGGCGGCGTTTCCACCGCGATCGAATATGCGGTGCTGGCGCTTGGCGTGCAGCACATCATCATCTGCGGCCATTCCGATTGCGGTGCCATGCGTGCGGTACTCAACCCGGACAGCCTGGAAAAAATGCCGACGGTCAAAGCCTGGCTGCGCCACGCCGAAGTGGCGAAAACCATGGTAGCCTCGCGCATGGCGAACGGTCATCTGTTCATCCATGGCTGGGTCTACAACATCGAAACCAGCGAAATCAAAGCTTACGACGCAGATCAGGGTCGTTTCCTGCCGCTTGATGGCAGCCATCCGATACCGGTCGCGACGCCCAAAGCGCGCTTCTAACTCTTCCTAAACATCTGTGTGGTTTGACGCCGGCCGCTGATTCAGCGGCCCGGCCTCGCCATGCCTGAAGAAAACTTCGGGAGAATCGCCATGCGTGCGGCTCAATTGAAAGCGGTGTTGCCCCGGGAGCTGCTCGCTTCCGTGGTTGTGTTTCTGGTCGCCCTGCCGCTGTGCATGGGTATTGCGATTGCCTCAGGGTTACCGCCGGCCAAAGGTCTGATCACCGGAATCATCGGTGGCCTGGTAGTCGGTTGGTTGGCGGGGTCGCCGTTGCAGGTCAGCGGGCCGGCGGCGGGGCTGGCGGTGTTGGTCTTCGAACTGGTGCGCCAGCACGGCATCGAGATGCTCGGGCCGATTCTGTTGCTGGCCGGTTTTCTGCAACTGGTCGCCGGGCGCCTGAAGCTCGGTTGCTGGTTTCGCGTCACGGCGCCAGCGGTGGTCTACGGCATGCTGGCGGGAATTGGCGTGCTGATTGTGCTGTCGCAGGTGCACGTGATGCTCGATGCCAAGCCGCAACCGTCAGGGCTGGATAACCTCACGGCATTCCCGGCGGCGGTGGCGCAAGCCTTGCCGTCGTTTGGCTGGCAGGCCGGGGTGCTCGGGCTCGCGACGATTGCGGTGATGTGGCTGTGGGAAAAATTCCGCCCGCATTCGCTGCGTTTCGTTCCCGGTGCGCTGCTGGGTGTAGGCCTGGCGACGGCCGCGAGTCTGTTGCTGGCCTTGCAGGTCAAGCGTGTGGAGGTGCCGGCGAATCTGGCCGAAGCCATCGATTGGCTCAAGCCCGCCGATCTGATGAGTCTGGCCGACCCGACGCTGCTGGTTGCCGCGTTCGCCGTGGCGTTCATCGCCAGCGCCGAAACCCTGTTGTCCGCCGCCGCGGTGGACCGTATGCACAGCGGCGTGCGCTCGGATTTCGACCGTGAACTGTCGGCGCAAGGTGTCGGCAACATGCTCTGCGGGCTGGTCGGTGCGCTGCCGATGACCGGCGTGATCGTGCGCAGTTCGGCCAACGTTCAGGCCGGTGCGACCACGCGCTATTCGACGATCTTTCACGGCCTGTGGCTGCTGGCGTTCGTGCTGTTGCTGTCGAGTGTGCTGCAGAGCATCCCGGTGGCGAGTCTGGCCGGCGTGCTGGTCTACACCGGGTTCAAATTGGTCGATCTCAAGGCGTTTCGCCGCTTGGGTCGCTACGGTCGGATGCCGATGTTCACCTACGCCGCGACGGCGCTGGCGATCATCTTCACCGACCTGTTGACTGGCGTGCTGATCGGTTTCGGCCTGACGTTGTTGAAGCTGGCATTCAAGGCCTCGCGCCTGAAAATCAGCCTGATCGATCTGCCACAGGACGGCGAGATGGAGTTGCGCCTGATCGGCGCGGCGACGTTCCTCAAAGTGCCGGCGCTGACCCAGGTGCTGAACACCATTCCCCACGGCACGACCGTGCATGTGCCGCTGAATAACCTGAGTTATATCGACCACTCGTGTCTGGAACTGCTCGAGGAATGGGGCCGGGCGAATGCGGCAAAAGGGTCGAAGCTGTTGATCGAGTCGCGAGGATTGAAGCGCAGGCTTGAAGGCAGGGTTCGGACGAATACCGGGATCGGTGCAGCCGGTTAAATCTCCGGTTTGAACTCAACCCCTGCAGGAGTGAGCCTGCTCGCGATGGCGGCGGATCAATCAACAAAGGATGTTGAATGTTCTATCCACATCGCGAGCAGGCTCACTCCTACATTGGGATCGTGTTTGACTCAGGCAGCCGGCTGATCCAGCTCCAGCCCCACACCCAAACGCCGGCTCATGCACGGCCAGCGTTTCCACGCAGCGCCAGTGTCCGGGCTGCTGAGTTTGTCGCGGTAGGCTTCTACCGACTCCAGGGCAAAGCTCTCGTCGTTGAGCATCTCGTCGATGGCGTGGTGCACCGCTTCGTCCAGTTGGTTGGCAAATGCCTCACCGATCAATTGATGAGCAATCAGATTGGCGACCGTCATGTCCAGGGGGATCAGTGGCTGGCCGAAATGCTTGATGTACAGGTCGTTGACCTCTTCGACAAAACGGTGCGCCAGATAGGCTTCGTCGAGCAGGCTGTCCAGGCCGACATGCCCGGCCATGATGGCCGGCGGCTGGAGGAAATACTGCTCGGCGATTTTCAGCACCGGTTTGATCTGCGATTCGATTCCCGCTTCCCTGGCGACTTCATTGGCTGCATCCAGCAGATCGGGTACTTCATCGATGTAGGCGGCGACAAAACGCGTCAGCACGCCGTTGGCGTCGGCTTCCGGCAACTGGATAGCCGGGTGCAGGTGAGGCAGCTTGCTTTCCAGCTGACGGGTCAGCAGGCCGGTATCCTTTTCGTGTTGTTGGGCTTTTTGGATCTGCTCGCGCAATGCGGCGGTGTTCATGAAAACTCCAGGAAACAAGGCAATGAAATAGGGAAGACATAACTTAGCTGGCTTACGAAAAACGCTAAGACGCATTTGTCATAATTATTTCATCCTTGATGCAGCTGCGTTATATCCATTCGCCACCACTCGTCTGCATCCTTCTCCATTCGTGCCCTTGAACGCAAGCGCAGGCTGTTTCAGATGATTTACGTGCTCGGGTTGCAATTTCCCGACGCTGTCTATACTCGCCAATGAATGGAGTTAGCTGATGACGCCCGACTGCACCCGCAGCAAGGCCCGGCGATTCAAGTTCGTAGTCTGATGCAGCCGCTCCCTTGCCGCAGGCGTATGCCGGCGGGATAACAAGAACGATAAGGGGAACCCGCAATGATGCGACATCCACATGTCTGGATGGGCCTCCTGTTGTGGTCGATATTCAGCCAGGCCAATGCGGCCTGGACGGTGAATATGGCGCCTGGAGCGACTGAAATCAGTCACGCAGTATTCGACCTGCACATGACCATTTTCTGGATCTGTGTGGTGATCGGGATCATCGTCTTCGGCGCCATGTTCTGGTCGATGATGGTGCACCGCCGCTCCACCGGACAGGTCGCCGCAAAATTCCACGAAAGCACCGGCGTCGAAATCATGTGGACCATTGTGCCGCTGCTGATTCTGGTGGCCATGGCCGTCCCCGCCACCGCAACACTGATCAAGATGTACGACACCAGTGAGCCGGATATCGATATCCAGGTCACCGGTTATCAGTGGAAGTGGCACTACAAATATCTGGGTCAGGACGTCGAGTTCTTCAGCAACCTGGCCACCCCCGCCGAGCAGATCCACAACAAGGAAGCCAAAGGCGAGCACTACTTGCTCGAGGTCGACAAGCCATTGGTGCTGCCGATCGGCGCCAAGGTGCGCTTCCTCGTCACCTCCGCCGACGTTATTCACTCATGGTGGGTGCCGGCGTTCGCGGTCAAGCGCGATGCGATCCCCGGTTTCGTCAACGAAGCCTGGACCCGTATCGACAAGCCCGGCCTATACCGTGGCCAGTGCGCCGAGTTGTGCGGCAAGGACCATGGCTTCATGCCGATCGTGGTCGAGGTCAAGGAGCAGGCCGACTACGAAAAATGGCTCGCCGAGCGCAAGGCCGAAGCGGCGCAGCTCAAAGAACTGACCAGCAAGGAATGGACCCTCGACGAACTCAAGGAGCGCGGCGACAAGGTCTACCACACCACTTGCGTGGCTTGTCACCAGGCCGAAGGCCAGGGCCTGCCGCCGATGTTCCCGGCGCTCAAGGGCTCGAAAATCGCCACCGGACCGATCAAGGATCACCTGGGCATTGTCTTCCACGGCAAACCCGGTACCGCCATGGCGGCGTTCGGCAAGCAACTGTCGGAAGTCGATATCGCTGCGGTCGTGACCTATGAACGTAACGCCTGGGGCAACAACAAGGGCGACATGGTCACGCCCAAGGAAGTGCTGGAGCTGAAACAGGCGGAAAGCCAATGAGCCGGTCTATTGCGTACTTCGTCAATCGCTCGGGGCCGCGTGCCCCGGCAAACCCAGTTCACTCACCTGAAGGAGACCGGCCATGAGCGCTGTCATCGATGACCACGGTCACGCCGACCACGCCCACGGCCCCGCCAAAGGCCTGATGCGCTGGGTGCTGACCACCAACCACAAGGACATCGGCACGCTGTACCTGTGGTTCGCGTTCTGCATGTTCCTGCTCGGCGGCTCGTTCGCCATGGTGATTCGCGCCGAGCTGTTCCAGCCCGGTTTGCAGATCGTTCAGCCGGAATTCTTCAACCAGATGACCACCATGCACGGTCTGGTCATGGTGTTCGGTGCGGTGATGCCGGCGTTCGTCGGCCTCGCCAACTGGATGATTCCGCTGATGGTCGGCGCGCCGGACATGGCCCTGCCACGGATGAACAACTTCAGCTTCTGGCTGCTGCCGGCGGCGTTTTTGCTGCTGGTTTCGACGCTGTTCACACCGGGCGGCGGGCCGAATTTCGGCTGGACCTTTTATGCGCCGCTGTCGACGACCTATGCGCCGGAAAGCGTGACGTTCTTCATTTTTGCCATTCACCTGATGGGCATCAGCTCGATCATGGGCGCGATCAACGTGGTCGCGACCATTCTCAACTTGCGCGCCCCCGGCATGACCCTGATGAAAATGCCGCTGTTCGTCTGGACCTGGCTGATCACCGCATTCCTGCTGATCGCGGTGATGCCGGTGCTGGCCGGGTGCGTGACGATGATGCTGATGGACATCCACTTCGGTACCAGTTTCTTCAGCGCTGCCGGCGGTGGTGACCCGGTGCTGTTCCAGCATGTGTTCTGGTTCTTCGGCCACCCCGAGGTGTACATCATGATCCTGCCGGCCTTCGGCGCGGTCAGCCAGATCATCCCGACCTTCGCGCGCAAACCGCTGTTCGGTTACACCTCGATGGTTTACGCGACGGCGAGCATCGCCTTCCTGTCGTTCATCGTCTGGGCGCACCACATGTTTGTGGTCGGCATTCCGCTGGTGGGCGAATTGTTCTTCATGTACGCGACCATGCTGATCGCCGTACCGACGGGGGTGAAGGTGTTCAACTGGGCCAGCACCATGTGGCAGGGCTCGATGACCTTCGAGACGCCGATGCTGTTCGCGGTGGCGTTCGTGATTCTGTTCTCCATCGGCGGTTTCTCCGGGCTGATGCTGGCGATCGCTCCGGCGGACTTCCAGTACCAGGACACCTACTTCGTCGTTGCGCACTTCCACTATGTGCTGGTACCCGGGGCAATCTTCGGCATCTTCGCCTCGGCCTATTACTGGCTGCCGAAGTGGACCGGGCACATGTACGACGAAACTCTCGGCAAGCTGCATTTCTGGCTGTCGTTCGTCGGCATGAACCTGACTTTCTTCCCGATGCACTTCGTCGGGCTGGCAGGCATGCCGCGACGGATTCCGGACTACAACCTGCAATTTGCCGACTTCAACATGGTCTCGTCGATCGGCGCGTTCATGTTCGGCGCCACGCAGATCTTCTTCCTGTTCATCGTCATCAAAACCATTCGTGGCGGCGCACCGGCCCCGGCCAAACCGTGGGATGGCGCCGAAGGCCTGGAGTGGAGCGTGCCGTCGCCGGCGCCGTATCACACCTTTACCACGCCGCCGGAAGTGAAATGAAACGCTTGGCCTCTTGTAGGAGTGAGCCTGCTCGCGATGGATTCGCTGCGGTGTGTCAGATACACCGCTATCGCGAGCAGGCTCACTCCTACAGGGTTGGGTGTGGAGGCTGAAAACCATGGCTGACTCGATCTCGCTGAAAAAACTGGTCACTCGCCTGTTACTGGTGGTGGTGGCGATGTTCGTCTTCGGTTTTGCCCTGGTGCCGATCTACGACGTGATGTGCAAGGCCTTCGGCATCAACGGCAAGACCGGCGGGCAGTACGAGGGCGAGCAAGTGGTCGACACTTCGCGCCAGGTGCGCGTGCAGTTTCTCTCGACCAACACCGCCGACATGCCATGGGATTTCTATCCCAAGCATGACGAACTGACCGCCAACCCCGGTGCGGTCAACGAGATGGTGTTCATTGCGCGCAACCCCACCGACAAGCCGATGAGTGCGCAAGCGGTGCCGAGCATCGCGCCGAGCAACGCGGCGGCGTTTTTTCACAAGACCGAATGCTTTTGCTTTACCCAGCAGGTGCTGCAGCCCGGTGAACAAATCGAGATGCCGGTGCGTTTCATCGTTGACCGCGACATGCCCAAGGAAGTGAAGCACCTGACGCTGTCCTACACGCTGTTCGATATCACCGCCCGACATCCACCGGTGGCTGTTAATACCGGCGGCTGAGCGTGGCCGATAAGGAGAACAATAAATGGCAACTCATGAGCACTATTACGTCCCCGCCCAGAGCAAATGGCCGATCATCGCCACGCTCGGGATGTTCGTCACCGTGTACGGCCTGGCTACCTGGTTCAACGATCTGAAGGCAGCGCGCCCGGATTCCCACGGCCCGCTGATCTTTTTCGTCGGCGGGCTGCTGCTGGCGTACATGCTTTTCGGCTGGTTCGGCGCGGTGATCAAGGAAAGCCGCGCGGGACTCTACAGCCCGCAGCTGGACCGCTCGTTTCGCTGGGGCATGAGCTGGTTCATCTTTTCCGAGGTGATGTTCTTTGTCGCCTTCTTCGGCGCGCTCTTTTATATCCGTACGGTTTCCGCGCCGGGTCTGGCGGGCGAAGGCAGCAAGGGCGTGTCGGAAATGCTCTGGCCGAACTTCGAATACGTCTGGCCACTGCTGAACAACCCGGACCCGAAACTCTTCCCGCCCCCCAAGGATGTCATCAGCCCGTGGGGCCTGCCGCTGATCAACACCATTCTGCTGGTCAGCTCCAGCGTGACCATCACCATCGCCCACCACGCCTTGAAGAAGGGCCATCGCGGCGCGCTGAAACTGTGGCTGGCGATCACTGTGCTGCTGGGCATCGTGTTCCTTGGCTTCCAGGCCGAGGAATACATCCACGCCTACAAGGAACTGGGCCTGACCCTTGGTTCGGGCATCTACGGCGCGACATTCTTCATGCTCACCGGCTTTCACGGCGCCCACGTGACCATCGGCACGATCATCCTGTTCGTGATGTTGATGCGGATCATGAAGGGCCATTTCGACAACGAGCATCAGTTCGGCTTCGAAGCGGCGAGCTGGTATTGGCACTTCGTCGACGTGGTGTGGATCGGCTTGTTCTTCTTCGTTTATGTGCTCTGAAAACAGCTGCAAGTTGCTAGCTGCAAGCTTCAAGTCAAAGCGCGATGGCTCCCAACTTGTAGCTTGCCGCTTGTAGCTTGCAACTACCACGGTACGTGGGACAGCAGCTGCAAGCCGCTAGCTGCAAGCTTCAAGCTCAAGCGGTAAAGCTTTTACTTGTAGCTTGTAGCTGACCGCTTGCAGCTACCACGGCACGTGGGGCACCAGTTGGCCGCTGTAGAAACCCCAGGCGATCAGGCCGACGGTGACGGCGGCCAAGGCCACCCGAACACTCAAGGCGATGACCAGGCGATTGGAGCTGCTGTCGTCCTTGACCAGGAAAAACAGGCCGCTGAACAGGCTGATCACCGTGGCAATCAGCATCAGGACGATCGCTGCTTTGAGCATGGGAAGAACTCCGGGGGACAGGCGATGCAGTTGAGTATAGCGAGCGCGACGACTGACTTTGTGGCGCGGCCATGAAGCGCTTCCGGCCGGGGGTGATACCGACCGTAGTGGTCGCGTTGTTGCTGCCGCTGATGATCGCGCTGGGCTTTTGGCAACTGGGCCGCGGCGCGGAGAAAACCGCGCTGCTGGCCAGCTATGCCGAGCGCCGTGCGGCCGAACCGATGGCCAGCAGCGAACTCGCAACCAGCGCCGATCCGGCTTATCGCCGCGTGCGTCTGCACGGCCAATTCGATGCCGCGCACAGCTTGTTGCTCGATAACCGCCAGCGTGGCGGCAAGGTTGGCGTCGAGTTGCTGCAACCGTTTCAGGATCAGCGCAGCGGGTTGTGGCTGCTGGTCAATCGCGGCTGGCTGCCGTGGCCGGATCGCCGTGTGGCGCCGCAGTTCTCCACGCCTACTGATGCGCTGATGCTCGATGCCTGGGTCTACGTCGCCCCCGGCGCGACGTTCCAATTGCATGCCGATCCGGTCAGCCGCACCTGGCCGCAAACCGTCACCGCCGTCGAGCCGGGCAAGCTCTGGCAAACGCTTGAGCGCGACGGCTTCGCCTATGAAGTGCGCGCCGAACCCGGCCCGGCCAGCTACCGGACCGACTGGCCCGTGGTCGCGATGGGCCCGGAAAAACATCTCGGCTACGCCGTGCAGTGGTTCGCCATGGCGACCGCCCTGCTCGGTCTCTACGTTTATTTGGGCTTGCACAACGCAAAGGAGAAGCACCATGGGAACGGCCATGAATCCACCCAGCATGTCTGAAGCCAAACCTGCCGTCAGCCGCCGTCGCGGACGCATCCAGCTGCTGTTGATTGTCCTCGGCGTGGTCGGGCCGATGATCCTCGCCACCGGCATGTACAAATTGCAGTTCTGGGTGCCCGAGGGCCGCAGCTATCACGGCGAACTGATCGGCAACGGCCAGACCCGCGCCGACCTCGGCGTGCAGGCGGACGAGGAGCGCTGGCAATTGCTGGTGACGGCGCCGACAGCGTGTGCGGTGGATTGCCAGCAACTGGTGTATCTGGCGCGGCAGATCCAGATCGGTCTCGGCCGCGAAGCCGGGCGCGCCAGCCATGCCCTTGCCGCGACGCAACCACTGAGCGCTGACTACGAGGCCAAGCTCACACGCGAATATCCGCAACTGCAGCGCTATCCGCTGGACGCTGCCGCCTTCAGCAAGGCCACCGGCGATAAAGCCACGCCACAACTGTGGATCATCGACCCGCACGGAAATCTGGTGCTGCGCTACGAACCGAACGTGAAAGGCAAGGATCTGCTCAACGACCTGCGGCATCTGCTGAAACTGTCCAACATCGGATAAGGGCATCGTCATGGCCAAACCTGGATTTCGCCTCGCGCTGTTTGCCACCCTGCTGGCGCTGATTGTGGTGCTGCTTGGCGCCTACACGCGCCTGACCCACGCCGGCCTCGGCTGCCCCGACTGGCCGGGTTGCTACGGGTTTATCAGCGTGCCGAAAAGCGAGGCGCAACTGGCCCATGCCGAGCTGCATTACCCGGACTCGCCGGTGGAAGCGCACAAGGGCTGGAACGAGATGATCCACCGCTACTTCGCCGGCACCCTCGGGTTGCTGATTGCCGTATTGGCCGGGCGCGCCTGGGTCAATCGCCGCCACCCGGGGCCGCCGTTGAAGCTGCCGCTGTTTCTGCTGGCAGTGGTGTTTGCACAAGCGGCGTTCGGCATGTGGACGGTGACGCTCAAGCTCTGGCCGCAGGTGGTCACCGGGCATTTGCTCGGCGGTTTTGCGACCTTGAGCCTGCTGTTTCTGCTGACGCTGCGCTTGTCCGGCGTACTGCCGGCGCTGACCGTGCCCAGGCGTTTGCAATATTGGGCCACGGCCGGGTTGTTGCTGGTCATCGGCCAGATTGCTCTCGGCGGCTGGGTCAGCTCCAACTACGCCGCGGTGGCGTGCATCGACTTCCCGACCTGCCATGGGCAATGGCTGCCGCCGGCGGATTTCGCCAATGGGTTTCACCTGACTCAACACATCGGCCCGAATTATCTGGGCGGGCAACTCGACAGTGATGCGCGCACCGCGATTCACCTGACCCATCGCATCGGCGCGCTGCTCGTGACCGCTGTGCTGCTCGGCCTGGCCTGGCAGTTGAAAGCAGTGGGCATGACGCGCCTGGCCGGGCTGGTGCTGGTGGCCCTCGCCGCGCAAATCAGCCTCGGTATCAGCAACGTGCTGTTCCATCTGCCGCTGGCGGTCGCGGTCGCGCACAACATCGGGGGCGCGGCGCTGTTGCTGAGCATGGTGCTGGTCAATTATCACGCGCGCACCCGCCTCGTCCGGGTCACCCGACCGGCGCTCGCACGCTGGCACCTCAGCCCGCGTAAACACGCCGTCGCGCCCATTGCACTTAAAGGAGAAACGCCATGGCGAGTCTGACCGGCGCGCGCGCGACGCAAGCGCTGTGGCGCGATTATCTGGAGCTGACCAAACCGAAAGTCGTGGTGCTGATGCTGATCACCTCGCTGGTCGGCATGTTCCTCGCCACCCGCGCCGGCGTGCCGTGGACGGTGCTGGTGTTTGGCAATCTCGGTATTGCGCTGTGCGCGGGCGGCGCGGCGGCGGTCAATCATGTGGTCGATCGGCGCATCGATGCGGTGATGGCGCGTACGCACAAACGGCCATTGGTCGAGGGCCGGGTTTCACCGGCGGCAGCGCTGACGTTTGCGCTGGTGCTGGCGCTGCTCGGTCAGGCCTTGTTGCTGACCTTCACCAACCCGCTGACGGCGTGGCTGACCCTCGCCTCGTTGCTTGGTTACGCGGTGGTTTACACCGGTTTCCTCAAACGCGCGACGCCGCAAAATATCGTCATCGGCGGCCTCGCCGGCGCCGCACCGCCATTGCTCGGCTGGACCGCCGCCACCGGTCACGTCAGCGCCGAACCGCTGCTGCTGGTGTTGATCATCTTCGCCTGGACGCCGCCGCATTTCTGGGCGCTGGCCATCCACCGCAAAGAGGAATACGCCAAGGCCGACATTCCAATGCTGCCGGTGACGCACGGGGAGCACTACACCAAAGTGCACATTCTGCTGTACACCTTTGCGCTGCTGGCGGTGAGTCTGTTGCCGTACGTGATTCACATGAGCGGCATGCTTTACCTGATCTGCGCCCTCGCCCTCGGCGCCAGGTTTCTGCAATGGGCCGTGGTGCTGTACCGTGGCACTCGGCCGCACGCGGCGATCAACACCTTCAAGTACTCTATTTGGTACTTGTTCCTGTTGTTCATCGCCCTGCTCGTAGACCACTACTTACTGTTGAACCTATGACCCGAACCCAGAAAACCGTTTTCATCCTCGTCGCCGTGATCGCGCTGATCCTGGGCCTGACCGTCAACAAGGTGCTGAGCGGCAAAGGCCAGGGCGACCCGACCGCGCTGATCGACGCCGGAATCATTCTGCTGCCGCAAAGCCGCACCCTGCCGGACGTGACCATGACCGATCAGGACGGCAAACCGCTGGCCATCAATGAACTGCAGGGTAAATGGAGCCTGTTGTTTTTCGGCTACACCTTCTGCCCGGACATCTGCCCGACCACGCTTGCGCAACTGCGCCAGATCAAGAGCGAATTGCCCAAGGATGCGGTGGACAAGCTGCAGATCGTGCTGGTCAGCGTTGACCCGAACCGCGATACGCCAAAACAGTTGAAGCAGTACCTGGGGTATTTCGATCCGCAGTTCATTGGCCTGACGCCGACCTCGATCGAGGAGCTGCAGAAGGTTGCCAATGCGGTGAGCATTCCGTTTATCCCGGCCGACACCAGCAAGCCCAATTACACGGTGGATCACAGCGGCAATCTGGCGGTGATCGGCCCGGACGGCAAGCAGCGCGGGTTTATCCGGGCGCCGTTGAACAATGCCAAGCTGGTTGCGCAACTTCCGCAAATGCTGAATCACAAGTAAGCGCACCGCAGATTCATTGTAGGAGTGAGCCTGCTCGCGATGGCGTCGGCATGTCCAATATTGATGGGACAGGCACACCGCGATCGCGAGCAGGCTCACTCCTACAGGGTCGGTGTTCCAAACAAAAAAAAGGGGACGCTCATGGCGTCCCCTTTTTCTTTGATCGTTCCCACGCTCTGCGTGGGAATGCCGCAAGGGACGCTCTGCGTCCCAGCAGACGCGGAGCGTGCGCAGATGCATCCATGCAAAGCTTGGGCACGATCAGGGCTATAGCGTGATCAGAACGCCGGCAACACCGCGCCCTTGTACTTCTCGGTGATGAACTGCTTCACCTCCGGGCTGTGCAGCGCAGCCGCCAATTTCTTCATCGCGTCGCTGTCCTTGTTGTCCGCGCGGGACACGAGGATGTTCACGTACGGTGAGTCGTTACCTTCGATCACCAGCGCATCCTTGGACGGATCGAGCTTGGCTTCCAGCGCGTAATTGGTGTTGATCAGCGCCAGATCGACCTGGGTCAGCACACGCGGGATGGTCGCGGCTTCCAGTTCACGGAATTTCAGGTCTTTGGGGTTTTCGGCGATGTCTTTGATGGTCGACAGAATGTTGGTCGGATCCTTCAAAGTGATCACGCCGGCCTTGGCCAGCAGCAACAACGCACGGCCGCCGTTGGTGGCGTCGTTCGGGATGACCACATTGGCGCCGCCCTGAAGATCCTTCAGATCCTTGAGCTTGTTTGAATAGGCGCCCAGCGGCTCCAGGTGTACGCCGGTAACGGAAACGAGGCTGGTGCCCTTGGCCTTGTTGAACTCATCGAGGTACGGCTGGTGCTGGAAGAAGTTCGCGTCCAGACGCTTCTCCGCCACCTGCACGTTTGGCTGAATGTAGTCGGTGAATACCTTGACCTTCAGATCCACGCCTTCCTTGGCCAGCGCCGGTTTGACGAACTCGAGGATTTCCGCGTGCGGCACCGGGGTGGCGGCAACGGTCAGGGTTTCGGCTTGGGCCGAGAATGCTGCAACGGCAGCAAAAGCAGCGATCAGTTTTTTCATTCAGCGAACTCCTTGTGATGGCGCTCGCCAGCGAATGGCCCGCGCCTCTCTTGATTAAAAACCGCTTATTTGCGCGAGAAATGCACGACCAGTCGATCGCCGACCATCTGCAACACCTGCACCAGAATCAGCAACAGCACCACAGTGACGATCATCACGTCGGTCTGGAAACGCTGGTAACCGAAACGGATCGCCAGGTCACCCAGCCCACCGGCGCCGACCACACCGGCCATCGCCGTGTAGGACACCAGTGTAATCGCCGTCACCGTAATCGCCGCGAAGATGCCTGGACGTGCTTCCGGCAGCAGGGCATTGATGATGATTTGCCGCGTGGTCGCGCCCATCGACTGGGTCGCTTCGATGATGCCGCGATCAACCTCACGCAGCGCGGTTTCCACCAGCCGCGCGAAGAACGGCGTGGCACCGACCACCAGTGGCGGAATCGCACCGGCCACGCCCAACGACGTGCCAGTGATCAGCACGGTGAACGGGATCATCACGATCAGCAGAATAATGAACGGCAGCGAACGCAGGATGTTCACCATAACCGACAGGATCGCGTAGAGGACTCGGTTCTCCAGCAACTGACGCGGGCTGCAGAGAAACAGCAACACGCCCAGTGGCAGACCGAGCAGAACCGTAAACAACAGCGAGCCGCCGAGCATCAGCAAAGTGTCGTTGGTGGCGAGGCCGATTTCGAGCCAGTCGATGTTCTGAAAGAACAGCTTAATGGCTTCTATCGCGGCGTCGTATTGCTTGATTGCAGCGTCAAACATTTCCATTAGCGCAATACCTCCATGTAAACGTCAGCGGCGGTGAAGCGGGCGAAGGCCGCTTCCATGTCGCCACCGGTGACGGCGAGGGTCAATTGCCCGTACGGAATGTCTTTGATGCGGTCGATGCGGCCGGCGAGGATGCTGTAGTCGACGCCGGTTTCCCGGGCGACGGTACCGAGCAACGGCGCGTAGGTCGCTTCGCCCTGGAAGGTCAGACGCACGATGCGGCCCGGCACATGGGCGAAATCGTCACGCTGCTCGCTTTCGTCGATCTGCTCGCTCTCCTGAACAAAACGTTTGGTGGTCGGGTGCTGCGGATGCAGGAACACATCGGCCACCGAACCCTGCTCGACGATAACGCCGGCGTCCATCACCGCCACTTGATCGCAGACGCGACGGATCACGTCCATCTCGTGGGTGATCAGGACGATGGTCAGTTTCAGTTCGCGATTGATCTCCGCCAGCAGTTGCAAAACCGAGGCGGTGGTCTGCGGGTCGAGAGCGCTGGTGGCCTCGTCGCACAGCAGAATCTTCGGCTTGGTCGCCAGGGCGCGGGCGATGCCGACGCGCTGTTTCTGGCCGCCGGACAATTGTGCCGGGTATTTCTTCGCGTGATCGGACAGACCAACCCGCGCGAGCAATTCGGCGACGCGTTTGTCGATGTCGCTGCCCGACAGTTCGCCGGCCAGGGTCAGCGGCAACGCGACGTTATCCGCGACCGTCTTCGACGCCAGCAGGTTGAAGTGCTGGAAGATCATCCCGACTTGCTGGCGGAAACGGCGCAGGCCGTTGGCGTCCAGTGCGGTGACTTCTTCGCCGTCGACAATGATCTTGCCGCCGCTGGAATCTTCCAGGCGATTGATCAGACGCAGCAGGGTACTTTTTCCCGCACCGGAATGGCCAATCAGGCCGAACACCTGACCGTTCTCGATGGTGAGACTGGTCGGGTGCAGCGCGGGGATGTCCTTACCGGCGACGCGGTAAGTCTTGTGCACGTTTTGAAACTCGATCACGTAGCGAACCTTGTGGGGCGCGTTGGAAAAGGATCAGCGGTTAGCCGGGCGCGCATTTTAGCCTGTCCGTATAGAGGTTCTTAGCATTTATTTCGCAATTAACCTTCGATTTGGCAATAACGCGATCAAAGGTCAGATAAACGGAACGGCTGAAACGCTCGCCAGTCACTAAGTAAGCGACTTGAAACCCTGGGTGCCGTGCCCGGGAATCACTCAAGGGTCTGCGGAAGGCATCCGGGGCCAAACGAGGAGTTTACGTCTGATGAGCATCAAAAAGCCTGCACCCGCTAAAAGTGAACTGGCCGGGACCGATACCCCGGATCGCGCCAACACCAACGCCAAGCTCGAGAGCCTGGAAGAATTCCGTTCCGACGCAACCGGTCAGGCCCTGCGCACCAATCAGGGGGTGAAGATCGCCGATAACCAGAACACTCTAAAAGCCGGGCCACGCGGGCCGTCGCTGCTGGAAGACTTCATCATGCGTGAGAAAATCACGCACTTTGACCATGAGCGCATTCCCGAGCGCATTGTTCACGCCCGCGGCACTGGTGCCCATGGTTTCTTTCAGAGCTACGAGAACCACGCGGCACTGACCAAGGCCGGTTTCCTTCAGGACCCGGGCAAGAAAACCCCGGTTTTCGTGCGCTTTTCCACGGTACAGGGCCCGCGCGGTTCCGGCGATACCGTGCGTGACGTACGAGGGTTTGCGGTGAAGTTTTTCACCGACGAAGGCAACTTCGACCTGGTCGGCAACAACATGCCGGTGTTCTTCATTCAGGACGCGATCAAGTTTCCCGACTTCGTCCACGCGGTGAAACCCGAACCGCACAATGAAATTCCTACCGGCGGCTCGGCTCACGACACCTTCTGGGACTTCGTCTCGCTGGTGCCGGAATCCGCGCACATGGTGATCTGGGCGATGTCCGACCGGGCCATCCCGAAAAGCCTGCGCAGCATGCAGGGCTTCGGCGTGCACACCTTCCGCCTGATCAACGCAGAGGGCAAATCGCGCTTCGTCAAATTCCACTGGCGCCCGACTGCCGGCACCTGCTCGCTGGTCTGGGACGAGGCGCAGAAGCTGGCTGGTAAGGACACCGACTACCACCGTCGGGACCTGTGGGAGTCGATCGAAATGGGCGACTACCCGGAATGGGAACTTGGCGTACAGATCGTCGAAGAGGAAAACGAACACGCCTTCGATTTCGACATTCTCGATCCGACCAAGATCATCCCCGAAGAAATCGTGCCGATCACGCCGCTGGGCAAAATGACCCTCAACCGCAACCCGGACAACTTCTTTGCCGAAGTCGAACAGGTCGCGTTCTGCCCGGGCCATATCGTGCCGGGCATCGACTTCTCCAACGACCCGCTGCTGCAGGGCCGGCTGTTTTCCTACACCGACACGCAGATCAGCCGACTCGGCGGGCCGAACTTTCACGAGTTGCCGATCAACCGCCCGGTGGCGCCGTTTCACAACGGCCAGCGCGACGCCCAGCACCGCACCACCATCGACAAGGGCCGCGCCTCCTATGAGCCAAACTCGATCGATGGCGGCTGGCCGAAAGAAACCCCGCCGGCCGCGCAGGACGGTGGTTTCGAGAGCTATCCGGAGCGCATCGACGCCGCCAAGATCCGCCAGCGCAGCGAATCGTTCGGTGACCACTTCTCCCAGGCGCGGCTGTTCTTCAACAGCATGAGCGACCACGAGAAGGAGCACATCATCGCGGCTTACAGCTTCGAGCTGGGCAAGGTCGAGCGCGAGTTCATTCGCGCACGGGAAGTGAACGAAATTCTCGCCAATATCGACCTGACGCTAGCGAAGCGCGTCGCGGAAAACCTCGGTTTGCCAGCGCCAACCCAGGGCACCGTCGAGGTTCGCAAAACGTCATTGGAGCGCTCGCCAGCCTTGAGTCAGGCCAACCTGCTGCCGGGTGATATCAAGACGCGCAAAGTGGCAATCCTCGCTGCCAACGGTGTAGACGCCGCGGCCATCGATGCGATGAAGAAAGCGCTGAAAGCCGAAGGCGCCCACGCCAAAGTACTCGGCCCGACGTCAGCGCCGGTGAAAACTGCGGATGGCAAGGCATTGCCGGTGGATGCGTCGATGGAAGGCATGCCGTCGATCGCCTTCGACGCGGTGTTCGTGCCGGGTGGCGCGGCGTCGATCAAGGCACTGAGCGCTGACGGCGTGGCGTTGCATTACCTGCTTGAGGCCTACAAGCATCTGAAGGCGATTGCGCTGCACGGCGACGCCAAGCAGTTGCAGGATTTGCTCAAACTGGAGGCGGATGCTGGGTTGTTGCAGGGCGTGGATGTGGCTGCGCTGACCAAGCCGTTCTTTGCGGCGATTGGCGAGCATCGGGTTTGGGCGCGGGAGCCTAAGGCCAAGGCGATTCCCGCCTGAAAAATCTTCGCTGACAGTAACAACGCCATCGCGGGCAAGCCCGCTCCCACAGAGTCATATTGTCCTTGTGGGAGCGGGCTTGCCCGCGATGCTTTTTATGGCTTGCGCGGGCTTAAAACCATCTGCGCCGGCACCGTGCGCAAAATCTGCTTCTCGATCTGCAAATCAAAGTCCGGATTGAGCTTTTTAACCCGTTTGCTCAGCAACGTCGCCAGCCACGGATAATCCGCCGTGCGCGGCGCTTGAATGCTGACGGCACATTCGTAATTCACGACATCGGCGGCGATCGCGTCGAGTTGCCGCTGAAGCTTGTGGATATCATGGATGTTCAGCGCAACCGTGGTGCTTTCGGCGGTCGGGTCGATCACCCTGGCTTTCGGTCGGGCTTCGGCGGCGAGTAATGCAGCCTCGGCCTTTTCCAGCTCGGCCTTGCGCGCTTCGGTGATGGCGCCGTTGACGCCACCGGTCAGCGCTGGCGCCTTGGGCATCAGCACACGGGCGCGGCTTAACGCGGTGGCTGCGGCGTTGACATCGCCCTTCTGCAGCACGATCTGACTGCGGCGCAGGTACGCCTCGGCCAGTTGCCGCTGGTATTGCTCAAGGGACTGATCGTTGGGGGTTGCGGCCTGCAAAGCGGCCAACTGGTCTTCGGCGGTGGCCAGTTCGCTGCTGGCCAGGCTTTGCTCCAGCTGTGCGATGGCCGTAGCCCGCGCGTCGGGGACTTCAGCCACCGGCGGCGTACTTTGGCAGGCGCCCAGCAGCACGGAAAATGCGACAAGGAGCAGATAACGGGAGGCGAACGGCTTCATTCCTGCGACTCTCTAATTGCGCAAAAAGCGAGCAAGTCTACACCCCTCGACG
>Ga0196970_1001017_pt1 | contig 22775 bp, 15 predicted proteins | sample S1v_513CmetaG_FD_148672 | JGI IMG/M metagenome (GOLD analysis project Ga0196970, IMG submission 148672) | Soil microbial communities from Anza Borrego desert, Southern California, United States - S1+v_5-13C | ecosystem: Environmental > Terrestrial > Soil > Desert | place: USA: California...
GCCGACCGTTCGCTGGTCTCGGTGTCGCCGCAGGAGGGCTTCCTACACCCGAAGACCGACCTGGACACGCTGGGCTTCGACCAGCCCGAAACCGGCTGCAAGCCGCACTGACCAAGGGATTTCCGCGATGAAACCTCTGCTCCCCGCCCTTCTCCTGCTCGGCCTCGCCCAGGGGGCTGCGGCCGGCACGATCTACGTGTCGAACGAGAAGGACAACACCGTCTCCGTCATCGACGGCGGCACGCTGGAGGTGGTCGACACCATCAAGGTCGGCCGCCGGCCGCGCGGCATCACACTTTCGAAGGATGGAGGCCACCTCTACGTCTGCGCCAGCGACGACGACACCGTGCAGGTGGTCGACCTCGCCACGAAGAGGATCGTCCACGACCTGCCCTCCGGCGACGACCCCGAGCTGTTCGCGCTGCACCCCGACGGCAAGACCCTGTTCATCGCCAACGAGGACAGCAACGTCGTCACCGTGGTGGACGTGCCGGCGCGGCGGGTGTCCTACCAGGTGGACGTCGGCGTCGAGCCGGAGGGCATGGCGGTCAGCCCCGACGGCCGCTGGGCGGTCAACACCTCCGAAACCACCAACATGGTGCACTGGATCGACACCGAGAAGCGCGCCACCGTGGACCACACGCCGGTCGGCGCGCGTCCGCGCTATGCGACGTTCAGCAAGGACGGCCGCCAGCTGTGGGTGAGTTCGGAGATCGGCGGCACCGTCGCGGTGATCGACGTGGCGACGCGCACAGTGACGAAGACCATCGGCTTCAAGCTGAAGGGCATCGCCCAGGACAAGATCCAGCCGGTCGGCGTGCGCCTGACCGACGACGGCCGCCATGCCTTCGTCGCGCTCGGGCCGGCCAACCACGTGGCGGTGATCGACGCGCAGAGCCACGCGGTGAAGCAGTACCTGCTGGTCGGCCGCCGCGTCTGGCAGTTGGACCTCTCCGCCGACCAGAAGACGCTGTTCATCACCAACGGCGTCAGCGGCGACGTGTCGGTGATCGACGTCGACAAGCTCACCGTCGTCAAGACGGTCAAGGTCGGCCGCTATCCCTGGGGCGTCGCGGTGAAGGGCTGAGGCATGGGCGCCCTGTCGGTCGAGGATCTCGGCTACACCCACGCCTCCGGGCGCAAGGCGCTGGACGGCGTGTCGTTCAGCGTGGCGCCGGGCCAGTTCACCGCGCTGCTCGGCCCCAACGGGGCGGGCAAGTCGACGCTGTTCGCGCTGGCCACCGGGCTGCTGAGCCCGCAGGCCGGGCACATCCGCGTGCACGGCCACGACCTCGCCCGCACGCCGGGGCCGGCGCTGGCGCGCCTCGGCGTGGTGTTCCAGCAGCCGACGCTCGACCTCGACCTCAGCGTGGCGCAGAACCTGCGCTACTTCGCGGCGCTGCACGGCATCCCCCGCCGCGAGGCCGACCGCCGCATCGAGGCGGAGCTGACCCGCCTGGACCTGTTCGGGCGCCGCGACGAGACGGTGCGCGCGCTGAACGGCGGCCACCGCCGCCGTGCCGAGATCGCCCGCGCCCTGCTGCACCGCCCGGCCCTGCTGCTGCTCGACGAGCCGACGGTGGGACTCGACCTGCCGACCCGGCGGACGCTGATCGGGCACGTGCACGCGCTGTGCGCCCACGACGGCATCGCCGTGCTGTGGGCCACGCACCTGATCGAGGAGATCGACCCCGCCACCGACCGCGTCGTGGTGCTCCACCGCGGCACGGTGCGGGCGGCCGGGCCGGTGGCCGAGGTCAACCGCGCGGCCGGCGCCGCCACCGTCACGGAAACCTTCGACCGTCTCACCGCGGAGGCTGCGGCATGAACTGGTGGATCGCGCTGAACGGAATCGTGGTGCGCGAAGTGCTGCGCTTCGTGCACCAGCGCGAGCGCTTCCTGGGCGCCCTGGTGCGGCCGCTGATCTGGCTGTTCGTGTTCGCGGCCGGGTTCCGCGCCGCACTCGGAATCGCCATCATCCCGCCCTACCCGACCTACATCCCCTACGAAGTCTACATCGTGCCGGGGCTGGTCGGCATGGTGCAGCTGTTCAACGGCATGCAGGGCTCGCTCTCCATGGTCTACGACCGCGAGATGGGCAGCATGCGCGTGCTGCTGACCAGCCCGCTGCCGCGCGGCTTCCTGCTGTTCGCCCGGCTGCTGGCCGGGGTGGTGGTGTCGATCCTCCAGGTCTACGGCTTCCTGCTTGTGGTGGCGCTCTACGGCGTCGAGCTGCCGGCCTGGGCGCCGCTCACCGTGCTGCCGGCGCTGGCGCTGAACGGGCTGATGCTGGGGGCGCTGGGGATGCTGCTGGCCTCCACCATCCGGCAACTGGAGAACTTCGCCGGGGTGATGAACTTCGTGGTGTTCCCGCTCTTCTTCCTGTCGTCGGCGCTGTACCCGCTGTACCGCATGCAGGAGGCCGGCGAGGCGCTGTACCTGCTGTGCCGGCTGAACCCGTTCACGCACGGGGTGGAGCTGGTGCGCTTCGCGCTCTACGGGCAGGTGTCCGGCGAGGCGCTGGCGGTGGTGCTGGGGGCGACGGCGCTGTTCCTGGCGGGCGCGATCCAGCGCTATTCGCCGGCGCGGGGGATGGCGGGGAAGGCGGGGGCGGCGGCAGGGTGAGTTTCCGCGCTGGGTCCCCCATCTCAGCCATCCCCCACTTCGCGGGGGAAGGAGTGAATCCCCTCCTCCGCTCTCAGCGGATCCGGAGGATCCGCTTGCCGCGTCAGGCGGATGCCGAGGCATCCGCCGAGAGCGCAGTGGGGGAGGGTTAGGGGGGCGGACGAGGAGGCGCCGTCGGCCACCGTCCAACACTCCCTACCCGATCAGCCCGCTCATCAGCGCGCGCAGCTGCGCCGGGCGGACCGGCTTGTTCAGCAGCATGCAGCCCTGCGCCTGCGCCTCCGCCGCCAGTTCCGCGGTGCGGTTCGCCGTGATGATGATCGCCGGCAGCCGGCGCCCGCACGCCGCGCGCAGCCGTTCGATCTCGGTCACGCCGAGCGCGCCGTCGTCCAGGTGGTAGTCGGCGATCAGCAGGTCCGGCGGCCGGTCCAGCCCCTGCAAGCCACGCAGCGCCTCCGCGCCCGAGGTGGCGGAGGTCACCCGGCACGCCCAGCCGCGCAGCAGCGCCTCCATCCCCGCCAGCACCGCCGGCTCGTTGTCGAGCACCAGCACCGACGCGCCGGCCAGCCGGTCCGTCGCCGGCCTGGCCGCCACCTCCGGCGCGCGGGCCGGGCGCGGGCGGGTGCCCGACGGCACCGTCACCGAGAAGACCGAGCCCCGCCCCGGCTCCGACCGCACGCCGATCGGGTGGCCGAGCATGCGCGCCACGCGGTCGACGATGGCGAGGCCCAGGCCGATGCCGCGGTGCCGGTCGCTGGCGGCGCACGGCGTGTCGAGCCGGCGGAATTCCTGGAACACCTCGTCCAGCTTATCCGGCGGGATGCCCGGGCCGGTGTCCCACACCTCGATGCGCAGCCCCTCCGGCACCCGCCGGCAGCCCACCAGCACGCGCCCCCGCGCCGTGTAGCGCAGCGCGTTGGACAGGAAGTTCTGCACGATCCGCCGCAGCAGCCGGATGTCGGAGCGCACCACCGCCCCCGACACCACGACGCGCAGATCCAGCCCGCGCTCCCGCGCCACCGGCGCGTACTCGGTGGCGAGCGAGCCCAGCAGCCCTTTGACCGGAAAGTCCGCCAGCTCCGGCGTCACCGCGCCGGCGTCCAGCTTGGAGATGTCGAGCAGCGCCGCCAGCAGGTCCTCCACCGAGGCCAGCGCCACGTCGATGTTCTCGACCATGGTGCGGTTGGCCGCCGGCTGCTCCAGGTCGTCGAGGGCGGAGACGAACAGCCGCGCGGCGTTCAACGGCTGCAGCAGGTCGTGGCTGGCGGCGGCGAGGAACTTGGTCTTGGACAGGTTGGCCTGCTCCGCCTCGGCGCGGGCGAGGCGGGCGGCGGCCTCGGCGGCGGCGCGCTCGCGGATCTCCTGCTGGAGCTGGCGGTTGAGATGCATCAGCTCCGCCGTGCGCTCGATCACGCGGCGCTCCAGGCTCTCCTTGGCGTCCTCAAGCGCCTGCGCCACCTGCCGGCGCTCGGTGATGTCGGAGAAGGTCAGCACGAAGCCGCCGTCCGGCATCGGGTTGCGGCTGATCTCCAGCACGCTGTCGTCCAGCCACGGCTGCTCGACCACGCAGGCACGGCGCATCAGGGGGGCCATGGACAGCCCGCGCTCGCCCAGCGCCGCGTGGAAGGCGACGAAGTCGGCGAAGCGCGCGTCCTTGCGCGCCACCGTGGTCGGCAGGCGCAGCAGCTCGGCGAAGCGGCCGTTCCACGCGACCAGCCTCTCGTCGCGGTCGTACACCGCCACACCCTGCGCGATGTTGTCGAGCGTGGCCTGGAGCAGCGCCGACTTCTCCGCCAGTTCGCGCTCGCGCCGGCGGGTTTCGTGCTCCTTGAGGTCGGTGATGTCGGTGTAGACGCCGACCACGCCGCCGTCGCCGATGCGCCGCTCGTTCACCTGGATCCAGCGCCCGTCGGCCAGCCGGTGCACGTGCGGCCCGCCCAGGTTGCGGTGCTGGCCCAGGCGCTGCGCAAGCCAGGCCTCGGCCGGCTGGTCCGGCTCCCCGGCCGCGTGGGTGGAGGCGACCAGCTCGGCGATCTCGCGGAAGCGCATGCCCGGCTGGATGCGGTCGGCCACCGAGGGCCAGAACGACAGGTACTTGCGATTGCACAGCACCAGCCGGTCATCGGCGTCGAACAGCGCGAAGCCCTCGTTGACCGATTCGATGGCGTCGGAGAGGCGGGAGCGCATGGTTTCCGCCAACTGCTTGGCGCGGGCGAGGTCGCGGTGCGAATCCTCCAGCTCGCGCAGCGCCCGCTCCAGCTCCAGGGTGCGTTCGCGCACCTTGTGCTCCAGCACGATGGCGGTCTGGAACAGCGAGAAGGCGCCGCCCTGGAAGTCCATCGACCGCTCGACGCGGTCCATCAGCACCTTGTTGATGCGCTTGAGCTTCTGGTTCTCGCGCTCCAGCTCGGCGAGGCGCGCGCCATCGTCCAGCAGCGTCGTCATCGGCCACCTATCGCCACGCCGGTGAGGGTCTGGTTGACGTGCATGCCGTTGTACTGCTCGCCGTAGGCGCAGAAGCCGACGACGTTGTGCCGCGCCATCAGGCCGGACATGGTGCGCTTCAGCTGGGTCTGCTCCAGCTCCAGCCGGCGCAGGATGCAGTCGCAGCCGAGCACGAGGTCCGGCGTGCCGATCTCGTCGGTCAGGCGGGCCATCATCGCCTCGAAGTTCTGCACCGGATCGACGCCCTCCGCCACCGTCAGCACGATGCCCTCGTCGATGGCGCAGAAGAAGGTGAGGCTCTCGTCCTCGTTGACCTTCTGGATCGAGCGGACATGGTACTGGCCGCCGACGCGCACCACCACCGGGTGGGCGGCGAAGATCATCGGCGTCAGCGGCTCGCCGTCCAGCCCGACCATGCGGGCGTACTCGCGCCCGGCCGGCTCGGCGTTGATCTCGGTGACGATGCGCCGTTGCGGATCGGCGCCGGTGACCACCATCTTGCGCTCCGAGCTGACGAAGTGCTCGGTGCGGAAGACCGAGAACCGGCGGGCCGAGGTGAACAGCGCGATCACCCCGGCGTTCTCGTGGAAGCGCCCTTCATGCAGAACGAAGGTCCGCTCGAAGCGCAGGTCGTCGCCGGCCGAGCCGCCGAACAGCGGGATGTCCACCAGCACGCTGTGCAGCGCGCTGACCACCGTTTCCTCGCGCATCGACAGGCCGTCGACCAGCAGCATGGCGAAGCTGCCGCGGTCCGCGAACGGTTCCGGCCGTGCCGCCAGCGCGCGGTCGCGCTTGGACAGCAGCGAGCGCAGGATGCGGGTGCTGTCCGACACCTCGAAGCGGTTCAGCGCGTCGATGCGCTCGGTGACGATGGAGAAGTCCTCGGAGGGGAAGCCGATGCCGACCAGCGTGCCGGAGGCGTAGCCCTCCGGCGTGATCTCGCCGGCCGTGGTGCAGCCGATCACCGGCGTGTCGCCGAACCGCCCGGCCAGCTCCCGGCCCAGTTCGGCGGTGTCGTAGCGCGGCGCGCAGAACACCACCACCAGCTCCAGCCCCGGCCGCCCCAGCCGCTCGTGCAGTTCGCGCGCCGCGGTGGCGGCGTCCTCGGCCGTCGACATGGCGCGCGGCAGCGCTGAAGCGTCGGCCTGGGCCGGCATGGCGCACTTTCCTGTTCCGTCCGGGCGTTTCCCCGCGCCCGAGCGTAGCGCAGCGGCGTCCTCCGACAAAAGGCGCTTCGCCACCGAGGCCATGCGACTTTCGTCCAGTTTACGCCAGATCGGACCGTCGATACGCCACATGCCGCGGCACCGCCCCCGCCAAAAAAAACGCCCCCCGCGGGGCGGGAGGCGTGAGAGCGGGTATTTCTGGTCGCACCGCCAGCCGGACCCAAGCCCGGAACGGCGATGACCCGCCCCTTATACGCCATTCCACCCCCAGGCGCTATGACGAAAAAAGCATAACGCAAATGCCGGGCATCACCAGTGGACGTTGGATGGAGGTCGGCGGCGGGGCGGCATCTCCTTCCATAGTCGCATTCGGCGGCAGGACGCGCCCGGTTATCGTTTGGAGCACCAATCATCAGACACGGGAGAACCCGCCGATGACGACCCGTCCAGCCCTGATCGCCGGTCGAACGGGCTGTCGTGGACATTATGTTGCGGCGTCCGGGCAATGCCGTTGCCGTTCTTGCGGACTCCACACCCATGCGTCATGATGACGCCAGGAAACGCCCCGGCAACCACGAGCGTGGAAACACGCCATGACCAAGATTCTCATTGCCGACGACCATCCGATGGTCCGCGACGCCCTGCGCAGCGCGGTGGGCTACACCTGCCATGCGGAGCAGGTCTTCGAGGCCGGCTGCCTCGACGACGCCACCCGGCTGCTGACCGAGCAGGGCGACATGGACCTGCTGCTGCTGGACATCAACATGCCGGGGATGAACGGGCTGTCCGGCCTGGTCAGCCTGCGCAACCGGTTTCCGGCGACGCCGGTGGTGGTGGTCTCCGCGCACGAGGACCGCAAGCTGGTGCGCGAGGTGATCCAGTGCGGCGCCGCCGGCTTCATCCCGAAATCCACCCCGCGCGACGGCATCGCCGCCGCGCTGCGCCTCGTCATGGAGGGCGGCGTCTACGTGCCGGAACCGGCCGGCGAGGACGAGCCGGAGGATGGTGAGACCGCCGAGATCGCCCGCCGCCTCGCCACGCTGACGCCGCAGCAGATGCGGGTTCTGGAGATGCTGGGCACCGGCAAGCTCAACAAGGAAATCGCCTACGAGCTGAGCATCACCGAGACGACGGTGAAGGCCCACGTGTCGGCCATCCTGCAAAAGTTGAAGGTCTACAGCCGCACCCAGGCCGTGGTCTTCGCCAACCGCCTGCAGATGGAACAGGCGCGCACGCACTTCTGAGCGGCGTCGCCCCGCTGGCGCGGTTCCCGTTGCGCCATGCCCGCGCCTGACGCGGGCATCCACACCCGTTCGCAAAGTTCTCGAACCGAGTTGGATGGCCGCGTCCGGACCTGGCCATGACGGCACGCTGAACGCACCGCCCCCTATTGTACCATCGTCCAATTATCCGCTCCACAGCGTCCTGTCTATTCTTTCCGGCATCCGATCCAGCCGCTCGGTTTCAGCACGGCCGAGCCCTGCATTCTTGCCCAGAGAGGACGCTCACTGATGAACGCTCGGCTTCTTCGGCTCATGGCGGCCGGCCTGATGTTCGGTTCCGTCGCCGCCGTTCCGGCCGTCGCCGTCGCCCACGGCGACGTCACCCCGCAGGCGGTGGACACCACCGGCCTCGACACGCTCGGCACCGACTGGCGCGACGCCAACCCCTACCGCGGCAACGCGCGGGCCGTCGAGGTCGGCTCGTCCGCCTTCAACCAGAACTGCGCGCGCTGCCACGGCCTGGGCGCGGTGTCGGGCGGCATCGCCCCGGACCTGCGCTTCCTGGAGAAGGGCGACGCCGGCGACGAGTGGTACAAGGAGCGCGTCATCAACGGCTCGATCCGCAACGGCGTCACCTACATGCCGAAGTTCGGCGAGGCGCTGGGGCAGGAGGCGCTGTGGGCCATCCGCACCTGGCTGGAAACCGTGCACGAGGACTAAGCCTCGCATTCTCCGACCAAAGAACAAGACCCGCCCCAACGACGACCCGAAAGGTGCCCCCGATGCGCAAAGCCGTTCCGCTGCTTCTCCCCTTCCTCCTGCTGGCCGGCGCCGCCGGCGCCGCCGAGCGCTCGACGCCCGAGCAGGCCAAGGCGCTGGCGCAGGAGGCCGCCGCCTACCTGAAGGCCAAGGGGCCGGCGGAGGCGGTGAAGGCCTTCCACGACCCCAAGGGGGCCTTCGTGCGCCAGGACCTGTACGTCTTCGTGTTCGACACGTCGGGGACGTACGTCGCCTCCGGCGCCAACCCGGCGCTCTCCGGCACCAGCGCGTCCGACCTGACCGACGCCGAGGGCAAGCCGCTGGTGCAGGAGATGATCGCCCGCACCCGCGACACGCCGGAGGCCGCGCTGGACTACGTCTGGCTCAACCGCCGGACCAACAAGGTGGAGCACAAGCACTCCTACCTGATCCGCCAGGGCGGCTACATCGTCGGCTCCGGCTCCTACAGCCGGTAGCGCGTGGTCAGTTCCGCGGCAGCTTCGCCACCTGGTCGGCCTGCACCCGCCAGCCGCGCAGCGCGAGGTTGGTGGAATCCTGGTCGGGGCGCTTGTAGGCGCCGAAGCGGCGGTCGCGGATCTGCGCCTGGGCGTCGGCCCACACCGCCGCCCAGTCGATGGTGCCGCTGGTCAGCAGCCGCTCCTCGATGATGCGCAGCAGTGCCTGGTTGACGGTGGAGATGCCCATGTTCTGGGTCGCCAGCACCTGGGCGTCCGGCGCCTGCTCCAGCGTCGCGCCCAGCCGCACGTGCCCGCCGCACGAGCCCCAGAACACCAGCGCGGTGGCCGCGGCGATCTCCGTCATGGTGCCGTCCTCGTGGTAGCTGTGGCCGCGGTGGACGACGATGGTCGGCGCCACGCCGTGCTGCTCCAGCCACGCGCGCAGCGCGGCGCGCCCGGCCTCGCCCGATCCCGGGATGTCGGCGACGATGACGATGCGGCGGCCGCGCCGCTCCGGGCTGGCGGCGGTGATGAAGCCGCCGTGGTCATGGATCGCCCAGCCGAGCGCGCGGCGCTGCTGCACGAAGGCGCGGAACGAGGCGCGACCGTCGCGGTCGTCGTAGAAGGTCATGCGCTGCCAGTTGACGCCGCGCTGGAACAGCCGCTCCTCCGACAGTGCCGGCGGCGGCGGCAGGCGGTACAGGTCGCCGAAGCGCTCGGCCTGGAATGCCGGGCTGGCCGGGCGGCCGGACAGCCGCAGCGCGTGCAGCCCGCCGGCGAGGCCGACCACGGATCGGGCCTGCGGGTCCACCGTGGCGCGGTGGGAGGCCGCCACCTCGTCCTCCAGCGCCGTGCGGGCCGGGATCGAGCGGACGGCCATGGCGTCGGCCAACGCCCCGGCGACGATGGGCGGCGCCACCCCGTGGTCGAGCCTCAGCAGCGCCGCGACGCTCACCCGCGCCAGTTCGCGCACGTCGCCGGCCGCGGCGTCGAACAGGTCGCGCCCCCGGCCGCTGGACACCACGGCGACGAAGAACTTCGCCCACAGCGCGCGGGTGGCGGGCGCCCGGGCGAGGTCGAGGAAGCTGCGCTTCTCCTGCTTCAACTGGATGCGCAGCACGTTGACCAGCCCGTCCAGCGACGAGGTGTACAGCTGCGGCCCGGCGTGGGCGATCAGCTCGAACAGGGAATCCGCCGGCAACGCCAGGGCGACGCGGAAGCGGTCGGCCGGGTGGTCCTCCGACATGTCATCGAGCAGGATGCCGATCTGGCTGGACACCGCCACCGGATCCTGGCGGAAGGCGCCCGCCAGCAGCTTGGCCGCCCGCCCCTCCAGCGCGCGCACGGCGGCCGGCTGCAGGCGGCGGCGCAACTCGTGCCGCGTCTGGTAGAAGGGCAGCCCGTTGTCGAGCGCCCGCTCGAGCAGCGCCGGGTCGAGCGCCGCCTCGACGATCGCCGCCCCGCCGGGGCGGACGGACAGCCGCTCGTAGGCGCCGACCGCGTCGTACGGCGCGGCGCGGGCGGCGGCGAGCAGCGCCTCGTTGCCCGCGGCGCCGGGGAACAGGTCGGAGCAGCGCAACGCGTCCGCCGGCCGCTCGCGGGCCAGCCGCGCCACCGCCTCGTCGCCCCCCGCCGCCGCGTCCATCACGGCTTGGCCCGGCGGCTCCTCATCGACGCAGGTTGGCGGCGCGTTCGGGTTGGGCGCCGTCCTGGGGCGCTGCCACAGCGTCTGCAACGGGTCGCCGGCCGGGGAATGCGGCACGCGGGCGCCAGCCTCGCCGGACAGGGCGGCCAGAACCGCCGCCGCAAGCCATCCGGCCAGCCGGAGCCGAGGCCGTGCCGCCCTGTGGGGCGCGGTCGCTGCCGTTCGAACCGGGCTGGGAACCATACTTGCGGGCCTTCGCCTCAAATGCCGTCGCGGCAATCTAGCATCCCCGAAAGTGGTATCCAAACCTTATGAGCAGGCTATGACCGTGTATGAAGCGCGCCGGACGGTGGGCGGACGGGCGCGCGGCCGGCCCGCTATCCGCTCGTTGCCCCGCGCGGGACCTGCTAAGCTCGTGCCCCGTACCGTTGGGAGAGCGCATCATGGCTCGTGTGTTCGCGTCGTTCGGGCTGTTCCTGCTCGTTCTGTTCTCAACCGCGGGCGCCTGGGCGCGCTTCGACCCGCCGGGGCTGGCCACCGACGCCAACGCCTACGCGTCGGAGCTGCGGCTGAAGGCGCCGCCGCAGGTCAGCCAGGCACAGCGCGACAAGGCGCAGCGGGACGCCCGCGAGGCGCTGGCGAAGCGCGACTGGCCCAAGGTGGTCGCGGCCTTCGAGGCGGCGGTGGCGCTGGGGGTGGACGGCACGTCGAGCTGGCTGGCGCTGTCGGAGGCGTGGCTGTCGCTGCCCAAGCCGAACCGCGACCGCGCGCTGCACGCCGCCTACACCGCCTACGACAGCGCGACCACCCCGGCCGAGCAGGCGACGGCGCTGTGGCGCCTCGCGACGCTGCTGGACGAGGTCTTCAACCAGCCGGAATCGGCGCTGCTGGCGGCGCGCGAGATCACGGTGGCCGTCAAGGACGCCGAGCCGCCGGTCGACCTCGACGTCCGCGCGCCGGGCCTGGACGCCCGCATCACCGCGTTGCGGCAGAAGGTCGGGCTGTCGGTGCGTTCGGTGCGCGTCGAATCGGACCAGACGGTGCCGCGCGCCTGCGTCCGCTTCTCCGACACGCTCAGCACGCAGAAGGGCATCCGCTTCGGCGACTTCGTGGCGCTGGAACCGGCGGTGCCGCAGGCCCCGGTGGAGGCGCGCGGCGACACGCTGTGCGTCGGCGCGCTGGCGCACGGCGGCGCCTACGCGCTGACCCTGCGCCAGGGCCTGCCCGGCACCGACGGGGTGGCGCTGAAGGCGGATTCGGTTCAGCGCTTCCGCGTCTTCGACCGCAAGCCGTCCGCCGCCTTCCGCGGCAACGCCTTCATCCTGCCGCGCGTCGGCGGCGAGGGCATCCCGCTGGTCACCGTCAACCTGCCGGCGGTGGCGCTGAAGGTGCTGCGCGTCAACGACCGCACCCTCGCCGCCCGCATCCGCAGCCAGACCCTGCTGGAATCGCTCGGCTCCTATCAGGCCGACGACCTCGCGGACAACGAGGGCGAGCTGGTGTGGAAGGGCCGCATGGAGGTGGCCGGCGAGCGCAACCGCGAGACCACCACCGCCGTCCCCTTCCGCGAACTGGTGCCCTCCCCCCGCCCCGGCCTGTACGCCGTGGTGGCGGAGCCGGTGGACATCCCGCAGCACGAGCTTCCCTTCCCGCTCGCCACCCAGTGGGTGCTGGTGACCGACGTGGCGCTGACCAGCTTCCAGGGCGCCGACGGCATCACCGTGTTCGCCCGCTCGCTGTCCACCGCGCAGCCGATGCCGGGGGTGGAGGTGGCGCTGGTCGCCCGCAACAACGCCGAGCTGGCGCGCGTCACCACCGATTCCATCGGGCGCGCCCGCTTCGCGCCCGGCCTCGCGCGCGGCAGCGGCGGCAACGCGCCGCTGGCGGCGATGGCCTACGCCGGGGCGGATTACGCGATGCTCGACCTCACCACCGCCGCGTTCGACCTGTCCGACCGCGGCGTCGGCGGGCGCACGCCGCCGGGGCCGATGGACGCCTTCGTCTACACCGACCGCGGCGTCTACCGGCAGGGGGAGACGGTCAACCTCGGCATCCTGCTGCGCGACGACAAGACGGACGCGGTGGCGAACTTCCCCCTCACCGTCAAGGTGCTGCGCCCCAGCGGCACGGAGTACTGGTCCGGCCCGGCGCCGGCCGGCCCGCAGGGCGGCTTCTTCCTGCCGGTCGCGCTGTCCCGCACCGCGCCGCTCGGCGGCTGGACGGTGGAGGCCTACGCGGACCCCAAGGGCAAGCCGGTCGGCCACGCCACCTTCCAGGTCGACGACTTCGTGCCGGAGCGGCTCGCCGTCGACCTGACGCCGCACGCCCCCTTCCTCGACCCGGCCAAGCCGTACGAGCTGCTGGTCAAGGGCCGCTTCCTGTACGGCCCGCCGGCCGCCGGCCTGCCCGGCACGGCCGAGGTGTCGGTGCAGCCCGACCCGGCGCCCTACCCGCAGCACAAGGGTTTCCGCTTCGGCCTCGTGACCGAGAAGGTCGATGCGAAACTGGAGCCGCTGAAGATCCCCGACACCGACGCCAGGGGCGAGGCCCGCGTCGACGTCCGGCTGCCGGCGCTGCCGGACACCACGCGCCCGCTGCGCGCCGAGGTGCGCGTCACCCTGTCCGAGCCCGGCGGCCGCCCGGCCCGCGCCAGCCTGACCGTGCCAGTGCGCAGCAAGGCCTTCGCCATCGGGCTGCGCCCGCGCTTCGAGGGGCGCCTGGGCGAGGGGCAGGAGGCCGCCTTCGACCTGATCGCCGTCGCCCCGGACGGCGCGCCCATCGCCAAGCCCGGCCTGAGCTGGGAGCTGGTCGAGGAGCACACGACCTTCCAGTGGTACATGGCCAACGGCCGCTACACCTACCGCGCCACCACCCGCGACATCCCGCGCAAGTCCGGCACGCTGGACGCCGCGGCGGACAAGCCGGCGGTGCTGAACCTGGGCGCGCAGCCGTTCAGCCGCTACCGGCTGGAGGTCAGCGACAAGGCGACCGGCGTCGCCAGCTCGGTCCGCTTCCTGTCCGGCTGGGAGATGGCGGCGGAATCCGCCGACACGCCCGACAAGCTGGAGCTGGTCGCCGACAAGCCCGCCTACCGTCCCGGCGAGACGGCGAAGCTGCGCTTGACCCCGCCGTTCGCCGGCGAGGTGCTGCTGACCGTCGCCACCGACCGGCTGTTCGACGCCCGCGCCATCAGCGTGCCGGCCGGCGGCGCCACGGTGGAGGTGCCGGTGGACGCCGCCTGGGGGCCGGGCGCCTACGTCACCGCCACGCTGTACCGCCCGCCGGTCAAGGGCAAGGAGCGCCAGCCGGTGCGGGCGCTGGGCGTGGCGTGGCTGGGCATCGACCCGGCGACGCGGCGGCTCGACGTGGCGCTGGAGGCGCCGACGGTGGCGCGCCCGCGCGGACCGGTGGCGGTGGACATCGCCGTCACCCCGGCGGCCGGCGACGCGGAGGAGGCACACGTCACGCTCGCCGCGGTGGACGAGGGCATCCTGCGCCTGACCGACTTCCAGTCGCCCGACCCGGGCAAGCAGTTCTTCGGCAAGCGCCTGCTCGGCCTCGACATCCGAGACGACTACGGCCGGCTGATCGACGCGCTGGACGGTCCCTTCGGCAAGCTGCGCGAGGGCGGCGATTCCAGCGGCGCCGCCCTGCCGGTGGTGCCGTTCACCGTGGTCTCGCTGTTCCAGGGACCGCTGAAGGTCGGGCCGGACGGCAAGGTGCGCGCCACGCTCGACATCCCCGACTTCAACGGCGAGCTGCGGCTGATGGCGGTGGCCTGGTCGAAGGGCCGCGTCGGCTCGGCGTCCGGAAAGCTCACCGTGCGCGACCCGCTGGTGGCGGAGGCGGTGATGCCGCGCTTCCTCGCGCCCGGCGACGACAGCCGGCTGACGCTGTCGCTCCACAACGTGGACGGCGCCGCCGGCACATTCAAAGTGGCGGTGACCGGACGCGACGCGGTGGCGGTGGAGAACGGCAGCCTCTCGGTCGACCTCCAGGCCGGCGAGCGGCGCGCCATCCCGCTGCCGTTCAAGGGCACCGCCCCCGGCATCGGCCGGGTCGAGCTGGCGGTCACCGGGCCGGACGGGGCGTCGGTGACGCGCTCCTACGGCATCACCGTGCGCCCGTCGCGCCCGGTGGAGACGCAGTTCCTCACCCGCGAGCTGCCGCCGGGAGCCAAGATGACGCTCGCCGCGTCCGACCTCGCCGCCTACGTGCCCGGCACCGCGACGCTGGCCGCCAGCTTCGGCAGCGCGCCGCCGTTCGACGTGGCGGGGACGCTGAAGGCGCTCGACCGCTACCCGTTCGGCTGCCTGGAGCAGACCATCAGCCGGGCGCTGCCCCTGCTGTTCGTCCGCGACCTCGAGGCGGCCATCGGTGCCGCGCCGAAGCCGGACGAGACCGCCGAGGCGCGCGTCGCCGCGGCGATCGCCCGCACGCTGGACAAGCAGCGCTACGACGGCGCCTTCGGCCTGTGGAGCGCTCGCGACGAGGCGGAGCCGTGGATGACCGCCTACGCGGTCGAGTTCCTGGCCCGCGCCAAGGCCAAGGGGCACACGGTGCCGGAAAAGCCGCTGGCCGACGCGCTGGCGTGGCTGCGCCAGCACGCCATCGATGGCGGCCGGGGCAACGCGCAGCTCGCCAGCCGCGCCTACGCGCTGCACGTGCTGGCGCTGGCCGGGGGGCTGACGCCGGGGCCGGCGCGCTACTTCCACGACGCCTTCCTCGACCAGCTCCCCACCCCGCTGGCCAAGGGGCAGCTCGGCGCCGCGCTGGCCCGGCTGGGCGACCGCGAGCGGGCGGAAAGCGCCTTCTCGGCCGCCGTCGGCCGCTTGGCGCGTGAGCCGTGGCACGAGGACTACGGCTCCACCGTGCGCGACGCGGCGGCGCTGGTCACGCTGCTGGGCGAGGCCGGGATGACCGGCAAGCGCCTGCCGGCGCTGATCGACCGCCTGCCGGCCTCCGCCACCGAGGCGAAGCTGACCAGCACGCAGGAGAAGGCGTGGATCGTGCTGGCCGCCGAGACGCTGAGCCACGCCGGCACGCCGCTGGAGCTGGTGGTCACCGGGGCGAGCAAGCCGACGCGCGATCCCTTCAACCTGCTGCCCGACGCCGCCCTGCTCGGCCGCGGGATCGAGGTGTCGAACGCCGGCAAGGCGGCGGTGTGGCAGGCGGTGTCGGTGGCCGGAATCCCGACGCAGCCGTCCCCGGCGGCGCGCGAGGGGCTGCGCATCAAGCGCAACTTCCTCACCCGCGCCGGCCAGCCGCTGAACCTCGACCAGATCCGGCAGAACGACGTGTTCGTCGTGGTGCTGGAGGGCGAGGCGAGCACGAAGCTGTTCCATCAGGCGGTGGTCACCCACCCGCTGCCGGCGGGCTGGGAGATCGAGAATCCGCGCCTGGGGGCGGCCGGCACCGACGACATGCCCTGGCTGACCGACCTCACCCCCACCCGCACGACCGAAGCGCGCGACGACCGCTACGTCGCCGCCATGGACCTGACGGAGGAGGCGCCGAAGTTCAAGCTGGCCTATCTGGTGCGCGCGGTGACTCCGGGCACGTACGAACTGCCCGGCGCGGTGGTGGAGGACATGTACAAGCCCCGCTTCTTCGCCCGCCAGGCCGTCGGGCGGATCACCGTGCATGCGGCGGAGTAACGGTGGCGGCGAAGCCCCATATCCCTCTCCCGCCCCGGGAGAGGGAGGGGCCCGCGGCGCAGCCGCGGGAGGGTGAGGGTGCGTGCAAGGATCCTCGACGGCACCCTCACCCGGCGCTTCGCGCCACCACCGGTCGCCCGCAAGTCGGGCGACCGCGCTCCGCCTACGATCGCCTTCGGCGCTCGTTGCCTGCGGCACTGGCTCCACGCTCCCGGGGCGGGAGAGGGATTCCGGCCCTTCTGGCCGTAGCCGCCCTCCTCCTCGCCCTCCTAACCCTCGACCGCCTGTTCCCCCCCGACCTGTCACGGCTGGATGACCTCTCCGTCACCGTCACCGACAGCCGCGACGCCCCGTTGCGCGCCTTCACCAACGCCGCCGGGTCCTGGCGCTTCCCCGCCACGCCCGACGACGTGGCGCCGCTGTTCACCGACTTGCTGCTCGCCTACGAGGACCGGCGCTTCCACGCCCACCCCGGCGTCGACCCGCTGGCCGTGCTGCGCGCCGTCGGACAGAACCTCGTTGCCGGCCGCGTGGTGTCCGGCGCCTCGACGCTGACCATGCAGGTCGCCCGCCTGCTGCAGCCCCGCCCCCGCACCCTGTCCGCGAAGCTGGCCGAGGCCGCCCGCGCCGCGCAGCTCGAATGGCGCTACTCGAAGCGCGAGATCCTCGGCATGTACCTGACGCTCGCCCCCTACGGCGGCAACGTCGAGGGCATCCGGGCGGCGTCGCTCACCCTGTTCGGCAAGGGCCCGGCCGAACTGAGCGCGGCGGAGGCCGCCCTGCTGGTCGCCTTGCCGCAGTCCCCCACCCGCCTGCGCCCCGACCGCGCCGCCGACCACGCCCGCGCCGCCCGCGACAAGGTGCTGGACCGCGCCGCCGAGGCCGGCGTCCTCACCCCGCGCGCCGCCGCCGAGGCGAAGGCCGAACCGGTGCCCGACCGCCGCTTGGCCCCACCGGTGCTCGCCGCCCACCTCGCCGACGCGCTCAAGGCCCGCCACCCCGGCCGCACCACGCTGCCCACCACCCTCGACGGCCGGCTCCAGGCCGCGGTGGAGGACCTCGCCCGCCGCACCCTGCCCGACCTGCACGAGCGCGCCGGGCTGGCGGTCCTGGTGGTGGAGAACCGCACCCGCAGCGTGCTCGCCTACCTGGGATCGCCCGACTATTTCGACGAGCGCCGCGAGGGCCGGGTCGACATGGTGCGCGCGGTGCGCTCGCCCGGGTCGGCGCTGAAACCCTTCATCTACGGCCTGGGCTTCGACGACGGGCTGGTCCACCCGGCGACGCTGGTCGCCGACGTGTCGACCCGCTTCGGCGACTACGCGCCGCGCAACTTCGACCGCGGCTTCACCGGCGAGCTGACCATCCGCGACGCCTTGCAGCGCTCGCTGAACGTGCCGGCGGTGCTGGTGCTCGACAAGGTCGGGCCGGTGCGCTTCGCCGACGCGCTCCGCCGCGCCGGCGCCCGGCTGGTGCTGCCGGCCGGCGCGGTCACGCCGGGGCTGCCGGTGGCGCTCGGCGGCGCGTCGATCAACCTGTGGGACATGGCCACCCTCTACACCGCGCTGGCCCGCGACGGGCAGGCGGCGCCGCTGCGCGTCGAGCGCGGCGCGGCGGACGTGACGCCGGTGCCGCTGCTCGCCGCCGCCTCGGCGCGGCAGGTGCTGGACATCCTGGAGGGGGCGCCGCCGCCGCCCGGCGCGGTGCAGGCGCAGGAGGTGCGCCGCTCGGCGCCGGTGGCGCTGAAGACCGGCACCAGCTACGGCTTCCGCGATGCCTGGGCGTTCGGGGTGACCGGGCGCTTCACCGTCGGCGTCTGGGTGGGCCGGCCCGACGGCACGCCCAGCCCCGACCGCTTCGGCCGCAACACCGCCGCCCCGCTGCTGCTGCGCGTCTTCGACCTGCTGCCGGAGGAGCCGGCGCCCGGCCCGCGCCTCGCCGAGGCACCGCCCGACCTGCTGCGCCGGGTCGCCGCCAGCACGCCGGAGGCGGTGGAACGGCCGCGCCTCGTCTTCCCCACCGAGGCCATGGTGGTCGAGGCGGGCGCCGCCTCCGGTACGCCCGAACCGCTGACGCTTCTGGCGTCCGGCGGGCGCAGGCCGCTGTCGTGGCTGGTGGACGGCAGGCGGGTCGCCGTGTCGGCGGTGCGCCGCGACGCCGTCTGGCAGCCCGAGGGGCCGGGCTTCGCGCGCATCACCGTGATCGACGCCGACGGGCGCAGCGACAGCGCCACGGTCGAGGTGCGTTGAGATCACAGCGTTTGGGGCTTGTTTCCGCGTCGCAGCATGGCCATCATCGAAGGCCCACGCAACACTGGATGCCCCATGTTCACGGTTACCGAGGAAGAGGCGGCGGCGATCCGGAAAGCCTACCTGGAAGGCGGCGAACTGGTCGCGGTGGCGGAACTGCGCCGGCGGTTCCCCAGCTTCAACGGCAACCCGCGGGCGGCCGACGCCGTGCGCGCCATCGCCGGCTGGCGCCCCGCGGATCGGGAGCGGCCGAGGAACTAGGAAAACCTAATTCCGCCCCTGCAACTGCCGCCGGGCGATCTGGCGGTGCAGGCGCATGCGGTCGGCGACGGTGCGCAGCCGGCCGCTGGTGCCCTTGGCGAACAGGCCCTCCAGGCCGCGGCCGAACATCTCCCAGCTGCGCACCGGCCCGGAATCGATGTGCAGGAAGGACGAGCGCGGGTACCACCCCACCCCGCCGCGCTTCAGCTGCAGCGCCGTCCGGTGCGCGTCCGGCAGGCGGGCCGAAAAGGTGACGTCGAGCGCGCGGCCCAGCAGGTGCTGGCTGTGCTCCGCCACGCCGAGCCCCTTGGACGCCAGCAGCGCGTTGGTCTCCGGCGTGCGGAAGGCGGAGAGCACGGTGGCCCTGCCCTGCCCGATCGCCTCCATGATGTCGGCCAGGAAATCCAGCGTGCCCACGTCCACCGGGCCGGCCTTGTTGGCGCGGTGGTCGCGCAGCACGTTGGCGAGATCCGTCATGGCGTCGGGCAGCGGCCCCGCCGCGTCGCGGTAGGGGCCGTTGAAGACGTCGCCCGTGTGCTCGTTCCTGAGATGCAGCCGCCGCGCGGTGGAGGTCTGCGCCAGCGCCCCGTTGCACAACAGCACCAGCGCGCCGCAGCCGGCCAGCAGGTCGCGGCGCTTCAGGGGAATCGAGGACATGGCGCAGGCGACATCGGACGTTGACCCGGGGCTGTGTGGCGCGCGTTGCTGCGGCGGTGCTGCAAACATAGTGGATCGGGGGCGGTCCGGCGAGGGGCGGCGTGCGCGTGTCACGCGGAGAAGCACAATCGGCGTCACGTTGGGCGATGGCTGCCGTGCAGCCCCTCGCATGGCGGAAGATGCAGGGATGAGCGTATGCTGATACGGATAAGCTCTGGTCTTCCGGGACTGGAGGAGACGCCATGGACACCCGCCCGGCCAACCCCGAGGGCATCGCCCGGACCGGCCCGCCAGCGCTGCGGGTGCCGGCGTACGCGCTGCTGGGGCTGGGTGGTGCCGCGGCGCTCGTCGCCGCTTATCTGGTCAGCCGCACCAACTACCTCGTGTTCCACGCGGCCCTGGAGTCGTTCCGGGCGGTCACCGCGCTGTGCGTGTTCGTCATCGCCTGGAACTCGCGCGGTTTCCTGAAGGCGGGAAACCTGTGGTTCCTGGGCGTCACCTATGCCTGCACGGGCGTGGTCACCCTGCTGCACATGCTGGCCTACAAGGGCATGGGGGTGTTCCCCGACGCCGACGCCGACCTGCCGACCCAGCTGTGGGTCGCCAGCCGGCTGGTCGAGGCGGCGGCGCTGTGCATCGCCGCCTTCACGCCCCACAGGCGCTTCCCGGCGGGGCTGACCGTCGTCGCGGTCGGCGGCGTATCGGTCGGCTTGCTCGGCGCCATCGCCCTCGGCGTCTTCCCCGCCTGCTACGTGGAAGGAAGCGGCCTTACCCCCTTCAAGAAAGCCAGCGAGGCGGTGGCGATCGCGCTCTACGCCGTCGCCGTCGCCGGCATCCGGCGCCAGACGAACGAGCGCGCTCGGCACCGCCGCCGCCTCTTCCAGTTGGCGGTCATCGCCAACGCGCTGGGCAGCCTGTCCTTCTCGCTGTACGTCGATGTCTACGGGCTCCTCAACTTCGCCGGCCACGCGCTGGTCGCCGTCGCCGACGCGCTGGTCTTCGCGGCCTTCGTCCGCGCCGGCATCAAGCGCCCGCAGGAGCTGGTGTTCTGGGCCATCGAACATGAACGGCAGGTCCTGCGCAGCGAGCTGGACCGCCAGAACCTCCAGCTGCTCTCCGCCGAGGCGGAGCTGGAGCAGGGCCACGCCGAGCTGGAGGGCACGCGGCAGGCGCTCGACACCATGCGGGCGCGCGAGGCCGCCATCCTCGGCGCCGTCGGCGAGGGCATCCTGTGCGTCGGGCGCGGCGGGCGGGTGACCTTCGCCAACGACGCCGCCCGGCGCATGCTCGACGGCCTCGGGCTCGCGGTCGGCCAGCCGCTGCCGCCGCGGATCGTGCTGGCCGACGCCGCCTACGACCTGCCGCTGCCCGACATCGCCATGCCGGACCGCGTGCTGGAGGTGTGCGTGCGCCCATTCCTCTCCGGCGACGACGCGTCGGTGGTGGTGATGCGCGACGTCACGGCGCGGCGCACGCTGGAGACGGCGGCGTCGCAGCACGCGGAGGCGATGAAGCGCTCGCTGGTCGAGACCATCGCCGTGGTGGCCCAGATCATCAACATCCGCGATCCCTACACCGCCGGCCATCAGGAGCGCGTCGCCGACCTCAGCGTCGCCATCGCCCGCGAGATGGGGCTGGGCGAGGAGGAGGTCACCGGCATCTATCTGGCCGGCGTGGTGCACGACATCGGCAAGATCTCCGTCCCGGCGGAGCTGCTGAACCGGCCGGGCCGCCTCACGCCGCCGGAATACAACCTGCTGAAGACGCACGCCCAGGCCGGGCACGACATCCTGCGCAAAGTGAACCTGCCCTGGGCGGTGGCCGAGATCATCCTGCAGCACCACGAGAAGATCGACGGATCCGGCTACCCGCGGGGCCTGACCGGCGACGCCATCCGGCGCGAGGCCCGCATCCTGGCGGTCGCCGACATCATCGAGGCGATGGCCTCGCACCGCCCCTACCGCCCCGCGCTCGGCATCGAGGCGGCGCTGGAGGAGATCGGGCGCTGCGCGGGCGTCAGCCTCGACGCCGAGGTGGTCGCCGCCTGCCAGCGGCTGTTCCGCGACAAGGGCTACGCCCTGCCGCCGGTCGAATGGGGCGTCCCATCCGCCACGGCCGGCCGCCTGAGCCCGCCTCAGTAATCAGGGATCCGTTGCCCGCGTGCTGTCGCGCACCACCAGCTCGCAGTCCAGCGCGAAGTGGCTCGGCGGGATCTTGGCGCCGCCGAGGCGGGCGAGGATCTGCATGGCGGCCAGCCGGCCGATCTCGCGCTGCGGCGGGCGCACCGTGGTCAGCGGCGGCAGCGACACCCGGGAGAATCCCATGTCGCCGAAGCCGATCACCGCCAGATCCTCGGGGATGCGCAGGTTGCGCCGCCGCACCTCGAACATCGCGCCGAGCGCCAGATAGTCGTTGGAGCACACCACGCCGTCGATGTCCGGGTGCGCGGCCAGCACCTCGCCGATCAGCCGGCTGCCGAGCGGGGTGGAGGCGGGATCCGGCGCGGTCAGCGCGATGGGCGGGTGCAGGCCGCGGCGGCGAACCTCGTCCTCGTAGCCGTCGGTGCGGCTGCGCACGCGCAGGTCGTGGTGCACGGCGGCGCCGATGTAGGCGACCTTGCGGCTGCCCTGGTCGTAGAGGTGGCTCGTCTGCCGCCGCCCGACCTCGAAGTGCGAGAAGCCGACCGACAGGTCGACCGCCTCGTCCTGGGTCGCGGGCATGTCCCACATCTCCACCACCGGCACGCCGGCGCCGCGCAGCATGGCGCGGGCGCGCTCGGTGTGGTCGAAGCCGGTCAGCACCATGGCGGCCGGCGACCACGCCAGGAAGGCGCGGATCAGGTCCTCCTCCACGTCCGGGCTGAACTCGGTGACGCCCAGCATGGTCTGGTAGCGCGAGCCCTGGAACAGGCTCTGCAGAGTGTTGTAGGTCTCGGCGTAGAAGGAGTTGAGGATGGAGGGCAGGATCACCGCCACCGTCCGGCTCTGCGCCGCGGCGAGGCTGCCGGCCACCAGATTGGGGACGTAGCCCAGTTCGTCGATCACCGCGCGCACCTTCTCCGCGAGGTGCGGCGACACCGCCTCCGGACGGCGGAAATACAGCGACACGGTGCTGGCCGATACCCCGGCGGCGGTGGCCACGTCGGTCATGGTCACCCGCTGCGTCGCGCGCCGCGGCCGCTTGCGCGGAGCGCTGCGGCCGGCTTTGGCGGTGGAGGCGATGGTCATGGGAGGATCCCTTCGTCGAACAGCCGGAGATGGGGCGGTTCTACCGCATTGCAACATAGTATGCCCCGGCCGCCACGACATCATGCTGCATGGCACCCATGCTGTGTTAGCGCTACCAGACGACCGGGTCGTGACATTATACGGTCACGAGCTGACGCGTTGAACCTAGGTTCATACGCCGAGTGCGTTTCCTCCCAAGACTTCCAGGGCCGCCGGATTTTCCGAGCGGCCCTTTTTTTCTCGTGGCGGAGCCCCTCTCCCGTCGAGGGAGAGGGGCCTTCAGAACTGCCCGGCCTCAGCGCACCAGGCAGGGGCGCTTGTTGTCGAAGGTCCAGTTCGGGATGAGGAACTGCATGGCGATGGCGTCGTCGCGGGCGCCCAGGCCGTGCTCCTTGTACAGCTC